>MDSW01174120.1_pt1 | contig 20413 bp, 33 predicted proteins | sample 811171 | NCBI WGS metagenome assembly MDSW01 (sample SAMN05326641, study PRJNA326480) | marine metagenome | isolation source: seawater | place: Atlantic Ocean: North West | collected 2012 | reverse complement strand
TGAAATCTGCCATCCCTTCAAAAGTGTAGTTAGGTTTTTGACTTGGCGTTTTATCTTCTTTTTTGATTCTTTCCGCTATCCCTTGTAAAGATGTCTTAGGTTTTATTGTTTGACTAACTTGAGTTCCTTGTTCTTTTAAGTAACTTACTATATTTTGAACAGTCTGTGTTTTCTGACTTGTAGTTAAATCTATAAAAGAATCTTCTACCTCAACAAATCCATAACCTTCAATTTCAATTTGCATTGTCTATAGGGTTTCCTTCAGCAGTAAATCTTAATCCACTACCTAATTGATTACTTCCTCCGTTAAGTGTAGTCTCAACATCCTCGTAATACCCAGGATAAATATTATTAACCAATTTTTTGAATTCTGTAATTTCTTTTGGTGTATTTAGTAAATTCGCATTGTCATAAGCTATCTTAACTAACGCATTTATATTTTTAGGATACCCCTTAGCTGTTACATTTGTTGCTGTTCTTTCTAAATCTTGTATTTTCTTTTTTATATCTACTGTGCGACTAGAGGACTTTTGTGTTTCTTGAAAGTTAATTTCACTCATATTGTTGTAATTCATATCAAATGTAATTAGATTTCCCTCTGAAATTCCATTATCTTTTAGACGTTTCTTTGCTTGCTTCTCTGTAAGATTATTGTTCTCCATGTAAATTTTTATCCCTGTATCGTAATCAACCTGCTTCTGAAAAGCACCTGTAGGCGTTAGTTCTGCGTTAAATCCAGCATTATTTAATTGTTTCACTGCCTCTTGATAATCAGGTGTTTTCATGTACTGATTGGCTGCATCTGCTCCTTGTGTCGTATAAATGTCATTTAAGGTTGTTTGTGTCTTTTTTAGCAAATTTAAACCAGCTTGTCTTTTTTCACGCCTACTTTTTTCTAGTGATTGGCTTATTTGCATCCCAGCAGAAAAGCTATTTATAAACGTATTCCCTAGATTACCTAAAGTTTCTAACGATTGTTTTATACCATTACTCATTAGTTTGAACCTCCTAACTGTGTAAATCCACCTCCATATTTAGCACCTAAAGCAGCACCCCCTAAACTAGCAGCTGTTTGCCCAATAGCCATAGTGGTCTGTAAAGGAATACTAGCTGCCTGCACTCGATAATCTTGAGCTTGCAACGCTAATTGGTTGGAAAGTTGACTTCCGCTAAGTCCAGCACTAACTACCTGTGATGCTGTGCCTAGCCTGGTATCTTTCATTAACTGAGCGGTGCGTTCTCTAACACCAGTACGTGCAGAAGCTAAATCACCAGCAAGTTGTCTACTGGCTGTGCCACCAACCCCATACGCTTCCTCAACACCAAGTCTGCGTGTAGCTGACTCTGCTTGTGCCGTTCCTCTTAACCCTGTATAAATCTGAGATACTCTTGTTTTTTGTAACGCCTGCTCAGCTATCTGTTGTGCTTTTTGCGTTCCTAGTTGTCTTTGCAGTTCTGCTAGGGTAAGGCCATAACGTTCTTGTACACCTGCCTCTAACTGTGCATAATTTTGACCTATTCCTGCTAATTGCTCACCTGCTCTTGTGCTAATTGCCCCTAATGATTCTGCTCTACGTTGTGCTGCTTCTGTTGCGAGTTGCCCTGTTGTCATTAATGTACTTGATATATCTCTACTTGCTTGCTGGCCAGCGGTTCTTAACCCTTCTAAGCGTTCATATTGTCGCTGGCTTTCTTCAGCAGATAGTCGCTGAGTTCCACGTTCTAATAACTCTTTTGCCCCAGCCCCTGATAGGAACGTACCACGTTGCTTTTGCATACGTGTAATGGCTTCTTCTTGTTCTTTTAGTTGAAACTGATATAAAGGGCTTTTTTGAAAATCAAATGGGTCGCCATAACTTTCCTGAAAATTACTTATTTCTTCATCGGTGGCCACGCCTGTATATATCTTCTGCATTTCTAACGCACGTCTTCCAGTTTCTGCTGTAGGGCTTAAACTTTCTATTGCTCGCTTAGAAAATCCAAACAACGCACCTATATTAGATACAGCCCCAGCCTCAGCTTCTTCTGGCGTTATGAAACCCGAAACTAAGGCATCCTCCATCAACTTAGAGTCTTCATTCTCAAATTGTTGCAACGCAAAATCTCTACTACGCTCAATATCTTCTCTCGATATTAACCTACTATTTTCTAAATTTTTTAATATTTCAGCTTGACTCGTAGCTAACGTACCTTGTGCATCAGTGTACCCTTGCTCTAACGCTTCTAAACTCAATGCCCCCGATTCAACAAGAGTCGCTAACTCTCTTGATTCTGCTGTATCGAAAATGTTATTCAACGCTGTCAACCCATCAGTAATCGAAAAATTTAATTGGTTTGCTGTTGCTGCAATATTTTCTAATTGCTCGTACTCAAAATCGTCTAAATCAGATAATATTGTAGCTCTATTAGCTCTAAGATCATCGAGTGTTTCAATTTTTGCCGCCCTTAATGTTTCTTCCAATCGTTTGTTTTGTGCAACTTGTTCATCTGCTAGTCTCTGTGCAGCTTCTGCTTGTTGCTCTTTAGCTCTAACTGATTTTGTATAGGTTCCCCCAACAAACTCAGCCCCTTTTACAACTGCTGTTGTCGCTAAAAATCCTAAAGGCCCCCCTGTCAAAGCTCCGTAAACTGGCAACGCTTTTTTTACAAAACTAAAAAAACCCATCTATTCCTCCTTTTATGTTGTATATGAGATTGTCACAATCCCTCTGTTAATACTTGCATCATCAAAATCATGTGAATGAAAAACACCATTACTTGATCGTGTTAAAGTAATCCCATTTGTATTGTCATACTTAATAACATCAGAACCATCAGAAAACATAAAAATTTCATCTTGATCGTCATTAAGTATTGCAACTTCAATGCTTGTTACTTTTAATAAACTTATATTAAGCTTTAACGGCACAGTGATTGTTTGGGTGCTGTGCATATTCCACACGCCAATATCTTTAACCGCATACTTTTTTAGGACACTTCCACCCCACTTATTCATCACAAGGTCTAAGTAATTTAATAATTTTTCACTTGAAACTTCACGAAAAAAAGGAATTGAAAAGCGACTCATAGATCAACGACCTCACTTGCTTTGCCGATAACAAAAGGAATTTCCTCAGAACAATTTATCTCGTATTGTCTGCAAAAATAAGAACCTAGGTTGGTCAATTTGTATACAAACTCAGTTTTACCAAGCACTTTTAGAGGTATTTGTATATAATTTGACCAAGTTTGGTTTCCATCGTCTCTATATCTAAGTGTAAGCCTTGGCTCAACATCTTTGTTTACTCCAATGCCTACCCCCATTTTAAACCTAAAGGTGATGGAGTAACTTCTTTTAAGTTGGTCAGGCAATCCATAATCAATCCAACCTGTTGTTTTTTGAAAACGTATCTGTTGTGAATTATCTGTATCTGTTTGATTATCTAAATAGAATATCTCTCCCGTAAATCGACTAGCCATCAAGTGTCTGTTCCACAATTTAGCATAAACGTAAGACGTGCCTAGATAATGCTCTCTTTGATTTGAGTTTGAATTATAAAAACTATCCTCAGACCAATAATTTTGATCTAAATTATAAATAAATGTCCGTTTTTCAGTAGGAAAGTTGAATCTAATTTGATTAATCCCATTAAAATGTTCGTAACTAGCAACACAATCGCTTACTGTAGTTAGATTTTGGATGGTTTTGTCGAATGATGTGTTTATCTGAGTTACACGAAACCCATCAAGAATACACAACCTGCGTTTATCATCAAAGAAATACAAAACACCATTTACATTTACTGTACAATGTTTAGCCATCACACCACGTCCGATTTCCATTCCGTTAATTCTGCTAAATGGAGAGACCCCATCATTTTGGAAAAATTCAATACTTGATTCTCCAAAAGCTACAATGGTTCTTCGCACTACATAAAGGGCCAAAATAATATCTGGCGAGCTTTCAGCATTTACGAAATCAAGGGCATTAAATGTTGGTGTGCTTGACGTAAAGTCAGCAAAGTAAAAAAATCCAGTACCCACCTTATTCGCAATAAGATACTGGTCTAAAAAGCCAACATGACTCACTTCTGTAGGAGCATTAGACGTGATGTAAGTCGTGTTGGCCGTGCCATTAGAATATACCATTTTGCCACCATTGCAAGCTACAAATGTTGTTCCGTTATCAGTGAATGTTGCGTGTGCATTGCTGTTAAGTTTATCGCCTGTATTCGTGATGTTTGTTACTGTGCCATTGTTATCTGTAATCTTATAAATACTTCCATCAGAATTAAATAACGCCATGTTTTGATTTTCAAACCAATGCGAACCATCAGATTTTTTAAAACTTCCGAGATCAGTAAATAATTTTAATCCTGAACGTTTATTTGTGTTCCCCAATTCATCAATGTAGCCATCAAAAAGACTTTCGCTAAAGATATCAAGCGTCATGCTATCAACATTTTGCATTGGCGGAGAATTGATAGGAAATTCAAAGGTTTTTCTAGCCATTTTTTATTAAATCCAATTCTTTTTTTAATTCTTGAACACTAGCAACAATCAAGGGAACTATTTTACTTTGATCGATTGCTTGGTATTCGGGTTTGCCTTCTTCGTCTACAGCGCCCTTCTGTCCTGTTACAGCTTCGGGAATTATATCTTGCACTTCGTGAGCAATAAATCCGTCTACAGTTTTGTTTTTGTCTTCTATAAAATTAAACCTACTTGGTTTCAATTTCATTAATCTTGATACAGCATCATCAATATCAGTTACATTTTCTTTCAATCTGTAATCTGATGAAGTTCCGTATGTTGTTCCACCAGAGGCTACGGATATAATGCCTTTATTTACACCATTTAATCGAAAGTCATGGACTGTCCCCCCCGATGAGTCAGTTCTATTAAAATAGGCAACCGTTTGACCACTGGAGGCCATGACTAATTGCGACTGAGGGGTTAAGAAGAACCCATTGCCGCTTGATTGTCCTCCCATGTCAATAGTATTATTGATATACAAACCCCCTACAGATGGTATTCTCATTCGCTCATTAATTGCGGAAAACCCATTCCCAGAAGCTCCTGTAGTTGTCGCAAAAATTAAATGAGAACCTTCATTATCGCCATCTCCTAATGCTCTAATTCCTGCAACTGTGTGATCATCAGAAGCATTAAATAAAACATCCCCTATTGACCCCGTAGTATTCGTGTTTGTTCTCTGCATTGTTAATATTGTAGAACCGCCTGACGTAGCAAGGTGCATTAAGCTGGTTGGTGATGATGTTCCAATTCCAACCTTACCAGAACTATCTATACGCATCCTTTCGGCATTGTCCGTATGCAACCTTATTGGCCCAGACTCTAGATTAACTATATACATCTCGGTGGAATAACTAGCAATATGGCAACCGTCACTAGCCGTCGCCCCTGTACTTGCGTTAGTTAGATGAATCTGCGAACCTCTAGACCCTGTGGTAGGTTGGTGAATATGAAATATAGCATCGTCGTATAAGGTGTTAGTCGGTGTCGGGGATGCAGTACCTAGACCTACTCGGCCATTAGTGGAATCTATATAAAATAAAGAAGTGTCAAAAGTAGCATCTCCGCTAACTATTAAGCTATTTAACGTTCCAACTGCTGTTATATTAGTTTGGCTAGCTGTAGATAATGTACCTGCAAGCAATGTAGCTGTGAGCGTTCCTGTGCTTGGATTATAATGGAAATCGCCATCACTCTCTAATCCTACGTTACCTGTTGCTGCTGCGTCTTCAATAAATGGTATTAAATTATTTTCATTTGTTGATTCATTATCAACAACAGTAACATGATTTGCGTTTGTTGCTGTACCAGTCACATCACCAGTCACATCACCCTCTAAATTAGCAACTATTGTTCCTGCTGTTCCACTAAATACCTCTGAGCTATTCGTTGAATCGGGAATGAATGTGAACTTACCAGTGCTATCATCAAACCCAAAAAAGCCTAACTTAGCTGTACTCCCGTTATGCCAACGAAACTCAATTCCCCGATCTTTATTATCATCAGACGCTGGTGCTGTATCGCCGCCCAACGTAAAAATTGGGTCATCAATAGTCACGGTTGTGCTATTAATTGTTGTTGTGGTTCCCGAAACTGTTAAGTTCCCACTGACAACCATATTTCCTGTGATCGTAGCTCCACTATTATCTAAAGCAAGAACATCATCAACTGAACCATCCACACCATCAGCTAAACTAAAAATAAACTGCCCTTTTTCGCTACCATCACTAACATCTAACTGTTTAAGCCTAATTCTCCCAAATGTGTGTATCTGATCGTTATCATTTTCTGAGTTAAATTCAAAATCATAGTAATCGTTATCGGCTACACTAGCACTTGTTCTTTCTAGTTTGATTAGTGTTGTTGATACCCCATCCTCATTTTTTTTAAGGTGGCATGGTAGTGTTGCATTTCCTTCAATAACAACCCCATCTTTAACTGTGACAATCCCATCTAATGTTAAATCATCGTGAGTGCCACCAATACCCCATATGCTAGGGATGATATTTGTCCTATCATCATAAGTAATTGTGCCACTGCCTCTAAAAATATTGTACAATGGGGCTTCAATCGTGCCTTGAATTGTCAGTGTTTTAGTTGCAGCTATTGTTACATAAGCCCCCATAAGGAACTTTAAATTAATATTCGATGGCACAGTCAAATCGTTGTTTATTTCCCAGCTTCCAGGGTTCAAATAAATAGTCCTGTCAGCTCCACTCGCAGAGTTAATTGCTGCACTTAACGTCACTTCGTTAGAAGAACCAAACCCACTGGCATCAATCTCACTATCACTAACTGTACCAGCATTGGGAAAATAATATTGGTTTTCTAATGTTGCTACTGTTGTACCATCTGATTTTTTTACAACTGCTGTATACGTGCCATCCGCAAATAATTCAGCTTTGCCATCTGCATTTAATGTAAATGGATTCGCTGCAATACTCGATTTATTACTATCTTCAAAAATGTTTTTAGCTGTTACTCCATCAGACTCATAAAAATAAACAAGTCCACCATTTAATGGCTCACCTGCATGTATGTAGCCCGACAATAACCACTCAATTTGAACTGCTTGTGCCATAAAAGTCCTCCTTATTTAAGCCTTGGGGATACTGATAAAATTCCTGATTCATTATCTGCGTATTTTGCCGCTTCCAACGCTCTAAAAGCCATGGCTTGAATATCTCTTAATTCTTGCCCCACAATTCCTGCTTGTATAGCTAGACGTTCTGCTAACCCCATATAAATAGCTTCGTGCCATTCTTGAAAAAAATCAGGGTTATTATCTAATACATCAAAATCTTCGGGGTACCTATTAACCGTAAACTCAATCACATAATTTGTACTTTCAGGGTATGGGTATAAAAAAACTTTTGGTGTTGTTTCTCTTTTAAAAAAGTATTGGATTGGTACGCCTGTGCTATTACTATCAAATCGATTAATGTACTCAGATTTCGTGATTTTATTCATTTTCGTGTTTGTTTGATCTGTTACATGACGGATAATGCCATCTTCAATAGAAATAATATTTGTATTTAAAACAAGCTCGTTAATGCTTGTATATGATGTGCCATCTACCCATGCCGAGCCTGCACTTGTTGATAATTTTTTCCAATAACTGGTGTATTGTGAGCCAGTAATAGGTTTTGTGTCTGCACTTGCTGTATGATTTCTGATGCACTCATAATCATTCCCATCACTACCTAACACAACACTGCTTGCAACTAATGGGACGCTTAAAAAGTCTTGTTGCCAAAGAAAAATTCCATCAGCTCTTAGGCTTTTGATAAACATGTTTAAAACTTTTTTGCCTGTAGCAACTTGCTCACTTGTAAGCACCTGCCCATCAGGCAATCTGTTTATCATTTTGTATGCCAATTCGATAATGTCGTTTGTCGTGACATCAAAATCGAAGCTTCCTGATAACGCCATTTTACGCCCCCTTAATTAGCCATTTCAAACTTAAAAACTGTTTTGGCGTGATCTCAATATCATTAAAATCCTCTAAAACAATTTCAGGTACGTCAATATCAATTTCTAATTCTAAAAGTTGGTTAATCTCATCAAAGAATACTGTTTGGTTTTCTTTATCTAGCTCATAAGTATCATTTTCTTTTTCAGTGCCATACTGTTTTATTTTTTCATTTTTCACAGTGTTAAATTTTTTAATTTCAGCATCACATTGCTCAAGAAACTTACTAATTGAAAACAATTTAACAGCTTTAAATTTCATATTAGATAACAAAGCTAAACTTTCTTGTGATTCTATAATTTTTTTTAATTGTATGTTACTCAAATTTAAAATTCCTTTGCACCATTGTGTATTTTGCTAGGTTGTCATCGTGACTAGGCTCATCCAAACAGAACCGACACACAAGTTTCCCTGTGTGCGGCTCTTTTTGTAGGTCAGATCTTAAAAAAATTGATCCATCGCATCTGTCACAAGGACGCTTATACTCAAATAAACGTCCTGCAACTCGTTTACGTTTACGAACAAACGTCATTACGCACCTGCGTTACCGAAAATCGCTCTGTGATCGTAGGCTCCAATTCCCATTCTGAAGTAAGAAACCACTTCTTTAACCATCTCAGAATTTTTGAAGTCTTCCATGATCCTTGGTTTCTCACGCTCTTGTATAACTAACCCTCGTAAGTTTGTTTTTATGAAAAAGGAGGCTGGGTCAGTTAGTTCAGGAGTTGAAACATAGCCCCCAGGCAAACGCCCATTAACACGCCCAAATGGGTTAAGGTCGTTATTATTGGATCCAACTGTGAGAGTACTGAAAAGCAACTTCTGAGAAGTTACGTCTAATTCAGTGGGGACACAAAGCAGTATCCCTTTAGCATGGATTTTATTACCTCGTGGGTCTTTAAACTTCCCTATTGCTGTTGTAGCAGAAATCAATGATGATTCTGATAAAGCAGATGGTGTTCCCTCTGCGTTTGATTGTGTTCCCCCACCAGCTAATGGACGATCGGTTGCACATAATGCAGAACCATCCGCTAGAACGTCAGCACTTGCTGTAGAAAACGCTGTATTTAAACGATCTATAGCTACAACTTCCATCGTATTTGCAGCCGAAACACCTAAGTCTAAGGCTTGTTGCAAGACAGCATTGTGTTTATTATCACTTAACATCTCATGCGTTATATTCATTTTTTTTGCGTACGCGAGATTTTCGATGTACGATTTGTTCGACTGGCTAATCGTATCTGCAACAGCCGAAGCACCCTCTGACTTAACTGAGTGGTTTCCTAGGCTTGAGAACTCTTGATACTTCTCCGTCTCTCTATCAGAACTAACAACATCAAAAATTCTTCGTGAAACTTTTTCAGATTGCTCGTATCCTACACCAAAATTTAATTTTATGCCCTCTACCAGCAGGTTTGAGGCAGAACTTCTTGTAATATTACTTGCCATTTAACATTCCTCCCTTATACCGATGTGTTGCTTGTAGAAGCATTTTCAGAAAACTCACCAAACAAAACCGCATGTTCTGCAAAGCTATTTCCTGGCTCGTCCAATAAACCCATAATTCTAAACGCTTGCCCAGTACCTACATTTGAACTATCAAGTTCATACTTACTTACTCCAGTGTTGGTGTCTGCGTTCGCTGCTGTGATGTCGCATGTCGCATTAATAGCTGCACTTGTTAATGCTGTGCCACTATCAGCTTGAGCTGCCCATAGTTGACCTGGAACAACTTTAATCCCTGTAATTGTTCCAGCAGTGGAAGCTGGTAAGTAAGAAATGCTCTCACCATTAGAATTTTTAAAACTCTGTGCGATATAAGCAACTAATTCCCCTGTTGCAGATCGCTTGTAGCCACCATCAGCTTCCATTGTTAATGGGTCGCCTTTTCCTATTGTTGTTGCGTTAGACGCATCAATTTCTAATTTAACAACTTCGCTAGGGTCCGAAATGCATCGAAACCCAAATGCGTAATCAACATTAGCCATAATTGTTTCCTCCCTTTCTTAGTTCATAGCTAAATTATGAAACCCCATACTCAGATTGTACCTCATGAATACGTCTCTGTTTGTAATGGTAATTCATAATATTTTCTTTGTTTTTCTTTGACGTGTGCATCAAAGTGAGTTCACCTCGCTTAATCATCGAATCAGGATTTTTTTCAAAACCCATAGTCAAGTCAGCAAATTGTGACTCAAAATTTAAAAGATCGCTTGGTTTTGTAAATTCATAACCGATTGCTAATCTTTTCGGGATACCACTGTCAGTTTCCCAATAACCAGTTAGATTCGGGTCTTTAAAAGTCACATTTAAATGACTCCCAAAGTTTTTTTCGATGGCTTCTATGGATGTCTCCATTGATTTGCCCTCATCCCAAACTTCACTTTTCGCAGATTTTTGAGGCGTATCTGATACCTTTGAAGCAGATTGAGATTGATTGTCTCGTTCCGATATAATTTTCATAGCAGCCTCAGCAACGTCCATCTTCAACATAAAAGATTTTATTGTTGTGCCGTCATTCTCTACTATTGAATATATACCATTTTTAATTTTTGTAAACTCTTTAATGTCGTCTAGCAAGATTTCTCTATTTTTTATTTTAATTGATTTCATGGTTTTTAGTCCTCCGTAACGTTTTTATTCACAGCTTCAATAAGCTCTTTGGTTCGTTTAATAAGTTCAGGCTCACTCAAATTAGGAAACATGCGTCTTACATACTCCAACTCACTACGTTTAATCTGTATTGTACGTGTGTTTGATCGTTCAAGTGATGATGGTTCCGCTGTTAAAACATTCTGATATGGATTTTTCTTAAACTGTGGCATCTCGTTAACTTTATCTGCAACAAAATCAAGTTGTTGTTTTGGTGTTAAGTGCTTGTATTGTGGGTCATTAATCACTTTTGCATGTAAGTTTTCAGCTACATGTGTGCGTGCTTCATCCACTTGATACCAAGGAGCTTTGTTTTTAAAGTAATTCACCATGTCATCGGGTGACATATCCGAAGTGTACTGAGTACCCTGAGCCTTCTTTATCATCTCATCATATTTCTTAAATTCTGCATAATCGCTTGTTTCAAAAGCTTCTCTACGTTTTTCTTCGTATTCAGAAACCAGCACATCATTTTCTTTTTTTGACCGATCATTTTCTTTTGACATCAGCAACTCAATTTTTTTTTCCAAATCTTCAATCTGTTTATCTTTGGCTGTATTTTTTTTAATTAGCCCCTCAATGCGTTTATCTCGCTTAAAATTCTTCTTTTTTTCAGGCTTTTCTTCTGTAGTTTCAGCATCAACTACAACAACATCATCATCGTCATCATCAGCCTTATCATCAGAAACAGATTCATCAACAATATCATCACTTGTTTTGGTAGTCTGATCATCTTCAAGTTGATCTTCAACAATGTCAACATCACTTTCTTCTTTATTTTCAACTAATTTTGCTACTGATTCTAAATCATAAACAGCTTCTTGATTATTACTCATGAACATCTCCTATATAGAACTCGTTAGACTCACATTCGTATGCTTGATCTTCATTTCTATGGATGGTATGCAAGGCCTCCTCATACAAATAAAAAAATTCTTCACCATCATATTTTTTAATAGAAAACGAGTTTCTCCCAAACGAGACAAAATCCCCTACGGTTGCTGTCGTGACGCTATCCCCTACAGCAATCACCTCGCCATCAAATCGTTCCATTGACCCTCCATGTGTTGATTCTTTAGACAAAATAATGCCGCTCTTTGTTTCTTCAACCTTTTGCTTAACTACAACTGCGTTTGGTATTAATATTTTTGCTATTTTCTTTTTCATTTTAACTCCTTGTATTTATTTATTATTTCTTCAAAAGCTTGGATAGCTCCAATATTTCTGTATGTTGTTTGTATGTTGTCTGCATTTAGAAATATTAAATTTTCTGATTCTGTTTTTTTCTTTAATACCCAATTAAAAAACAAAACTGTTAATCGATGATTAGCCCAATCACGAAAATCATCATCGCTAATTTCTTGATCGACACGAGCCAATAAATTGGTCAAGGTCTCAAGCTCATTAACTAAATCTTTATTACTCAATTTACGCTTCACCTCCTTCTTCTTGATTCTCAATCTCTGCTAAATCCTGTTCTAAATTTTCTCTTTGCTCTTGCTCTTTTTGGTCGGTTTCTGCTAAATCCGATTCAAGTTGTTGGGCTTGTTGTGCCTGTTGAGCTTGTTGTTGTGCTAACTGTTGAGCTTGTTGTTGTTGTTGCACAGTTTGAGCATAAATTGCTTGTAAACTATCTATTAATTTTGGACTTGTACCCATAGCTTCTAATAAATTGCTCGTTCCGATAAATAATGCATCAGGACTTTGTGATAAGAATGGGTCTTGTTTAATAACATTATTTAATAAATATTCTGCTTGTCCTACTTTCTTTTGCTGGTTCATCACGTTAGGGTCTGCAACAGGCAGGATGGTTAGATTTGTGCGGTAATCTTGACGTGTAATCTGAAACGGTTGCACCCCTTGAATATCAACAGTTTGCGTTTCATCTAAGAAAATACTGTACATCATTTTCATGCATTGAAATTCATGCCCTAACGTTGTGTGATACGCTTTTTGAATATCTGTAAAAAGCTTTAAACTCTCTTGTTGAGCGATAGTGGCACTTGTTGCTGTGGTATCACTTTTTTGCTGGCCTACCATGATCTCAGTTATCGTTGATAACTGGTCCGCTTGCTCACCTAAATATTGCAATAACGACAACAATACCTGACTTGGAGCTGCAAAACTAAGTTGCATGAAATGTTTTTTAAGATCATCAACTCTACCATCCGCCACTAAAAATTCAGCCATTTTCATGCTTTTTGCACCTTTTAAGCCCATGTGTTTACTAACAATTCCTGTTGCGGTTGTTTGTAATGTACCTGCATTAATCATTTGATTTGTCGCTGCATTCATGGCAGAAACAATGTTGTATAACAGATTGCCAAATCCATACCCATAGATCGATTTATCGTTGGGAATGAACTCATAATTCGTGAAATAGTGCATTGGTTCCCCTGTTTCAGGGTGGCTACGCCGTACAATTCGTAATACTTGTTCGCTATCTTTATCTACTGTAACGATGACAGGAATACGCAATTCATCGCTTTCTTTTAAATAAATATACGTATGACATTCCAACACGTCTCTTACCGTCGTGAAATCATCATCAGGTACATTGACACCCATATTTTGATTACTTAACTCCGTTTCTTGGTCAACGTCACTATGCGATAACTCAGAAATATCCGCTTCTCGATATATTTTTTGAGCCATTTTAAGTTTGATTTGATTTTCATTCATCTTCAAAATGTGTGTATATCGGTAGCAGGTCTCTAAACTACGAGAATAATAATTAACAACAAAATCTTCGGGTAAAATATGTTCACTTACTACTTGCTTTTTCATACTATCCCAATACACTTTACGAAACGCATACCCATCTCTAGCTAACTGCATCCTAGTTTTTCGATGTGATAAATAATGGTTAGGTTTTGAAAACTTTAGTTGGTGATTAAAGTGTAACGACACATTTTTTGCACGTAAAAAACTTTCTTCATCAGATGCTACAGGGTCAATCTTCACAATTTCTTCGCCTTGCTCAGAATTTAAACCAGCTCGTGATGCAAATTGTATACATGCCTTCGTTAAGTTAGGTAATCGGATGTTAGCAGAATTTTCCCAAGGAAAATGCGTTTCTTCGTGCGTAAGATCAAACATCTTGTTATAGCGCATCCGAAACTCTTTTAACTCAGAAATACTATCATCATCATTTTCAAACCCTTGAATAACTTCATTAAAAATCCGTTGCAAGTCATCTTCTTTTAACGTCTCAGCTAAGTTATCAAAATAAAAACTTTCAGGGTCTTCTGCGACATCTTTTGCTTTTTGAGCATAGGCATCATCAACTTGCTTATCCTCATAAATACTTTCAAATTCTTGATCTATTGTTGTTTGTGGTATTTGCATTTAGTAGCCCCCTTTTTTCATTGGTTTTTTTGTTTGTTTTTTCTTAGTTTTTTTCTTCATTTAATGCCTCCAACTGTTCATCTTCCTCATTTGACACCTCTAAAATGCCTCGTTTATATGCTAAATTGATTTTTCGATGATCGAACTTTTCTAAAGTGCTTCCTTTAATAAATGCAGAAAACCCTAGCAATTCAATAATTAATCGCATGTCACCAACCGTTCTTATTTTAGAGAAATTAATTCTTGAGTTTTCTTTATTTTCCATGTTTTATTTTCGCCGCCTTATGAGATTGCATGAACGTTTTTCCTTTCAGCATCAACGATTTCATATAATCCAAGTGTGCCTTGGAGTGATGCTTTTTGTGGTCTTTCATTAGTTCTTTTTGCTTCTTTGTTAATGTTTTTCGCACGATGACCTCCTTTTTCACACACATTCTGACATGCGGTACAAACTAACTTTTTATTTTTTTTACGTTTTGTTTTCGCATCACAACAGTTACTTGCCATATCACCACTTGACCCTTGCCGCCCAAAAAGCTGCACTCATTTTCCCTTTATTAATATTTTTAGCGTGTCGAGCCATAAATGATTTTCGTCTTGCATTTGACTTTGCATCTGTTTTTTTGCCTGCACCACTGACACCTTGCTGTCCAAAACGAATAAGCCGTTCTTTGGTCCCCTCTTTTGCTAATACAGCATGGGATTTCGTGGGATGGTTTGGTGTTCGTTTTGGCTTGTTATAGCCTGAAAATGTTTCTTTCCCTTTTTTTATAGTCATCGTTTTTTCGCTATTTTCTTTGCTTGTTTAAACGCTTTTGCTGTCGGTGCCCCTTTAGTTCCAGGCTTTCTCATTGTTTCACCGCTTCCAGCTTTTATTCGTTTTCGTTTAGCGTGAATGTTGCTATACAACCCTTTTTTTGGCATTATGTTTTCTCCTTTTGATTTACTTTTTTTAACTCGTCAATCCAACCCCCTAAAATATCAGAAGCCCCTTTAAGTTCATCGGCATGTTCTTTTAATAATTCATGATGAGCTTGCATCATTTTCATATTCACTGAAACAATATGCATTTTGAGTTTTAGTGCTTTCATTTCTTTAATTAAATCATCCATTACATCACCTCAATAACAGCCACTAAATCAGATCGTCTTGCAATCGGCCTAACACGCACAAACGCATTATATTTAATTGCATTTTCCAGGTCTGTTACTTGCGACCCACCGCCCCCAGCTTCAATCATGGTAGTTTCATTTAACGAAATCGCTACATGTTTTATTTTGTGTTCAGTACCAAAAAACAACAAATTCCCAAACGATGCGTTTTTCTTTACTACACCATCCAGTTTAAATATTTCGTATAACCCATGACTGGTTTGATCGCCGACAGGATCTTTCCCAATAACAGCCAAGGCTTCTTGAACAAATCCACTACAATCAAACCCATCAACAGGATTGTTACCACCCCACCGATACGGTAAGTTTAAACAACTCTGAAAATACATCATCAAAATATCGTTATTATGCACCATTTTGTTTTTTTCTCCTTTTAATACCCAGTGATAGGGTTCCTCTGCTCATAAACAGAACTATAATAATCGTTCCCATAACTCGGTTCTTCGTATTCTGTACCTAAAAGAATGATTCGGTACAAATTCTCACACATATCATCATCTTTTTTGCTTATAATTCCATTTTCTTGTCGCCAGCCATACAACTGCTTTGTTGCAATCGGCAAATCTCTAAATATAAATAACGCTGGCATTTTATTAACTGTCATTAACAGATTATTAATGGCAATAATTCCATCATTTTTGTCTTTTGAGCCTGCAACTAAGTACATTTCGTGCCTATTTAAGGCTATATCAATTTTTTCCCATGTACTTTGAAAGTTTGTTTGATCTCCTTTTGCTAATGGGTCACATAAGACAGTCGTGATTCTTAAATTGTAGCGATATTTTTTATCAATGATGCTTTCCGCAATCGCAGTACCATCCCCTAACACATGTTCCTCAAAACACACATACGTAATCCCCATTTCATCAATCGCACAAAACAAGATAGAATGGCCTTTTGTAGGTCCAATATCAATTCCAACTTGAAAAATCCAGTGTGATGGTATTTTAAACCGATCAATAAAATGCACTTTTTTATCAATATTAAGCAATAACCCACTTCTAAACACTGTTTTTCCTAGGACTCGCCGTTCGTATTCTTCCTGGCTTAATCCTTTCTTAAAATTATCAATTCCTTCCTGGCTAATTCCATGCCCTTTATTGTCATCCATCGTTCCAAAAACGCTATAAACAGATTTATCAGGCAGCCCATTTTCATCGGTCATTTCGATAATTCGCTCCTCTAGAAACGGCTCCTTTAAGAGAGTGGCCGCATAAAAAGCCAATCCGCTAAAATCGACTAACCCTCGCACACACGCTGTCCACACATCCTCTCTTGGCGGCTCATCAAAAATCAAAATATGGTTACTACTCCCCTCAAACATGTCACTTTCTGATTTGTTTGACATGATTTCTACTGTTGACCCTGTTAATGGGTCTGTCCAAAACGCATCTACGCCTAAATTGTTTTTTTTGCTTTTTATGCCCCAACTTTTTGGCCATAACTCGGTTATTGTTGGTATTATTGTGCCTTTAATATGCGATTCCCATGCTTGACCCACAATCCGTATCTTTATTGGAGGTTCCCAATCATGCAATTCCCAAAACCAGCGACCTACCACCTCAGGGTCTTCCCAAGGAAAATGCCCACGCATCGCTAACAAAGCAATCACGCCTGTCGTACTAAACGTTTTGGATATTCTGTTACTGCCATATAAAACAAAATGTTTGTATTGTTTGTTTTTTGTCGCTTTAAAAAACTCTTTTTGTATTTTGTTTGGTTCCCACGTATTTTGTTTCCCTAAGTACCCTTTCCCAGGATGCCCAAAATACAATAACTTGTTATCAATTTCATGTTGTCTTATTTTTCGTTGCAATTCTTTGCTCTCTCGTTGTTTTTTAGCAATCTGAGCAAGAATTTCTTGTCGTTTCTTAAGTAATAATTCTCGTCTAGCTTTGTCTGTCATGGGATGTGTTTGTTTGATTATCTAAAATAATCTGAGGATACCATTTATCACGTTGTTTACACTCACACCGATACCCATACACATCACCATTACCTGTTATCACCTTCATAGGCAATAACTGACTATTACACAATTCACATACACTAAATCGAGCTACTAACGTTTGTTTCATTGGTCGCAACTGTTTCCTTTTGCCCACCCTCTAAGCATTGCTTTTGCAATTAATTTCAGTAACCCATCCCCTTCTCTATGCTTAATATACCCCACCTCTAACACGTCACTATCTCTAGTTTCACTCACCTTAAAAATTTCTTCCTCTTTATTTAAAAGAAACTCTTTTATCACTTCACCATCCTTTTTAACAATTATCTCAAATTTCATCACTTTTTCTTTTTAGGCTCAATGCTATTAACTACTCTATTACCCATAACTTCTTTCAAAGCTCTAAATAAATCATACACAACCTTACCTCCAAAAGCCTTTACCAATAACCCATACACAGCAATCTGAAATACAGGACTTGCTAACTCAAATTGTACCCACCCCCGATACATGTAATCTGCTGTCTGTGGAATGAACATCAAAATACCTGATATAAATACAGTCCACATCACCACACCATCTATCGTATCTTTTTTTTGATTCACTATACCTAAATCAAATACATTCTTATCTTTTAATTTTTCCTGTAATACACCTTTCTCTGCCTCAACACGTGCTTGTCGCATATCTTCGCCATATTCTTTTATCTGTTTTGCTACTTTAATGACTTCCCCTATCTTTTTTGCTCCCTGTATTATATCTAAACCCTTTTTTAGCTTACCTAGCATGTAATTCCTCCATATATTTCATGTGCTTTTCATGCTGCTTTTCTTTATAAAATCTTTCACCATAAAAAAAAACAATCATAAAAACAACCCAAAACAAAACAACTCCTAACCCAATACAAAATTTATCTAATTCATCCATATAATTCTCCTTAATTAGTTTTATTATACGTCATATCTAAAATATCACACTTGTATGGCTCTTTTTTGTATCTTTTAATCATTTTTTTAACTCCTTTCATGGTTTTTTTAAAAAAAAAAGATTATAATCCCATCAATACTTTTAATAGTGCTAAAGCAACACATAAAAAACTACTCCAAGATACAAATTAAAAAGAACACACATTATAATAAACCAATAAACATCCGGTCTTCCATAGTAGTGCCTAAACCTTAACCATTTCTCATTTAACTTTTCAATAACAACAGGCTTTTTTTTGTAGCTTTTAATCATCACAAATCTCACTTATCCCTTAAATAAATCAAGTATCTTCATCATCTTGCTGACCTCAGCAAAACGTTCTCAGCTCTATACATCACACTACGTTTTAAACTATCGGCTGTTTTTGATAGTTTGTTAAGGCTAGGGAAGCTTTTAAAACTTTTTTTAAGAGGCCCTTTAAAATTTTTTTTAAGATGTGGGGAACGTGTATATATATATATTGCCCGTGACCCCCCTGCCGAAAAATGGCCAAAAATTAAACTCAAAATAAGCAGGAAAAAAAATATATTTTTCTGTAGTTTCAATATTAATGAAATACATTTTTTAATTTTTGAGCTTGAATTTATCATAGTGTTTATGTTTCGTCTTTATTTTCGTTTAATTCTATATCAATTATTTTTAATTCGTTTTCTAAAACACTTAATTCGCTATCATTTTTATTTTGATTTTTGATATATGTAAAATTATTATTAGTTGATTCCCCTTTAATTAACCTTGCTTTATCAATAAATATAGACGCTGTCACGGCTAAGTCTTTTGTACTTGATTTTTCTATTTTTTCATCCCGCATTGCATTAAACATACAAGTTTTAGCATTAATTATTAACTCGTCGCTTAATTCTTTACCTAACTTTTCCGCATACATTGAAACAACGTTCTCATCTATCCCCATATCATTAGGATTTTTTTGAAGCCAACTATGCAACGTAGCTTGAGGAATATTAAGCATTCGACATATCATCGTTTGACTATAATTTAATTTCTTGAATATAAAAGCTTGTAACTTTATATGATCAGGATAAGTATTATAGGCATTCCTCTTCGGTAAATTATCAATATTAATTAATTCATCATTCATAACACAATCATATATTATTTTTTTGCATAATCAAAAACTAATCATTTATAGGTTTAATAATTAATTGATAATTTAAAACTTGCAACACTTTCACCAACGTATCAAGTTTTACACTTTTACTTCTCATATTTAAGCCAATAAAATCTTTATGCTTCCCAATTATTAATGATATATCTTGCATCGTGTAATTATTTTTACAAAACAAGCCTTTTAACTCGTTAAATAGATCATCATTATCATTAATTATTATATGCATCTGTATATAATATCAATGTACTTATATTATTACAATATATTATTATATGCTTGTCTAATAAAAACAAATGTTTGACATATATTAATACGTGGTATATTATATACATATATTAATTAAATCATTAATTAAGTAACGGGAGTTTAATTTAATTATTGATTTATTAATAAAATAAAAAATGAAAAGGAAGGTAAAAAAATGAAGATAACAAAAGAAATGAGAACATCGAATGAAGAGCTTGAAAAATTAGGATTACCACCTCACTCATATAAATATAAATTTCATGAGCTTGATTTATGGACGCAAATAGCTATCCATCGTCAAATTGTGAAACAAAAATACAATATAAGCTATCTTATTGAAGCCGACTACATTAAAAAAGAAAATGACTGTACCTATACAGTATGCACGAGTGAAAAAAACTGTACTGCTATCTATGTTAATTTTTCAAAAAAGCATAAGGACTGGGCTATTGAACAAGCTAAATTATGGAGAAACAAAGATGTTTGTTTGATTTAAAAAACAAACTAAAAAAAAAGATTAATGTGTTTTTAATAGCACAAATAAAAAATAAAAAGGAGAATAAAAAATGGACGATAGAGAAGTAGCTCTGATTATTGGCTCAATTAACACAATAGAGAATTATAGCTCTATTATAGCAAACTCGATTGATACATTAACAATCCAAGAAATAAAACACATGGCGGAGGAAATGAACGCTTTGGCGCAACATTTACAAAAATATAATCATTAACACAGCATTTTTTTTTAAATGCCTAAAAAAAATAGTAATTAAGTGTTAGTGAGTATGTATTTATTTATTTCGATGACTTAAAACTTAGATAAATAGATTATAGCACATAAAAAATATAAATTACAAGCAAATAAAAATAAAAAATAAAAGGAAAATAAAATGGACACAATAGAAAAAATAACTTATAAAAACAAAACAATTAAAATTGGATAT
>MDSW01059684.1_pt1 | contig 20416 bp, 12 predicted proteins | sample 811171 | NCBI WGS metagenome assembly MDSW01 (sample SAMN05326641, study PRJNA326480) | marine metagenome | isolation source: seawater | place: Atlantic Ocean: North West | collected 2012 | reverse complement strand
TGGTAATGGCAGCTTTTGCTATTATATCCAAGCAATTGAAGGAACTGCAACCCCCTATGGATCTGTTGCAGAAGGAAGCCTTTCAAACATATCCTGCATTTCTCAAACCCCAATAATATTTATTCCGAATAGTTTTACTCCTAACGGAGATGAACATAATGAGATATTAAAACCAATCACATTCTTTGTCTCTGAACAAGGATACTCTTTCTCAATTTACAATAGAGGAGGAGAGAAAATATTTAAAACAAATAATCCTCAGAAAGGTTGGGATGGCAGCTATCAAGGAAGACAAGTCCAGAATGGCACTTATATATACCACCTGCAATATATAGATAGCAGCGGTAATTTAAGTGAGAAAACAAACACAATCACTCTCTTAAGATAATAAGATTAGCCCAAATATAAATAGTCCCTTTTTAGACAGTCTTTTGTTTTATAAAATGTTAATTTTGCATAATTTTTAAGTTTCTAAATAGTATGAGCAATAAAATATTACAAGAAGGCCTAACTTATGATGATGTTTTAGTAATTCCTGCATACTCTGAGGTATTACCTCACATGGTAAGCACCATTACTAAATTCACAAAAAACATCACCTTAAATATTCCAATAATATCTGCTGCAATGGATACTGTAACAGAAGCTAAGATGGCTATTGCAATCGCTCAAGAAGGAGGAATAGGTGTACTGCACAAAAACATGAATATACAGCAACAAGCACTAGAAGTAAGAAAGGTGAAGCGCTCAGAAAGCGGTATGATTCTTGATCCAATTACTTTAAGCCCCTCTGCAACCGTTGGAGATGCTTTTAAGGTGATGCATGAAAATAAAATTGGTGGAATTCCTATTATTGATAAAAATCTACAACTGATAGGGATAGTTACTAATAGAGACCTGAGATTTGAAAAAGACATGACTCTATCTATCAAGGAAATAATGACATCTCATAAGCTTATTACAACAGATATTAACAATATAGATAATGCTGAAGATATCTTAAAATCAAATAAGATTGAAAAATTACCAATCATTGATAGCAATAAAAAACTGATTGGACTAATTACATTCAAAGATATAATCAAAAATAAGCTTAGTCCTAATGCCTGCAAAGATAAATATGGTAGACTAAGAGTGGCAGCAGCAGTTGGAGTAACTAATGATGTATTAAAAAGAGTCAGCGCTTTAGCAGAAGCTTCAGTTGATGCGATTGTGATTGATACAGCTCATGGACATACCAAAGGAGTAATTAATATCTTAAAGAAAATAAAATCTAATTTTAAAAATATTGATGTTGTAATTGGGAATATTGCTACTGCAGCAGCAGCTCAAGATCTTATCGACGCAGGAGCTGATGCAGTAAAAGTAGGTATTGGACCTGGATCTATCTGTACAACAAGAATTGTAGCAGGAATTGGAGTGCCTCAACTTACAGCAATAATGAATGTTGCTGAAATAACAAAGAAAAATAATATCCCACTTATTGCTGATGGAGGAGTAAGATATTCTGGTGATATTGTAAAAGCTCTAGCAGGAGGTGCTAATACTGTCATGCTAGGTTCAATTATTGCAGGTGTTGAGGAAGCACCTGGAGAAACCATCATATTTGAAGGAAGAAAATTTAAATCATACAGAGGAATGGGGTCCATTGATGCTATGGATAAAGGGTCAAAAGACAGGTATTTTCAAAGCAAAGAGATGGATATTAAAAAATTAGTTCCTGAGGGAATTGTAGGAAGAGTAGCTTACAAAGGAATACTTAATGAGGTTATTCATCAGATGATTGGAGGATTAAGAGCAGGAATGGGATATACTGGTTCAGTTTCTATAGAAAAATTACAAGAAGCATCTTTCCTGAAAATCACATCTGCAGGTATTACTGAGAGCCACCCTCATAATGTCACAATAACTAGAGAAGCCCCAAATTATAGTAGAAAATAAATTAAAAAATAGTTTTCAATGAAAAAAGTCAAATTAAGTTTTATTTTAAGTGTATTTTTAACAACATTAAATGCCCAAAATGTATTACAAATTGGAGATAGAAACATCCCATTAGAAGAATTTAAAAGTGTATTCTATAAAAACAAACATGACTCTGACATTACAAAAGAGTATTTAGATGAATATATGAATCTTTTTGTGAACTTCAAACTAAAAGTAATAGAAGCTCAGGAATTAGGATTAGACACAAACATCTCTTTTATTAATGAATTAGAAGGATATAGAAAACAGTTAGCAAAACCATATTTAAAAGACAAAAAATTTGATGCTGAGATGTTATCGGAATCATATAATAGAATAAAAAAAGATGTGAATGCAAGTCACATCTTAATATCACTTAAAAAAGATGCGCCACCAAACGAAACAAAGAGTGCATATGAAAAAGCTTTAGATATAAGAAAAAGTATTATTAATGAAAGTATATCTTTCTCAGAAGCTGCTAAAAAGTATTCTGACGACAAGTCAGCACTCTCTAATAACGGAAATTTGGGCTACTTCACAGCCTTCATGATGGTATACAACTTTGAAACAGCAGCATATGAAACCAAGATTGGAAAAATATCCATGCCTGTAAGAACGAAATATGGTTATCATCTAGTAAAGGTTAATGACAGGAGAGATGCTGTAGGAAAAGTAAAAGTAGCTCATATTATGTTTAAGACAGGTAAGGGCGCTAATAACAATAAAATAAATGACGCAAAAAACAAAATAGAGGAAGCCCTAGAACGAATAAAAAATGGGGAAGAATTTAAAAATGTAGCTGAAAAATTCTCAGAAGACAGATCAACTGCTGTAAATGGAGGGGTTTTACCAACATTTGGAGTTGGCAAGATGGTGCCAGAATTTGAAAACTATGCATTTTCCCTAGAGAAAAGTGGAGATATGTCAATACCGTTCCTAACTGACTATGGGTGGCATATTCTTCAGTTAATTGAGAAAGAGCCCATAGGCTCTTTTTCAGAAACAGAAGCTCATCTTAAAAGAATGATTGAAAAAGATAGTAGAGGAGAATTAAGCAACAAAGCTCTTTTTAAAAAGCTACACAAAAGCTACAAGATAAAGAATAAACCAAAAGTATATAAAGATTTCAGAAAAAGGAATGCTATACAAATATCCAAAGGAACGTTTAATAAAATATCTGCAAGTAATAAGACGCTCTTTACAATTGAAGACCTTGATGTTTCAGTTAATGAATTTGAAGAATATATTTTATTAAACCAATCTACAGAAAAGGATATTGATAATATTTATATAAATTTTGTCAATGATAAACTTCTAGACTATGAAGATAGCAAATTAGGAGAAAAATATCCTGAATACAAGGCTCTACTTAAAGAATATAGAGAGGGGATTCTACTCTTTGACTTAACCAACAAGAAAGTTTGGACAAAAGCAATTGAAGATAGCAGTGGACTACAGAAATTCTTTAATCAAAATCAGCTCTCCTACACTTGGCCTAGAAGAGTAGATGCTACAATTTACGAATGTGCAAATTTAGATATAGCCAAAAAGGTCAAAAGAGAAATTCATAGAAAAAATAGAGGTAAAATTACTAATGAAGAAATTTTGAAAAAAATAAATAGTGTTAATGCATTGAATCTACAAATAACTAGGAAGAAATTTATAGCTGGAGAAAATAAGCATATTGACAGCGTTAGTTGGGAAGCAGGGATATCTAAAGATCTTGTGCTAAACGATGGTTCGTATATTATCATTGATATCCATTCATTACTTGAAGCGAAAAACAAAGAATTAGATGAAACTAGAGGGAAGGTAATATCTGACTATCAGTCAGCTCTAGAGCAGGAATGGATATATAAGTTAAAATCAAAATACCCTATAATAATAAATAGTAAAGCCCTATACTCATTAATTGAATAATATGGCAACCAGGAAAATAATTATAATACTAGCGGTTCCTGTTTTTTTCTCATCTTGCATATCAAAGAACAAAGAAAAGGTAATTGCTAGCTTTAATGAGGAAAACTTATTTCTTTCTGATGCTATATCTGAAATGCCAGAGCACACAAATGACTCAACATATTTTATATCTAGCTTCATAGATGATTGGCTTAAAAAGAAAATTATGATATCACATGCGGAAATGAATCTAAGTACAGATTTATTAAAATACGAAAAACAGATTGAAGAATATCGAGGTTCACTATTAATATACGCCTATCAACAAGAACTATTAAAGCAGAATCTAGACTCCACAATAAAATCATCTGAAATTAAGAATTATTATGAAAAATATAGCAAGCAATTTAAGTTAGCTAAAAGTATCTTAAAAGGCCGTCTAATTATAATAGAAAAATCAGCACCCAATCTAAGCTCCTTAGAGAAATGGTACAAATCTGATAAAGAATCCATTATTGAGAATCTGGAAGATTACTGTCAACAATTTGCTAAAGAATATTATCTTGATGAAAAAAAATGGCAATATTTTTCTTTCTTCAACAACAAACTTCCTAATCTTATTGAAGAAGAAGAATATTTCTTGAAAAATACAAGATCAGTATTCTTTGAAGATGAGACTTTTAGATATTACATTTTCATAAAAGCATACAAAACAAGAGGTAGCATAAGTCCCTTAGAAATTGAAAGGGAGAAAATTAAAAATGTACTTATAAATAAAAAGAAAGTACAGTATCTAGAAACATTAGAGAATAAATTGTATGAAGATGCGTTAGCTAAGAAAAAAATAACTCTCTACTAATGAAAAAACTCTTTCTAATTAGTCTAATATCCAGTAGCTTAATTCTAAGCGCGCAATCTATTGACAAGATTGAAGCAATAATTGGTGAGGAAATAGTACTTACATCTGACATTGAATCACAATACATACAGTACTTATCACAAGGAAATCTAAAGTCTAAAAAAATAAGATGTGAAATCATTGAAGATATCTTGTTTCAGAAACTACTGATTAACCAAGCGAAGATGGATAGCATAGTAGTAACTGATGAAGATGTTGAAGTAGAAATTTATAAACGATTAGACTATTTTGAACATCAATTAGGAAACATAGAGAAAGTGGAGGAATACTTTGGGAAATCAAAAACTGAAATAGAGATGGAACTTGGAAAAGTTATTCACGATCAATTTCTCGCACAAAAAATGCAAAACTCTATTTCAAATAACATTACAGTTACTCCTTCTGAGGTAAAAGAATTCTTTAGCAAGCAAGATAAAGAATCAATACCTCTAATCCCTACAAAAGTAGAGGTATCACAAATAATTATAAAACCAATAATCTCGAAAGAACAGAAAGAAAAAATAAGAGAAAAACTAAATAATTTTAGAGAAAGAGTATACAAGGGAGAGGATTTTAAAATGTTTGCAACTTTGTACTCTGATGACAGGGAGTCTGCAAAAAAAGGTGGTGAGCTTGGCTTTGTAAATAGAGGAGATTTGGTTCCTGAATTTGAAAGGGCTGCATTTAGATTAAAAAAAGGTGAAATTTCAGAAGTAATAGAATCTGAATTTGGATTTCATATTGTCCAATTAATCGAGAGAAGAGGAGAACAAATAAATGTACGTCATATCCTTATAAGACCTAAAATTAATTCAACAGCATTAAATGATGCAAAAATAAAAACTGAGAAGATTGCAAAGGAAATTAAGGATGGAATAATCACTTTTGATAATGCAGTAATTAAGTATAGTGATGATAAAAACAAAAACAATGGAGGTCTATTATTAAACCCTAATACGATGTCAACTCTGCATACGATAGACGAAATTTCACCTTCATTAAAATACATAATTGAAAGACTCAATATAAATGAGGTGTCTTCTCCTTCAATCATACAGACAGATGATAAAACAGAGGCATATCAAATATTAAGAATAAACTCTAGAATCGATTCACATATGGCTAACATAGTTGATGACTTCTCGATGATAAAAGAACTTACTGTAAACATGAAAAAGCAAAATGCCTTAATGATGTGGATTCAAAAAAAGATTGAAGAAAGCTACGTCAAGATAAATAACGATATCTTAGATTGTAATTTCAGGAATAAATGGAAAAAATAATATGAGTAATGAAGTAAAATCAATTGATGAATTTGTTATACAATATAATAAATTCAGAAACGAAATTAAAAAAATAATCATTGGGCAAGATGATATCGTCCAACAGGTTCTAATATCTATATTCTGTAATGCACACTGCTTATTAGTTGGTGTGCCCGGACTAGCTAAAACATTATTAGTTCAAACAATTGCACAATGCTTAGGACTTAATTTTAACCGGATTCAATTCACTCCAGATTTAATGCCCTCAGATATAATCGGAACTGAGATACTAGATGAAAAAAGAGAATTTAAATTCCTTCAGGGACCTATATTCTCTAATATTATTCTAGCAGATGAAATTAATAGGACCCCACCAAAAACACAATCAGCATTACTTGAAGCCATGCAAGAACGATCCATCACGAATTCAGGCAAAAAATATGTTCTAGATAAACCATTCTTTGTATTAGCTACCCAAAACCCTATCGAACAAGAAGGAACCTACCCATTACCTGAAGCACAGCTTGATAGGTTTATGTTTAATGTTCTCTTAGATTACCCTAAATATGATGAAGAATTAGAAATTGTAAAAAAAACAACTATCAAGCAGGATATTAGACTCGACAGTATCATGTCAGCAAATGAAATAATAAAATATCAAGAAATAATTAGTAAACTACCAGTAACTGAAAATGTATTTAAATATGCAGTAGGCTTAGTAGGAAAAACAAGACCAAAATCTGAGAAAGCAGCAAAAATTGTTAAAGAATATATAGAATGGGGAGCAGGACCAAGAGCATCACAGTATATGATTATTGCTGCTAAATGTCATGCCGCAATAAATGGAAAATACTCTCCTGATATTGAAGATGTTAAAGCTATTGCAAAGCCAATATTAATGCATAGAATTGTAAAAAACTATAAAGCAGAAGCAGAAGGAATTACTATTGATGATATTATTGAATCTATTTTATAATGCTATTACCAATTATAAGATTTGGGTCACCAATTTTAAGAAAGAAATGTAGAGAGATAACGACCAAATATCCTCAGCTAGACTCTTTACTAAACGACATGTGGGAAACCATGTACGAAGCAAGTGGGGTAGGGTTAGCTGCACCTCAAATTAATAAAGATATAAGATTATTTATAATTGATACAACCCCATTTCTAGAGGATGAAGAAAAATCAAATAAGGAGGCAATTAAAAAAGTATTTATCAATCCTCGAATAATTAAAGAAACAGGAGAAGAGTGGCTCTTTAATGAAGGTTGCTTATCAATTCCAGACATAAGAGAAGACATACTAAGAAAAGAATCTATTACTATAGAATATCTTGATGAGCACTTTAATAAGCATACAGATAATTTCGACGGATTATCAGCTCGAGTTATTCAACATGAATATGATCACGTAAATGGAATTTTATTTACTGATAAAATTTCTCCATTGAGAAAAAGGATGATTAGAGGGAAACTACTTGATATTAGTAAAGGAAGAGTAAAGACTAACTATAAAATGAGAACTATTAAATAGATACACTACTTAACTACAACCTTCAGCATCTCTTTATCACCAATATATCCTCTTAAAAAATCTCCAGCTTCTACAGGACCCACTCCTGCTGGAGTACCGGTATAAATCAAGTCACCAATTTTCAGTGTGTAAAATCTAGAAACATATGCAACAATCTGATCAAAGGAGAATTGCATCTCTTTACTATTACCAGACTGGACTACATTATCGTTCTTCTCTAAATGAAATGAAATATTATTCAGCTCTAATTCTGACTTATCAATAAAAGTTCTGCTTATCTGTGCTGACCCATCAAATCCTTTTGCTTTTTCCCAAGGGAGACCCTTTTCTTTAGCAATTTTTTGAATATCACGAGCTGTAAAGTCAATACCTAAACCAATCTGAGAGTAATATTTATTTGCATACTTACTATCTATATGTTTTCCTGTCTTATTAATTCTTATAACTAATTCTACTTCATAGTGTATCTCATTAGAAAAAAAAGGAATAAAAAAAGGATGAGATTTAGGCTGAATAGCTGTTTCAGGCTTTAGAAAAAATAAAGGCTCTTTAGATATGGTATTTCCTAATTCATTAGCATGCTCCACATAATTCCTCCCTATACAAATAATTTTCATGCTAAGAGTTAAATTTATTCTGCAACTTCATTTTTGTCGCAAAGTTTTTCATTACATTCTTAGTATATAAAGGGAAATCAGCTTGATCTATCCATGAAAAGTACCCAGGATTTTCATTCCATATCTGATATAAAGTTATATCACGATATTTCCCGAAACTTAATACTTCTTCACCTTGGTTATTAAATCTAATAAAACCTGCCATATCTACAAATTTGCCACCAATCTCAGAAAATTCAGAAAGAAAACTAACATTATTCTCTAGTTCTTTATACCTATCTAACTGAGCTAATAAAACCTCATATGTTGCAGTTATATCCGCCTGCGCAGAATGAGCATCCATTAAATCCTTATTACAATAAAACTTATACGCTGCGACTAAAGTTCTTTGCTCTAATTTATGAAATATATTTTGTACATCTATAGCTTTCCTATTTTTCATATCAAAATCAATACCAGCTCTCAAGAATTCTTCAGCAAGTAATGGTATATCAAATTTATTAGAGTTATATCCTGCTAAATCACAATTATGTATTAACTCTGAAATCTCATGAGCCAATTCAGAAAATATAGGCTCATTTTTTACTTTCTCATCTGATATTCCATGTATAGCTATTGTCTCTTCAGGTATAGGAATAGTAGGGTTTACCAACCAAGTTCTACTTTCTTTATTTCCATTAGGGAATAACTTAAGTATTGCAATCTCTACAATCCTATCTTTTGCAATCTGCAATCCTGTTGTTTCTAAATCAAAGAAAACAATGGGCCTCTCCAGTTTCAAATCCATAATAAAAAAGTAAAATTCTAAAAAAGTGTACTATTTATCTACTAAACTTTTTGATTAACATCGAATTGCTCTAAATAATCTGCAACTTTCCTAACAAACTGGCCACCAAGAGCCCCATCTACAACTCTATGGTCATAAGATAAAGATAAGAACATCATATGGCGAATAGCAATCACATCACCATGCTCAGTTTCTAACACAACAGGCTTCTTCTTAATAACACCACAGGCCATAATTGCTACTTGAGGTTGATTGATAATAGGAGTACCCATTAAATTACCGAAGGTTCCAACATTTGTCATAGTAATTGTACCTCCTTGTATTTCATCTGGCTTTAAATCTCCTGCTCTAGCTCTTACTGCCAAATCATTTGCTGACTTAGTAATGCCAACTAAATTCTTATTCTGACATTCTTTTATAACAGGAACAATAAGATTGCCATCAGGAAGTGCCGCTGCCATACCTACATTCACATTCTTATGAATATGAATTTCTGTACCATTAACAGAAACATTAATCATTGGGAAATCTTTAACAGCTTTTGCCATTGCCTCAATAATGATAGGAGTAAAAGTAATATTCTGCCCCTCTTTCTTCTTGAAGTTCTCTTTAACAGAATTCCTCCATTTTACGATATTTGTCATGTCAGCCTCAACAAAAGATGTAATATGTGCAGATGTAGACTTTGACATAGTCATATGTGCAGATATTAATTTCCTCATCCTATCCATTTCAACAATTTCAACACTACCAGTATCTGACATGTTAACTGAACTAGTAGCAGTACGCTCAACAGTATCTTTTTCTTCTTTTACCGAAGCTATAACTGATACCTTCTTTTCAGATTTATTAGTATCTTTAATCCTATCTTTTAAATAAGAAATCATGTCTGATTTTGTAACTCTCCCATTATTTCCTGTACCTATAATAGAATCTAGCTCTTCTATTCCAACTCCTTCCTGAGAAGCCATATTCTTTACTAATGGAGAATAAAATCTGTCTCCACTATTCTTAATCTTAGTAGTATTGACAGGCTCCTCTATTACTTCGTCAACAGAACCTGCAACTTCTGAAACTGGAGCGCTAGACTCTTCCAAAACAGTAATTGAATCTTCATCCTTACCTTCAGTCTCTAAGATAGCAAAAGGCTCTCCAACCTGTACAACAGCATCAACTTCAAAAAGCATCTCTAGTAATTTTCCTTCATGAGTTGATGGAACTTCAGAATCTACTTTATCGGTAGCTATTTCTACGATTGTTTCATCAAGCTCAACCATATCACCAATATTTTTATTCCACGATATTATAGTTGCTTCAGAAACACTTTCTCCCATCTTGGGCATGATAAGTTCAACTCTTGCCATATGTATATTTTTTTTGCAAAATTAAAAAAAGAAAGCAAATTAGTTTCTTTTTAATAATGAGTTTTTACAATAATAATTTATTTACAGCTTACTCACCATAAGGCATCCTCTTAGATATTGCTGCTCCTAAAGTAATCTCATCAGCATATTCTAATTCATCACCAATAGCAATACCTCTTGCAATAGATGATATCTTAACATTACAATCTTTTAATCTTTTATAAAGATAATAATTAGTGGTGTCTCCCTCCATCGTTGTGCTTAATGCAAAAATTATTTCTTTGATATTGTCATCTGCCAATCGGCCAATAAGCTCTTCAATTCTAATATCGCTAGGTCCAATACCATCAATAGGCGAAATGAGACCTCCAAGTATATGATAAACCCCCTTATATTGCATTGTATTTTCAATCGCCATCATGACACGTATATCCTCAACAACACAAATAACCCCAGAGTTTCTCTTTGAATCATTGCATATATCACAAATATCAGACTCAGATATACTATAACAAACTGTACAGTAGTTAATTCCATTAATCAACTGAATAAAGGCTTGACCAAAACTTTCAACCATTGATCGGTCTTTCTTTAACATGTGTAAAACCAACCTTAAAGCAGATCTACGGCCAATACCTGGCAAACTAGCAAGCTGATCAACAGCATCTTCAACAAGTTTAGTTTGAAAATTCATAAATGCAAATCTAGCACATAATGCATAAAATATTTAGTTTTGTAAAAAAACATTTTACATGTCTCCAACTTTACTAATTATTGTAATCCTATCATATTTTTTATTACTCTTTGCCATATCATACATAACAGGCAAAAATGACAGTAATGACACGTTTTTCTTAGGAAATAGAAAATCACCCTGGTATATCATTGCATACGGAATGATTGGAACTACTCTTTCAGGAATCACCTTTATATCTGTACCAGGATGGGTAGCCTCAAGCCAGTTCTCATACCTACAGATGGTATTCGGTTTTTTTGTTGGTTATTTTATTATCGCCAGGATATTACTACCACTTTATTACAGGCTTGAATTAACATCAATATATACATATTTAAAAGAGAGATTTGGAATTACTAGCTATAAAACTGGGTCATCTTTATTTTTAATATCTAGAACAATTGGCGCTTCTTTCAGACTATTCTTAATTGCCACGGTACTACAATTTGCAGTATTTGAATCATGGAATATCCCTTTTCACATTACTGTAATAATTACAATAGCTCTCATCTGGCTATATACATATAGAAGCGGAATGAAAACAATTATATGGACTGACACTCTCCAAACAACATTTATGTTACTAACAGTCTTTATTATTGCTTATACTATGATAAATAAAATGGGTCTTAATTTTTCTTCAGCTTTTTCATTAATTAATGACTCTTCTTATTCTAAAACTTTTTTCTTTGATGACTGGACAGACAAGAAGTACTTCTTCAAACAATTCTTCTCTGGTGTATTTATGGCTATTGTAATGACTGGTCTTGACCAGGACCAAATGCAAAAAAACTTAAGCTGTAGAAACCTTAAAGATGCGCAAAAAAATATGCTTGTATTTAGCACTATATTAATTTTTGTCGACTTACTCTTTCTTTCTCTAGGGGCATTACTATACATATATTCAGATGCCTTTAATATTATAATACCTAATAATCCTGACATGCTGTTTCCAAACATTGCCCTTAATGCAGGACTACCTGAATATGTAGGAGTATTATTTATAGTTGGAATCATTGCAGCAGCATACTCTAGTGCTGACTCTGCACTAACTTCACTAACAACATCATTCTGCGTAGATATACTTGAGTTTGACAAACAAGACCCAAAGCAACAAATAAAAACAAGAAAATACGTGCACCTATTCATGTCATTATTACTGCTAGGTGTTATATTAATCTTTAATGCTATTAATGATCAGAGCGTTATAAAATCATTATTTACTGTAGCTGGATATACTTACGGACCTCTACTTGGAATATTTTCTTTTGGACTGTTTACAAAATATAAAATTAAAGACCGATTTGTTCCTCTAATTGCCATATTATCTCCGGTAATATGCTATATATTAAATCTATATATACCTTTTGGATTTGAATTGCTAATCTTGAATGGTTTGATTACATTTTCAGGCCTATATTTAATAGTTGATAGAACATAATCTTTTTTGAAACAAGATTAATAATCTTTCGTATTTAGTTTTAGGACAGAAATTAAACCAACTAAACTAAACAATTATGAAACGGCTAATACTACATTGTAATTCTATCTCCAACACTAATATTATCACAGATTAAAAAAAGTAAAACATAATTATAAAATTTCTTTTTTCAACATTAGAAAATTAAAATCGAGGTATTTAACTATCCAATTAAATAAAATTAATTTCTTCTTTTACAATTGGTTTTTCATTAAATTTGCAGAAAGAATTAAATTACTATGAAAAAATTTCTATTACTTCTATTGCTACCATCACTTATCTACCCTCAAGAATGGATTGACAAGATGCAAGATCCAAATAATAATTTCTATGACACTCAAAGAGATTTTAACGAGTATTGGGAAGATAAAACCATTGAAAAAGGCAAAGGATGGAAGCAATTTAAGCGATGGGAAAATTTTATAGAACCTAGAGTATTTCCTGATGGCATACAACAACCTGAAATTTTATTTAAGGAGTTTAACGCGCTCTTACAAGCCAACAATCAGTTTCTAATGTTACCTCCTAATACATGGGAACAAGTAGGACCTGACAATGTACCTCTAGAATCGAGCGGGAGAAAAAGAGGGATTGGAAGAGTAAATACAATCGCTTTTCACCCATCAGATCCAGATATTATCTATATAGGAGCACCTGCTGGAGGTTTTTGGAAATCACTAAACAATGGTCAGACATGGACTACAACAACTGATTTTTTAACAAACCTAGGGGTGTCTGACATTGCCATTAACCCTGCAAATCCTGATGAGATATATATTGTTACTGGTGATAGAGATGGAGGGGATACCTATTCTTATGGCCTAATGAAATCAACAGATGGCGGAAACACGTTTAACACCACTGGACTATCATTTAATATTACCAACTATTACAGAGGAAACAGAGTGCTAATTGACCCATCAGCTACAAATACTATTATTGTAGCTACTAGCAATGGAATTTACCGTTCTATAGATGCTGGAGTATCATTTACACATACTTATTCTGGTATAAATATGACAGACATTGAATTTCATCCAACAAATACAAATATTATCTATGGTGCTTCGAAAGGAAATACATCTATTTACAAATCATCGGATAATGGAATTACATGGAATCAATCTGGAACAGGCCTGCCTGCAACAGGTCAAGTTGTAAGAGCATGTGTTGCAGTTACTCCATCTAATGACCAAATAGTTTACGCATTATTTGGAGATAATAATAATGGCTTCTATGGGGTTTACAAATCTAATAACGAAGGAGCAACTTGGTCTCAACAATCAAATTCACCTAATCTTTTAGGCTGGCAAGTAGATGGTTCTGATAGTGATGGTCAAGCTTGGTATGATTTGGCTTTGTCAGTTTCTCCTACAGATGAAAATGTGCTTTTTGTTGGGGGAGTTAACACATGGAAATCAACTAATGGAGGAATAAGTTGGGACATCAATACACATTGGTATGGAGCTAGCGGAAACACATATATGCATGCTGATGAACATATGTTAAAATACAACCCATTAAATAACCATATATACTCAGGTAATGATGGAGGGCTGTATTATTCTGATAACAATGGAAATGATTGGACTGACATCTCTGATGGCTTGCATATTACACAATTTTATAGCTTAGGTGTTTCTCAAACTGTACAAAATAAAGTTATAACTGGATCACAAGACAATGGAACATTTCTAAAAGAAAATCTTAATTGGGATGCAGTAATAGGAGGAGATGGAATGGAATGTATAATTGACTATACTAACTCTAATATAATGTATGGTGAAGTATATTACGGATCTGTCCGCAAATCTACCAATGGAGGAAATAGTTTTTCCTCAATAAGCTCTGGTAATGGAGCATGGGAAACACCATATGAGTTAGATAAAAACGATCCTAACATTATTTATATTGGCTATGATGAATTAAGAAAAAGTACTGATGGAGGTAATAGCTGGAGTTGTATTACCAACGGGGAAACTAATGGTGGTAAAATAGATGAGATAGGAATTTCAAAATCAAATCAAAATGTAATCTATTTTAGCGATGGGCCTAATATATTTAGAACAACAGATGGAGGAAACAACTGGAACTCAATCAATAACAACCTTCCATATAAATATATTAGCTATATAATTGTACACCCTAGTGATGAGAATAAGGTTTGGGTTACCTTATCAGGATATACAGCAGGAGAGAAGGTATACAAATCAATTGATGGAGGAAATAACTGGATAAACATATCAGGAACCCTACCTAATATTCCTGTTAATTGTATTGAACTTGACAAGACAAATAATCTAGAAACAGTTTACATTGGGACAGATTTAGGTGTTTTCTCTACAGATTCAACACTAAATGACTGGAACATGTTTAATAACAATAGCCTGCCAAATGTTATTGTGAATGAACTTGAGATACAATATCAATCAAACAAACTATTTGCAGCAACCTATGGAAGAGGACTCTGGAGCATTGACCTAGAAATAACTTCGCCTCCAATTGCAGGTTTCTCGTACAATGATTCAATATTCTGTAATATTCCAGCAGATGTTACATTCTTAAACAACTCATACTACTCTAATTCATATTATTGGGATTTTGGAGATGGGAATACTTCTACTGCTACAAATCCAACTCACACCTATAGCTCTTACGGAACATTCACGGTACAATTAATTGCTACAGGTCCATTGGGTGCAGACTCAATAATTCAACAAGATATAATAAGTATTGATCAAAGCAACCCATGTATCATAACTTTACCTGTCTCAGGATCTGGAGTAACACAAACACAATGTAATGGAACTCTATACGATGTAGGAGGGCCAAGTGGAAACTATTTTGATGAAAATGATTGCTGGATAACAATAGCGCCACCTGGTAGTAACCAAATTACCTTAACATTCAATTCTTTTGATATTGAAGCGCCAAGCTCTTCTACAAACTGCAATTGGGATTATCTAGAAATATTCGATGGTGATGACCTCTCTGCACCATCATTAGGACAATATTGCAATGTATTAACAGGAAGCCCTGGTGTTATTGTATCAAGTGGTGGAGCTATTACAGTATTATTACATTCTGACCAAGCAGTAAATGGCGCAGGATTTGAGGCTGACTGGACATGTTCATTCCCTTCGTCACCTCCAGTGACTGCATTTGAAATCAGTGATAGCGTCAGTTGTTATTCTACAATCTCATTCACAGATATTTCTACAAATGGACCTACAACATGGGAATGGGATTTTGGGGATGGTAACACTTCTAATATGCAAAACCCTGTACATACATACTCATCTTCTGGAACATATACAGTTAAGCTAACAACAAGCAATCAATATGGATCTGACAGTCTAATTATTAATAATGCAATAACTATTATTGATGTAACCCTACAAACAAATGGAGCAACTGCTTGTGGAGATACATCTGTAACGCTAACAGCTACTTCATCTGATGGTATTGTCTACTGGTATGATGATAGCAGCCTGCTAAATATAGTAGGTACAGGGAATAGTTTCATAACTCCTGTAATTAACACTACTACATCTTATTATGCTCAAGCAGTATATGAATTTGGCAGTATCTATGGAGGACCTGCTGATAACTCTATTGGTTCTGGCGGTTACTTCCAAGGAGAAAGACATTTAGTATTTGACAATTATACACCATCAAAATTAGTATCTGTATTAGTTTATACTAACTCAGATGGATATAGAACAATTGAATTGAGAAATAGCAGTAATGCCGTATTAGCAGATACTACAGTATTTATCCCTACTTCAAACAGTGGGATTAGAATAAATCTAGATTTTGACCTGCCCGTTGAAAATAATATGCAACTAGGATTGAACGGTCCTAATAATGATATGTACAGAACAAGTTCAGGAGCGGTTTTCCCTTATAACATTAGTAATATAGTCTCAATAACTGGGACTAATGCCCCTGCAGGATATTACTATCACTTTTATGATTGGGAAATACAAAATGCACCATGTGTTTCAAATGCTGAAGAAGTAATTGCTAATATTGACAGTAATTCAACAAACTCAACAACAATAACAAGTTGTGGTGCATATACATGGGTAGTAAACAATGTTACATATTCTTCTAGCGGAACATATACAGATATAACTACAGATTCAGCAGGATGTACTCATACTGAGATACTAATACTAACTATTGATAATAATACATCAAACACAAATAACTTAACCGAGTGTGAATTATATACATGGCCAGTAACTGGAAACATATACACAACAAGTGGCACATATACAGACACTAGTATTAGTTCATCTGGATGCACACATATTGAGATACTAGTTCTAACTATAGAATCTAATACTGTAAATACAACGATTGTAGAAGAATGCCTAACATTTACATGGCCAGTTAATGGACAGACATACACATCAACTGGTACCTACGTTGATATTAACACAATGCCATCTGGCTGTACACATACAGAAACATTAAATTTAACAATTGTTGAATGTGGATGTACGGACCCACTAGCAAATAACTATAACCCTCTTGCAGTAATAGATGACAGCTCCTGTTGCTACCTAAATATAGACCAGAATGACACAATCATATGTATTGGAGAGAGTATTACCTTATCCATTAACGGAGGCACAAGTAATATGCAACAAGCTTGTAATATAAATGATTTGCCAGTAAATCTTCAGAATGGATTAACTGCCTACTATCCTTTCTGTGGTAATGGTGACGATATAAGTATTAACAGTAGAGATTTAACTAACTCTGGAGCTACTCTAACTACAGATAGGCATGGAAATCCTGATAATGCTTATTATTTTGACGGAAATGATTTCTTGTACAATGAGCCATCATCATATTTTCCAACGAATATAACATCATACAGCTTTGCAGCCTGGTTTGAAAAAATTGGCTCAGCAGGTGCTATTTGTCACCAAAATGGATTGAAGTTAACTAATCTGCTAGAAATAGGAAGCTTTGGCCTAGAAGGCAACGTAACAGCAAGACATAGAGCTGGCAACTCAAATCCATTTTATTTACATGGAGGTAGCGGAATTTCGCCATCTGGATGGCAGCATGCCGTCTCTACTTGGGATGGCAATAACGTGAAAATATATGTGAATGGAATATTTATTGCAGACACAACACTTCCTGCAACAGTGCCATTTTTACCTCATTTTAGAATTGGATCAGTTCCATATACTAATATTTCGGCAACTGGAAATTGGTCGTCTGGATACTACAATGGGAATATTGATGAAGTAGGAGTTTGGAATAGAGTTCTAAGTGATAGTGAGATTCAGCAATTATACAACCAAAATACATCTTGCTTGTGGTCTAATGGAGACACAATAACAAGTATAACTGTTAATCCAACTCAAACAACAACATATTGGGTAACACATAATGGCTGCACAGATAGTATTACTGTCACTGTTTCAGATACATCATCATCTGTAAATACCATTAATACATGTGATAGCACAATATGGAATGGAACAATATATGATAGTACAGGGATTTACACCTTCAATACCACTAATAGTTTAGGGTGTGATAGTACTGCGGTATTAAACTTAACTATTAATTATAATACAACAAATACATACACTGAAACAATATGTAATAGCTATACATGGCCAATAGATAGCAATATATATGACACTAGCGGAACCTATACAGTAGTTAGTACAAACTCGTCAGGATGCATACATACCGAAATATTATATCTTACAATTAATAATGACGAATCAAATTCCAACCTTATAGCAGCTTGTGACGAATATTTATGGCCAATAGATAGTACTACTTATTACTCTAGTGGAACATATGTAAATATTGGAACAAACGCCTTTGGTTGTGTAAAAATAGACACGCTAGAGCTAACAATTGACAGCTCATTAAATATTACACAAAACCTATCAATATGCGAAAACGATAGTGTAATTATTGGTACAAACATATATAATACACCTGGATCTTATATAGATGTTCTACAAGCATTAAATGGATGCGACAGCACTATAAATACAATACTAACTGTATTTCCTAATATAAATAATAACCAGAACTTATCAATTTGTGCTGGTGATTCAATTATTGTAGGACAAAATGTTTACTACGACCAGGGTATATATACAGACACATTTACCTCAAATATAGGTTGCGATTCAATCATAATGACTGAAATTGAAGTCAATGAGATAGACATAAATTTTTCCTTCAATGGAACGACACTGACGGCATCTGCAATTGGAGGATACGCTCCGTATAGCTTTGAGATTGGTAATCAAAATGGAGCAATCCTTAATTCATCAAATGTTCTTGGAAATAACTCGGTATCAATTAACCCTATAGAAAATGGAACATACTACTGTTTTGTTATAGATGAAAATGGTTGTATATCTGACACTGGCTTTTATGAAATAGATATTTTCCATACCTCATTAGGGCAAGTAAGCAACCCTAATATATCTATTTATCCTAATCCAACTACAGGACTAATTAATGTATTATTCTTAAACAAATCAACAAGCACACTAAGCATCCAAAATATTCTAGGAGAAGATATTTATCAATCTGTAGTTACAGAGACAGGAGAGATTAATAAAGAGATAGACCTTTCCAATTTTGCAAATGGGATATATATTCTTGAATTAGATACGGAATACGGAATAATTAATCAGAAAATAGTTGTAGAATAACAAATCACTTGAATTAACCTTATAAAAAATAAAGAATGAAGAAAATACTCTTAATTATACTACTTCCTTTCCTAGCACTATCACAGAACAGTTTAAACATGAACCTTCTAGGGACATATGATTATTCTAGTGAAGGAAGTGACATCTGGGGATGGCATAACCCTAGTACAGGCGAAGAATATGCATTAGTAACATTAACTAACGGACTATCTTGTGTAAATGTAACTAACCCTTATAATCCTTTTGAAGAGTTTTTTATTAGTGGCCCATATTCAATATGGAGGGATGTGAAAACATGGGGTAATTATGCATATGTAACTACAGAGGCAAATGCAGGTCTTTTAATTGTTGATTTGTCTGATATGACTGGAAGCACATACTACTCTGTTTCACAATTTACAAATAGCAATGGGTCTAGCACTTCTTTTTCTAGTGCACATAACATCTATATAGATGAAAATGGAATTGCCTATATTTTTGGTGCTGGGGGCTCTGGATCTCCTTCTGACGGAGCTATATTTCTTGACGTTAATAATAATCCAACAAATCCGGTATATATAGGAGAATGGGATGATCAATATATTCACGATGCAATGGTGAGAGGAGATACAATGTATGCCGGCTGCATTTATACAGGGAACTTATATATTGTTGATGTAAGTGACAAAAGTAATCCAACTACACTAGGAACAACACAAACTCCTAGTAATTTTACTCATAATGCTTGGGTGAGCGATAATGGAAACTACGTTTTTACAACTGATGAAACCTCTGATGCATATTTAGCGGCATATGACATTAGTGATTTAAGCAATATATATGAAGTAGATAGAATACAATCTAACCCAGGGTCAAATTCAATACCTCATAATACTTTTGTCGATGGAAATTTTCTAATCACTTCTTATTATCGTGATGGTACTACTGTACATGATATTACATATCCAAATAATATGATTGAAGTTGCCTATTATGATTCATATCCTGGCTCAGGCAATGGATTTAATGGTTGTTGGGGAACATATCCATATTTACCATCTGGCAATATCATATCTTCAGATATTGATAGTGGACCTGGTGGCCAAGGTAGATTATTAATATATAGTAGGGAATTTAAACAAGCTGCATTCCTAACTGGAACTGTAACAAATGCTAATACAGG
>MDSW01075841.1_pt1 | contig 20419 bp, 19 predicted proteins | sample 811171 | NCBI WGS metagenome assembly MDSW01 (sample SAMN05326641, study PRJNA326480) | marine metagenome | isolation source: seawater | place: Atlantic Ocean: North West | collected 2012 | reverse complement strand
GAGTATTAAACTCATTACAAATAGATTTTCCAATACTTGAAGATCCACCTAAAATAATAATTGTTTTCATAATATTTACCTTAAAGTTTTGCCAGAAGAATTAACACCAATAATGTTTAGAGATTCATCTTTGAAAATTTTACCTGTCTTAGTTTTTACCCAGGTTAAAATATCTGATGCATAACGCGGAGCACATATAACTAATAAATCAGCGCACAATAAATTTTTAATGCAGTTTTTTGGTTGAGATACCTTTATACCCTCTAAAATCAAATGGTCTTTTCTTCGAGGATCAGAATCAACAACAATAACTTTATCTGAAATTTTATAATCTTTAAGTAAAGATCTTAAAAGGTCTGTTACACCCCACAAAATAATTTGCTTATTATTATTAGTTAATTTTTTTATCTTATTTCTAATTCTAGTAATTTGAATATCATTTTGAGTAAGTTGCTTTAAACCACCAATTATTGATTTTTTAGCTTCTGAAAATTCATTTACGTTTACTTTTGCTGAAGATTTACCAATTACATCTTTTTTAAATATTGCTACAAACCCATAAGGTCTGCTGCAAACATTATCAAACTCAATTAAACTAAAACCAACCTTCTCCGCAATCAAACTTAATGAAGATATTGTAAAATGATTCACATGTTCAAATTCTTGTAACAGAAGATTATCTGGATAAAGTAATAAATTAGGCACCTCACAAATCATAACTCCGCCTGGTTTTAAAGCTCTGTAACAATTCGATAAAAATTGCTTAACATTCAATACATGTTCTAAAACATCATAATGAGATATTACATCAACTGAACCTTCTAAAGTATTGATATCAATAGATTTATCTTTTAAATCTTTAGTTACTTCAATTGAGATTAATTGATTAAAATATTGTTTAAATTTTTGATGAAACTCAGCTGGATCATTACCTCCAATTTCCACAAATATCCCATCTGGCACTCTATATTTTTTAAGAATTCGAAGTCTTTCTTTAATCGAATATGGCAAACTTATTTCCTTAAACCCAACATTTCCATCCTCATGATATTTCATTAAATCATTATTATTAGGACTCGGTGAAGCAAAACAAAATCCACAATTTCGACAAATTGAAATATTTACTGGGAATTCCCAAGTATAAAGTCTTCTTACAACAATACTTTTACTTGACCACATCAACTCTAAGTCATCACTGCCACAACACTCACATATTCTCAACTCTGTCTTTAGGCTATTAATTTTAATTTCTGTCAATCTTCTAATCCTTTTTTTTGGAACATGAATTCAGCAAGTTCAAAATCTAGAAATGTATCAATATCTAATGCTGTTTCCTTCGCGACAATAACGTGTCTGACACGACCTTCAAACATATGATTTCTCTTCAAAACATAAGATGGTCTTGCTGCATAAGCAACAGTAGTAATATCAAATGTTTTAGGGCAGTCCTGTCTTCTATTTACAACTTTATCGCTCGGCATAAATAATTCAACAAATCCATCCGATACCTCTTTTACGATATTAAAAAAAGGGCTTCGATATGGCTCTGTAACAGTAATTACCATATCCGTATCATTTCTTTGGTACTCGTCAATTACATTATTAATATCACCCACATTTCTTAATGGGGCAGTTGCAGGTATTGATAACATTAAATCAGGGAGGCATCCATCGATACTTTTAAGATATTTTAAGCCATGCTGCCATGAAAGCCATTCTGGTGATTCATCAGTTGCTAGCTCTAAAGGTCTCATAAACGGGACCTCAGCACCAAATTCTCTTGCAATCTTAGCAATTTCTTCTGAATCTGTTGAAACTATGACTCTATCAATCCTATTTATTTTCTTGGCATGCTCAATTGACCAGGCTATTAAAGGCTTTCCATTTAGAATCTTAATATTTTTATTAGGAAGACCTTTGGAACCACCCCTTGCAAAAATAAATGCAATAATCTTCATTTAACTTTTACCTTTGTTCCAGAAGAAGCAGCATAATTAATACTGTCAATAATTTTTAAAACCTCGACACCATCATGAAAATCTATTCGCGGTTGTTTTTTTTTGGCTATACATGAAATAAAATGTAACCATTCTTCTTTATAGCTTTGATCTAAAGATGCCTCATCTTTATAGATATTCTTCCATTGGTTACTATTCGATTCGAATAAATCAACTTCGTCATTTAAACCATTCCATCTTAGACTACCATTCTCACCAATTACGTGGCACATTCTTACTTTGTCGTGCCGAATAAAATCTAAGCTTAATGAAGCTATCAAATTAGTTTTTTCATGATTATTTTTAAATGTCATAAGAATATTTGCAGTATCTTCAACATCAATATCAAGCTCACTTTGTTTAGCTTTTTGGGCTTGAACAAATTGTACATCACCAAAAATCCACCTTAAATAATCTATTTCATGGCTAAGCTCAAGTAATACACCTCCCCCAAGGGTTTTTTGAGCAGAAACGGTCTTTCTGTAATCTTTATCTCGCCAATTTGGAAGATATTGCCCTACTTCACTTCTAACTGAATAAAGCTTGCCAATCAAATTATTATCTATAAAACTTTTAAACTTATTAAGTGAGGCAAGGAATCGTAAATTATAACCAACCATTAATACACAATTATTTTTTACTGCTTTATTATTTAACTCCTCCAATCCAATCTGTTCATTAGATATTGGTTTTTCAATCAACACATGGACTCCCTCTTTTACTAAAGCTAATGAAATTTGAACATGAGTAGATGCTGGGGAACAAATAATAGCTATTTGAGGTTTAAATTTAATTGCATCACTTAAAGTATAAAATACTTTGTTGGCACCGGTTGGAATTTCATTTATTTTTTGATCTCTAAGAATAGCTATTTTACTATTTGGAAAAAAATCTCGAGCAATTCCTAAATGTCTTAAACCAATATTTCCAAGACCTACGATCAAAATTCTTTCAAGATTCACGAAATTCCTTAAGCTCACTGATAAATGTTTGAGCAATATGGTCAACCTCATCGAAGCTTAATCCAGGTGATGAAGGGAGATTGATTGAAGAATGCCCTAAAAATGACGAAATTGGGTATTCACTTCCATCAGAATATTTTTGATATGGTGGCATTTTATGCAAAGGGTAAAATCCTGGCCTTGCATCAATTCCTCTATCGCTGAGAGCTTTAAGTAATTGACCTCTTTTAATTTCAGTAAAATCTTTAATCACCAGAGTATAAAGCCAATAAGAATTTTCTGACCACTTATTATTAGGCAATAATAATAAGTGACTGTTTGAAATAAAATTTTCATCGTATCTTTTGAAAACTCTTTTTCTCTCTAATAAAAAATGATTGATTCTTTTAAGTTGAGCAACACCAATTGATGCTTGCATATTTGTCATTCTAAAATTTACACCGGCAAATTCATGCCAATATCGCTTTTGCGGATTCATACCATGATCTCTTATAACTTTTGCTTTTTCTGCTATCTTTTTATTTTTAAAAACTACCATACCACCCTCACCAGTAGTAATTAATTTATTAGCAAAAAAACTGAAGCTTGTAGCATCCCCATCTCTTCCTATCAATCTGTCTTTATAGGTTCCACCAAGTGCCTCTGCACAATCTTCGATAACATACAAATTGTTATCTTTAGCAATTTTATTAATCTCATCAATATGAGCTGCTTGTCCATATATATGAACTGGCATAATTGCTTTTGTTTTTTTATTTATTGCTTTCTCAATAGCTTCTATGCTTAATGTCCAGGTTTCAGGATCAACATCTACCAAAACTGGAGTTGCTCCAACGTGAATAATTGCATTTATTGATGCTCCAAAAGTAAAATTTGGCACTATGACTTCATCATTAACTCCGATTCCTAAAGCCAACATACCTAACTGTATAGCTGCTGTACCATTTGAAACTGCAACAGCATGCCCTCCGCTTAAATAATTACTAAAGCCAATCTCAAATTCTTTAATAAATTTTCCCTGAGAAGAAATCCACCCTGTATTTGCGCATTCCAATAAATTATTAATTTCATTATCTCCAATATCAGGTTCTAAAATTGGAAATTTTCTAACTTTTGAAGGTGTAGAAAAATCAACAACCTTCATTTCATTATCCAACAATGGAATACATTTAATATTTTGAGAGAATAGAGACCAGATTTCACTTATTTTACAATCAAATAAAAGATGATGAGGATTCTTATTATAAAAATCAGAATCTTTTTTGATCGTTTCAGGTAAAGGTGTTTCTTTTAAAATAACTCTTCTTGAATCGCCATCTGAGAAAGAACCTATTAATTTATTATTCTTATCAATAAAGAAAATAATTCCTAGTCCATTTAATTGAATAGCTTTTAGTGCTTCTTTATATTTAATCGGCAGCTCAACAAACAAATTTTCAATACTAATTTTCATTTATATATTTAATTTTAATTGTACAAGTTTTTTCTGATCCAAAAGTAAATTTAAATCTGAGCTATAAACTTCAATACTCATATAATCAATCAAAGGATTAAGATAACTCCAAAACCAAGATTCTGAACTAAATGATTGATTTGTATCGGATAATCCATTGTTGTCACTTAAATGATAACCTCCAATTCTGTCGTCACACATTTTAAACATTTTATTAGGATTAAATTCAAGTGAATTAGCTGATACTTTTAGATGTGCTACGTCAACTAATAACTTTATATTTTCTGGAAGGCAATTAAGTATTTCCTTACATTCTTCTGGTTGACACATTAATAAAGGGTTATTTTTAAACTCTAGCGAGTTATTTTTCGATAAAACATTATTTTCAATCATTAGAGTTATATTTAATTTTTTTGCAACTTCATTCAATTCCTTTATTCTTGAAATAAATACCTCTATTGAATTATCCCGATTATATAACTTACGGTCTGCAATTTTTTTTCCAAGCTCATTCACTCCTGGATCTAATAAAAAACCAGCATGAAAACTATAATAATTCGATCCTAGTTTAGTGCACCACTCAAGAGCTCTTAAAATATGTTCGTAACTTTTTGTTCCAATTTCACTATTTAATGAACCTAAATTTAATACAAATGGTTTTTCTGGTGGCGGGAAATAGTTATGAATCTGAAAATTAACATTAGAAGATAAATTAACAAGGTCATCAAGTAAGCTTGCTGAATACATTCCACCAGACAATTCAATTTCTTTTAAACCATGGGATAGTAATTCTTTTGAAAAATTAAAAGCTGTTTGTTTTTTATTTCCACCTGTTGATATATAAATCATTTTTTAAAATCTTATAATTCTATTATTTGATCTTCATGAAAATCTTTTTTTGCTTTCTTACCAATTACTTCATACCATCTCATTGGTGAAATTCCATTACCAGATCTTTTTGCAGTAATATTAGAATCATTAAATATTTCCCCAGATTTAATAAATTTTGAAGCAACAATAAATTTTCTAGCAATATTAATATTCTTTCTTTCACTGGGGGATGGAATTTTTTCGCCGCCACCTAAAGCTAATTCAATTTTACGAATACCATCTATCATCTCCAATAACTCATTTGGTTCTAGACTCGCTTTATGATCAGGGCCCTCCATATTCCTACTTAAAGTAAAATGTTTTTCAATAATACTTGCTCCCAAAGCGACTGCTGAAATTGGAACCGTAATACCTTCAGTGTGATCTGAATAACCAAATTTAAGATTAAATATCTTACCTATCGTAATCATTGCAGATAAATTTACTTCATCGATTGGACATGGGTATTCTGATGTTGCATGCAGTATGGTTAAATTTTCTCTATTGACTCCTTCTTCAAGTAATATTTTAATTGCAGAATCAACCTCTTCCAAAGTTGACATACCAGTTGATAAAATTACCTGTTTTTTTAGTCCTGCAATTTTTTTAAGGTATGGATAATTTGTAATTTCACCGCTTGGAATCTTAAAAATTGGTATTTGTAAAGAATCAAGTAAGTCAATACTTTCGTGATCAAAAGGCGTTGATAAAAACATAATATTATTTTTATTACAATGTTCAATAATTTCTAAATGGTCATTTTTATCTAATTCTAGAGCTTTAATCATTTCATATTGAGATTCACTATCTGGTGTATTTTTCTTTTGATATTCAGCTTTCTGCATTCCTTTACAAACTAAATTTTTAGCCTTAAAAGTTTGAAATTTTACTGCATCAGCTCCTGATGTTGCTGCAGCATCGACAAGTTTCTTTGCAATTTCAACAGAGCCATTATGATTAACTCCAGCTTCAGCAATTATGAAAGTTTTAGTCATTTTATTTTTTTAAATAATGAACCAGCTTTAATAAAATCACCTTGTTTTGTAACTGCAGAATCAACAATTGTGGCATTACTCCCGACAAAAGTGCCTTCTTTTATTAAACAACTCCCATTTACGATTGCACCCGTTGATATATGGCAATTACTCTCAATAACTGCATCATGTTCAATAAGAGCATTTGTATTAATAATACAATTATCACCAACCGATGCCTTGGAGTTAACAATAGCACCATGCATTAATATAATTCCTTCACTTAAAATACTATTTTTTGATATATAGGCTCTTGGTGAAATTATATTAGGAATCTCAAATCCGTATAGTTTAAGTAACTTGAAATGAGCTATGCGCTTTGCAGCAATTTGCATTTGTCCAAAAGTTATAAAAGCAAAATCAAACTTCTTTTTCAAATTCTCTAAATCACTATCATCCCCCAAAGATGGGTACCCTAATGACTTACCATCATAATTTTTATCCACTATTCCAGCAATTTGATATATTCCTTCCTGCTCGATCACATCGATACATGATGCGCAGTGACCTCCACCTCCAATTAAAATAATATTTTTATTCATTTAATTTTCAATATTTTTTATTTACAATTTCGTTATAAGAACCTGATCTTAAAACTTTACCATCTTCTAACTCAATTAATTGAGAACAATTTTTAAGTGTTGAAAGTCTATGAGCAATAATTAGGATTGTAATATTTTGATCAAGATTAAAAATACTATTGATAACCTTCAGTTCAGTTTTATCATCTAAAGCACTAGTAGCTTCGTCAAAAATAATTACATCTGTCTTTTTATATAATGCCCTAGCAATACCGATTCGTTGCCTTTGTCCTCCTGAAAGTCTAACGCCTCTTTCACCAACTAATGTGTTATATTTTAATGGCCATGATTCAACGGTCTCAGAAATTTGAGCTTTTTGTGCACATTCATGAACTAACTTATGATTTATTTCTGAAACAGGAATACCAAATGCGATATTTTCTAAAATAGTTGTGTCCGCTAAAAAAATACTTTGTGGTACATGCGAAATATGTAACTGCCAACTTCGATAATTTTTAGCTGAAATAAGTTGATCATCAACATATAGTCCTCCATTTTCTGGCAATAATAAGCCCATCATAATATCAATCAAGGTACTTTTTCCACTTCCAGTTGTCCCAATAAACCCCACCTTTTCACCTTTATTAATTTTACAGCTAAATCCTTTAATAATTTTTGGACCCTCTGAGCTATAGCGAAAATCTAAATCCTCTAATCTAATACTAGTTTCGAATTTTATTAATGATGAAGGAGGGGCATTTAAGTATTCAGGCAAACCTTGCTTAAGATAAAATAATATATCTTTTAATAAGGCACTACAGCCAATTATAGATGTCCAACTTGAGTAAATTTGTTGAAGAATAGGTAATAATCTTTGAGCCGCAAGAGCAAATACACCAAGAACAGGAATAGCATTGTTTATTCCTTCTGAACTTAAAGATAAAAAATATGCTAATAAAGCTAAAATAGTTATTCCAAAAGCTTCAACTATAAATCTTGGAGTTTGGCCAATAATTGTTATAACGGCTTGGGCTTTTCTTAACGGTAAATCAACTTCTCTAAAAATTTTACAATAGGCTTCTTGTGAACCATCAATCAAAACATCTCTAATTCCCCCAAAACCCTCCTGTAAAGATTTAATCAATAAATTTGATTTTTTACTAATATTTTCACTGTCTGCAAGCAATCTTTTTTTAGTTAAAAATAAAACAAAACCATAAGTTGTTGCAAAACCAAGAGTTGCTATTATTGCGACAAGTGTGTCAATAGATAATAATGCAAGAAAAATTGCAATTAATATAATACTAGCGCTAATGATCAATAAAATTGGCAGGATAATTTGAGTTACAACCATTCCAGTTTTATTTGTTATTCCTGAAATAAACTCACTACTATTTTTTGAAACATGAGATGCGTATGGCAAATAAAGTAAGTGTCTATAAACAGAAATACTAATATCAGCCCCTATTGCATAACCAAAACGAGTTTGAGTCCATAATAAAATCAATCTCATAATCCCTGACAAAATTGCTGCGCTTATAAATATAAATGTCATTGGAAATAATAATTCTGATGGCTCATAAATATTTAATTGATTAAATATTGGTTGTAAAAATTGCATCTCTAAAATTCTATCTGGAGCTGTCAATGCCCCTAAAAAAGGTAAAACTGCTCCTATACTTATAATCTCTGCTAGCGAAACAATAATTGTCAATAAAATAAGACCTATTAATTGAATTTTTCTTCTTTTAGGAATGAAGGCCCAAAAATTCTTTAAAAGATAATAGGTTGATTCTTTATTATTCATCTTGACTCTATAAAAGTTAGACTTTCACTAGCTGCACGCATCCATGAAATATTCTTTGTCCACTTTATTCCATCTTTAATACGTTGATTTCGTTTCAAATCTGTATTCATTGCATTACTTAAAACCTGAACAGTGTTAACTACATTTTCTGGATCTTTGATAATCAAACCATGACCTCCAACTGTTCCCTTTAGTAAAGGAGAAGTGATGACTGGGGTTCCAGATTGCATCGCTTCTTTAAGCATAAGAGTTTCCCCATCTACCGTTGAGGTACAAATATAATAATGAGCAGCCTGATATAACGCAGGCAAATCTTCATCTTCAACCCATGGCAAATAAAAAGCTCGTCCTTGCTTAATCATTTTTCTCATCATTCCTTTTATATTAACAAAAGGATGTGTGCTATTTCTTCCAACAACAACAAGTGAATATTCATGATATTTATTTTTAAGCTTATCAAAAGAATTAATTATTACGTCAATATTTCGACGATTATGAATCACACCCATTGATAAAATAAATTTTGTGGGTAATTTATACTTTTCGAGAACTCTAACGATTTCTGTTTTGTTTCGTTTTGATTTAAATCGCTTATCAGCTGCAAGATAGACTGTTAGAATTCTTGAAGAAGGAATCAAATAATATTTTTCAATTTGCTTAGCATCATAATCAGAACACGTAACCACTCCGGCTGCACGTTCACATGCTTTCTTCGAAAAATATCCTAGAGAAAATCGATGTACCCAAGAGTAATGTTTTGGATGCGTACTATATGAAATATCCCAAGCAGCAACAATAGTCTTTTTACCTGGATACATCAGAGGTGAGCTATACCATGTAGCAAAGAAAAGATTTAAATTATCTTTCTTAAGTTGATTTGGCATTAAAAATTGCTCAGCAAGAATTCGGTGAGATCTTAAAAATCTTGGTCCCTTAAGTAATTTTAATTCAAATAAAGGATGTTTTAAAAAATCGTCATCAGGAATATAGTTTTGAAAATATAAAATAAAATGATGTTTGGTTGTAATTTTAGGCCATATTTTTAGCATATTTATAAGATAACGTGCCACTCCCCCACGCCCCCATTCAAGGCATCTAGCATCAATTCCAATTTTCATTTTTTTATACTTATGTTAAACATAAAATATGTTAAAAATATTAATTCTTACTTTGCTGTTTAATATCCTCATCTATCATTAACTTCACAAGATCTTTAAATCTTACTTCTGGATCAAATCCAAAAGAAGTTTTAGCCTTCAAGCTGTCGCCAACAAGCACACTTGTTTTTGTTGGACGTTTAAATTCATCTGAGGTCTTCACATATTTTTCTGGATCAAGATTGACGTAACGAAAAGCCTCTAATACAAACTCTTCTACGCTATGAGCTTCGCCTGTGGCAATTACATAATCGTCTGGTGTTTCTTGTTGTAACATTAACCAGGCTGCTTGCATATATTCTCTTGCATAACCCCAATCAATTTTGGCACTCATATCACCAAGAACTAAACTGTCTTGTTTTCCAAGAGAAATTCGAGCAACAGACTGGGTAATTTTACGGGTTACATACTCAGGAGTTCGACGAGGTGATTCGTGGTTAAATAAAATAGCTGAAGATGCATGCATACCAAAAGCTTCACGATAATAACGAGTCATATAATAAGCAAATGTTTTTCCAACAGCATAAGGACTTTGTGGGTTAAAAATTGTTGATTCATTCTGTGTTTCTGATTCAGATATTCCAAACATATTAGATGTGCAAGGTTGAAAATATCTAATATCAGGATTAATCTGCCTAATCATTTCCAAAATACGTCCAACAGCTCCCCCAGTAATATCTGACGAATAACCAACCATGTCGTAACTCCATCGAACATGATCTTGATCTGCTTCATTATAAATTTCTTGAGGTTTAACATCTGCAATAACTCGATATAGAGATGTTGGATCAGCTAAATCACCACGATGTAAAAAAAACTTTTTACCAAAAACTTCTTTATCATCAATTAAATGCTTTATATTTATTGTATTGCCTGTAGCTGATTTACGATATAAGCCATGAACTTCATAGCCTTTTTCAATTAAAATGTCAGCTAAATAGCTTCCATCCTGTCCAGTAACTCCAAATATAAGAGCTTTTCGTAATGATGATTTTGTCATTTTTTATCCAATTTAGAAAAAAGTTTATTTTGAGATGAAATAATGAATCTTTCTGGTAATTTATCAAACCAACCCCAGTCTGAATGTTGAGAATCAAGTCTGATAGTCTCCTCAGATTGTTCTGAAGACAATTGTGTTTCAAATGCTAAGCTAAGAGTGTGATAAGGTTTAGGTATATCAAATGCATTTTTATCGTAAACATCCTCATAGAATCCAAGAAATCGTAATTCATTGATTTTCAAACCAGTTTCTTCCAAGGTTTTACGAATACAAGCCTGGTGAGCCGACTCTCCTGATAAAATTCGCCCACCAACAACCCACCAATGACCTTTAATAGGTTCATTTTTTCGACGAGCTAATAAAACTTTTCCAGATTTATTTCGAATAACAACGTCCACACAAATAATAGGTAAGACTGAAATTATTTCTCTATAAAGACTTTCAGTTATCATGACACGACACGGAATTCAGGAAGCGGGACAATAAATTTTCCACCCTTACTTAACCAATCGGATTCTCGCTTATAAAATTCATTAAAGAAAGCCCATGGTAAAACTAAAAAATAATCAGGTTGAGCTTTTCGAGCTTCATCCTCGGAAACTATGGGTATTCCAGATCCAATAGTATATTTTCCCCATTTCTCTGGGCTACGTTCTGCAGCAGCAGTTATTAATTCAGAATCCAAACCGTAATATTGTAAAATTACATTTCCTTTTGTCGAGGCACCATAAACATAGACTGTTTTACCTTTTTTTACTTCGTTTTTTATGAAACTTACACATTTATCACGATTATCATCAATACGCTTTTTAAACTGAAGAAGTTCATTCATTGAGCAACTTTCATCGAAATCAATACTGCCTTTATTAAGATGACGAGCAAAAATACGATAACTGCCACCATTAATTAAATTCTCTTCAATTTTAAAAATTTCCAACCCATTTTTTTCGAACATATATTTCAGTGACTCATAAGAGTAGTACTCAATATGTTCATGGCATATATTGCCCAAATCATTTTTTTGGAGCATAGAAGCTAAACACATCAATTGTGCAATAAATATTCCATCTTTAGCTAATGTTTTTTGTATGTCATTTATGAATGTATTTGGGTCATCTAGATCATAAAACATACCGAGCGCTGTGATTACTTTGGCTTTACCAATACCCCATTCTTTGGCTAGTTGATTATATCTATCGCTCCCCCAAAAATCATGCATAACATACTTAGTATGCTTAGAGAGCATTTCAATTAAATTATTAGCTGGCTCACAGCCGACTTTAATAAGTTCTGAGCTTTCAAAAGAAGCTAATAAAGTTCCATCATTAGCACCAATATCCAGCACTACATCATCTTTCTTTAAATCTACTATTTGTTCAATAGTTGAAGAAACATCTCGCAAGCCATCACGCATTGTTTGAGTTACACCCGAACGGTACCAATAATTTCGAGAATAAAGAAGCTCTTGTGGGGCGGTATGTCTAAGCTGAATCAAAGAACAATTTTTACATATCACTAAATCAAGTGGCGCCTTGATGCCTGCCTTAACTTTATCTTTTTCAACAAAATCATTTATATATTGATCTCCAAGAGAAAATGCTTCTTCAAGATTATCTGAGCCACATAAACGACAAATATCATGTTTAATAGTCTTTTGCATTTAGTTTTTTTTATTGATTAATTTAAAAATTTTTTAAGTTTACTTATATGGTTTTTGTAATACTATGAATTGAGAATAATACCATTCCTTAATTAGAGGATTTCTTGTCATATAAGCTTTATCAGAAAACACCAATGGCCAAAACTTCATGGGGTAAGGGCAAAACCCACCGGAGTCAATACAAATATAACCAATGTTTTTGAAATCATTAATTACCTCTTTTGTTCTTTTCTTTTGAATATCAATACCCATATGTTTCTTATAAGTTTTGTACCCACCTCTTATAAACCAAGGTAAATAAACTGCTGAAATAGGCCGGTAGTTATAATGAGTTATAAATAGCTTTCCACCAGGCTTTAATAATGTATATATTTTTGAAAAAATTAAGTTAAATATTTTTTCACTCACTAACTCTATCAATCCAAATGCCATTGAGTGATCAAATGATGCTTGCTTCATCTTTTTAATATCTCGATTATATAAAAGGCCTGTAAATTTATCTTCAGCGTCATTTTTTTTAGCATTAATCTTTGAAAAATTTAGATTATCTTTTGAGCTATCAACACCTGTTATAAAAGCTCCAGGAAATAATGCAAAGGCCCATAACGAGTTCCCACAACCCCAATCTAAGATATTTAATTCATTTTTACCATTTAAACTAGTAACATTATCATTAACAATTGATTTCATTATTGATAAGTTAAGGGCTGATACTTTCGTTTTATTAAAAAATTTATCAGCAGATATTGGGTATAATTTTTTTTGTTTTTCAGCTGAAAAAAGTTTTGATACATCATTATCCATATTGGTTAGGTATTTAAGATATCTTTAATTTGTTTAACAACAAAGTCTATCTGCTCATCTGTTAAATTTAAACTTGAAGGTAAATAAAAGCCTTGTCTTGAGGATTTATGAGTTATCGGATACCTCTCATTTCTATACCAACCTTTTTCACATAAAGCAGGTTGCTCATGGAGACCAAGAAAAAAAGGTCTTGTTCCAACACCTCGATTAGAAAGTTCATCCATCATTTTTTTAGCATCCCATCCTGATGAATCATCTAGCTCAACAGCATACATCCAATAAACCATTTTAGCCCATGGCATTTCTGTTTGTGTTTTTACGCCAGGTATTTTATCTAGCAGCTCACCATATTTAATACCATTGTTTCTTTTAATTTCGACAAACTCATCAATACGATCTAGTTGAGCTATACCTAATGCCGCCTGCATATTTGTCATACGTAAATTATTCCCTATTTCTGTATGATAAAAACGACGATCGGTCCTAAAGCATAAATTTCGATAACTACGAGCTCGATCTGCCATCTTATCATCTGATGTCATTACCATTCCTCCCTCACCAGTAGTTAATATTTTATTGGCATAAAATGAAAATGTAGATACATGACCTATCCCACCGCATTTCTTTTCTTTATATAACGCACCATGAACTTGCGATGCATCCTCTATTACATGTAAATTATGTTTTTTAGCTAGTGTTAAAATCGGATCGAGATCACATGGGTGGCCATACATATGAACTGCCATAATTGCTTTTGTACGCGAGGTAATTTTTGATTCAATTTCATTAACATTAATATTCCAAGTAAGTGGTTCAATATCTACTAAGATTGGTTTTCCACCAAACCTTAAAGTCGCAATTGCACAAGACATAATGGTAAAAGATGGCATGATGACTTCATCCCCTTCCTTAAGGTCTATTGCGAAAAGTGCTGCTTCGAGTGCAGTCGTACCATTAGTGACAGCAATACCATGACTCATGCCAATAAAGTCAGAGAAGCCATCTTCGAATTTTTTTACATAAGGGCCATCCGAAGAAATCCAACCCGACTCTATACATTCACTTAAAAGTTCTTTTTCACGTCCATTCAGTAAGGGGATATTTACTGGTATCATTTAGCAATATCCTTTGATTGAACTGGTTCAAACCTAACCTTATCCTTATCACCTGCATAAGGACCTTGTTTTACTTCGAACAAGACACTTGGCTCAAGTATCTCAAAACCATGTCCACCAGAAAGTAAAATAATCCAATCACCTCCATTAAGCTCCCTACTTCCAACACAAACATTGTCATTAGAATAAATATCAATTCTCAACTTTCCAGACTTAAGAAATAGAACTTCTTGAGTATTTAAAGTTGTCCTTTCAAGTGGAACATGTCTGTGGGGCTTTATAGTATGTCCAGCAGGATGGCTCATATATGCCATTTCAAGAGATTGTTTCCCATCTGTCATAAAGTTAATGCCATCACGATGGAAATCGTTACGAACAATAATTGCAAATAAAATATTTTCGTGTATAAATTTTTCCATAAATAAATAACCTATTAAATTATTGTGGTACTGGTGAAGCTAAAGAGTCTACAAATTTTTTTTTATCTAGAAGCATATCCAGAGCAAGGTTTCCTATCCTCTGTGCACCAAGGCCATCATTTCTATATACCCAATTTTCAATTAACTTATCACGAGCTTTCTTGAGTTTAGTTGTTAAAATTTTATGGTTAGATGTAGAAACAATTTTAAAAATATCATTTATTTCTTTAACAGAAATTGGAGCATGAACGGCTTGTGTATCAACATAAGCTTTACTCCAAACCCACCCAGGAAAAGCTGGACAAACAACAAGTTTATCTGAAATTATTGCGTCCATAGTTGCAGTTGAACCAAAAGAAACAAAACAATCACATACTTTTATGAGTGGGCGTATGTCCTCAGTTCTCGGTATAAAAATAATATTTGGATTATCTGATGCAAATGATTTAATTTCATCCTCACTCTCTTCAGGATGAGGTTTCACAATTAAATAGATATTTTCAAAATCATCTATAGAATCAAATACTGCTTTTTTCATTGCTTTGAGCAGCTCTGGATCATTATAAAGCTTATCATAACTTGATAATGTAAAAGTTGAAGCAAGCAATACAATAGGGGAGCCCTCAGGAATACCAAGTTTCTTTTTAATAGAACCAGTTTGAGAGTCACTGAAATTATACAAGCTATCATTTCGGGGTGAACCAGTCATAACTATTTGATTAGGTGAGATGCCATGCGAGATTAATGTCTTTTTGGAATCGTTTCCCCATACAGCTACAAGATCTGCTGGGAAAAAACGCCATTCGATAGCGGCAGAATTTATTAATCCAAATTGAAGTGCCAAACAAGGAATACCAAGTTTTTTACACTGCAGCATGTATATTCTGGTGCGAGGGTCATTGGTATCCCCAGCAATCAATAAAGATGGAAGTTGTTTCTCTAAAATATGCTTAGAAAGAACTCCATGCCTTATTAACGACGCAAACTCTCCTATAAATAATCGATTGATGGCTCTTTGAATTCTTATTCTCAAATCTGGTTCATTTAGACTTATGATCTGCTCTAATTGACCTGAATTCATAAGGGATTTTTTAATTAATCTTAATTGTTTATTTAGGTTATTTATCTTGTAACTCAGGTCGTTACTCCAAAAGCTCCATGTTGTTCTTCGTACTTCATTTGAATTTAATACTCCTTTGTGAGAAGGCCATTTGCTATCTCTTAGAGAAATGATTTGTTTGTCTTGATTCTTAGCAAGATAACTAACAACTGGTTGAACTACATCACGACTTTGCTGAGGCATGAAATCAAGACATAAAATTGTATTTGTGAGAGATTTACCATTATATTCATTTCGATGTTTATAAAGACGAGTAAGGTCTCGAATAAAATATTTTGCCTTAACAAGAATTGGTTTAGTCAATTGAGAAATTAATTCACTGTAGCTAGTTTCAGCCATGGCGGCAGGTAGATAAGCTCTAGCTAATTCAGGTGCAAATACATCCCAATAAGGAATCCCATCAATAGTAAGTGCTTGGGATAATGATTTTCCATTGGGAAGTAAAGCGTCTCCTAATGATTTAACAATACTTGCAGAACGATGAAGGTCGTCAACAATATTAGGCATAATCAGTCATTTTAACTTTTTTAACATTATAAATTTTTTAAGGAATTTAATGCGTCCGTTATCGGGTAATGGTGGTTGCCGATGAATAATCCATTCTTATCCAAATGTTCTGCATTTTTTAATTCACCATGAACTTCAGAATCAAAATATTTAATAACTTCATTTTTGAGAAAATTACCAGTAACAATTGGTCTAAACTCGAATCCTAAATTGCTTAACTTATTAACTAAGTCTAATCTTTTCATTGAACTGTCGGATCTAATAATAATACTAAAACCAAACCAGCTACTTTTACCAATTTCTTTTTGAATTATTAAATCAGGATGATCATTTAAAATTTCAATAAATAACTTTGCATTTTTACGTCTTTCAGTAATTATCATGGGTAACTTTTTAACTTGTTCAATACCTAATGCGCCCTCTAATTCTAAGGGTCGAACATTGTAACCAGGCAAGACAAATCTAAATGACTCTTCGAGATAATCATCACTTTTATCATCACATATAAAATTTTTCTCTGGGAGTTCCCGTGTCCACCCGTGGGATCTGAGGGAGATTAATATTTGATGCAATTCTGCATCATCAGTAACTATTATTCCTCCTTCCATTGTTGATATATGATGACTATAAAACGAACTAAATGTTCCCATTGCCCCAAAAGTTCCAGTCTTCTTATTATTAAAAGTTGCGCCCATAGATTCACAATTATCTTCTAATAAAATAATATCTTTATTTTTTATTATCTTATTAATTGAATCAAAATTATTTGGATTACCCAATAGATTTACTGCTAAAACTATTCGTGTTTTCTTTGAAATTGCTAACTCTAGTTGAGTTAAATCGTAATTTAGTGACTCAATATCTATATCAACAAATTTAATTTTTAAACCATATTGATAAAGAGGATAATAAGTTGTACTCCAAGATACCGCCGGAACAATAACTTCGTCTCCTCTTTTTATTTTCAATTTAGGATTTTTGGTGTAAAAAAGTGCAGCAATCATTAACAAGTTTGCGGATGATCCTGAATTCACCATAACTGCATTTTGACTACCAATATACTTTGAAAATTCTTTCTCAAATAAACTTACTTTTTCACCCATAGTGAAGTTTCCTGATTCAATGACACTTTGCATTGCATCAATCTCTTTTTGATCCCAAGTTGCTGTTGCTAGTGGATATTTAAAAGTCATTTCGCTATTTCTTTTAAGTAAAATTCATAAGTTTTTTGAAGCCCAACTTCTAAGCTCGTACTTGGACTCCATCCTAACTTAGCTTGAATATCAGTATTAACTAATTTACGAACCATACCAACTGGTTTAGTTTCATCGTGTTTAAAATTGCCAGTAAAACCAATAACTTTTGCTGCTTCTTTGTAATATTCATTTATCGTCATATCAACCCCTAATCCAATATTCATATACTTTGGAAGTTTATTAAAATTTTTGATTGACCATATAATTGCATCTGCTAAATCACCTGCATACATGAATTCCCTTCGAGCCAAACCATCTCCCCAAACTTCAACCTCATTTATATTGGTTTCTTTAGCTTGATGAATCTTATTAATTATTGCAGCAACCAAATGTGAATAATCAACGGTAAATTTATCAAATTTTCCATAAAGATTACATGGAATTATGGTCTTATAACTAAAGCTACTATCTTCATTGGAAACATACTCACATAAACGTGTTGTAGCTAATTTCGATATAGCATAACCTTCATTTGTTTCCTCTAATTTGCCTGAAAAGAGCATATCTTCTGTTAAGGGCTCTGATATATTTGCTGGGTACATACAAGACGTACCAATATTAATTAATTCCTTTACTCCTGTCTTATAAGCCCCCATAACAATATTTCTACCCATATCTAAATTATCAACTAAAAAACTTACAGGCTCTCTTAAATTCGCCTGTATGCCTCCTATTTTCCCAGCAGCATGAATAATCATTTCTGGTTTATTTTTTAGAAGATATTTCTCTAACTTATCGCAATCACAGAGATTAAGGTCGGTTGAACTAGGTGTAAGAATATTAAAAGACTTTATATCTTTATGCTCTAGCAAGTTTCTCCCAACCATTCCACTTGCCCCTGTTAATAGAATAGTTTTTTTAAGCATAGAAAAATTTATTCATTGTAATTTGGAGTTTTATAACCATGTTTTTTTGTCAACTCATCTCGCTCAGCTGATTTTAAATCAGCTTTAACCATCTCAGAAACTAAAGAATTAAAATTTATTTTTGGCGCCCAGCCTAATTTCTCTTTTGCTTTTGATGCATCTCCTAATAAAGTTTCAACTTCTGTAGGCCTATAATATCTTGGGTCGACAGCGATTATTATTTTTCCAGATTCATCATAACCTTTTTCATCTTTACCCTTTCCTTTCCAAGTAATTTTAATATCTAATTCCTTTGATGCAGCATTCACAAAATCTCTAACGCTATATTGAGAACCAGTTGCTATTACAAAATCTTCTGGGGTTTTTTGTTGAAGCATTAACCATTGCATTTCTACATAATCTTTAGCATGACCCCAATCACGTAATGCATTCATATTTCCAAGATATAAACAATCTTGAAGCCCTAATTTAATTCTGGCCATAGCTCTTGTTATTTTTCGTGTTACAAAAGTTTCTCCACGAATTGGACTCTCATGATTAAATAAAATCCCGTTACAAGCAAATATGCCATAAGCCTCACGGTAATTTATTGTTATCCAATGTGCATATAATTTAGCTGCAGCATATGGACTTCTTGGGTAAAAAGGAGTTGTTTCTTTTTGAGGAGTTTCTTGCACTAATCCAAATAATTCTGATGTTGAAGCTTGATAAAATTTTGTCTTTTTTTCTAAGCCTAGAGAACGTATTGCTTCAAGTATTCTAAGAGGGCCCAAAGCATCTGAATTTGCTGTGTATTCTGGCTCCTCGAATGATACCGCAACGTGACTTTGAGCTGCCAAATTATAAATCTCATCTGGTTTTACTTTTTGGATAATTTGAGTAAGACTTAATGAATCAGTCATATCCCCATGATGAAGGTGAAATGGTCTCCCTTTTTCATGTAAGTCATGAAATAAATGATCAATTCTTTGAGTATTAAAAGATGAACTTCGTCGTTTAATTCCATGTACCTCGTAACCTTTATCTAATAAAAATTCAGAAAGGTACGCTCCGTCTTGCCCTGTTACTCCAGTTATTAATGCAACTTTAGTCATTTGTATTCCCCCTACCGTATTGATCATCAATTCTTTCTATATCATCTTCACCTAAATAATTACCAGATTGTACTTCAATAATTTCTAAAGGAATTTTTTTAGGATTAGCTAATCTATGAAGCTCTCCTAAAGGAATAAATGTTGATTCATTTTTTTCTAAAATTATTTCTTTTTTACCTCTTGTAACTTTAGCTGTTCCCTTAACAACAACCCAATGCTCTGCCCTTTTTGAATGTTTTTGCAAACTTAAACTAGCGCCTGGATTCACCTGAATTCTCTTAACTTTAAAGTTTACTCCTTCATCAATTGTCATATACCAACCCCATGGACGATGAACTTTTGAATGATAAATTCCCTCTAATCTTTTTTGATTATCAAGATTTGTAACTATATCTTTTACACCTTGACTATTTTTTCGATTAGCTACTAAAACAGCATCAGCAGTTTCTATAATTGCTACATTTTCTAAACCAACGACACCAACAAGTCTATGAGATGAATGTATTATTGAATTTTTTGTATCTTCGGCAATTACATCTCCCTTTAAAACATTACCCTTTTCATTTTTATCTTCAAAAGACCATAAAGAATCCCATGAACCTAAGTCGTTCCAGCTTGTTTCTAATAAAACTACTTTAAGTGGAATATTTGCTGAATTACACTTCTCAATTACAGCATAGTCAATTGACTCACTAGTTATTTTAGAAAAGGTTTGTTTGTTTGGTCTAAAAAAATGATTATCTTTTGTCATGCTCTCAAAAGCATTTAATGTTTGTT
>MDSW01182009.1_pt1 | contig 20421 bp, 18 predicted proteins | sample 811171 | NCBI WGS metagenome assembly MDSW01 (sample SAMN05326641, study PRJNA326480) | marine metagenome | isolation source: seawater | place: Atlantic Ocean: North West | collected 2012 | reverse complement strand
TCTACTAGAATCCTTACACTTAAATAGTGATATTATTTTTAAAAATACAAACAGTTATAACAATGTAATATTATTAGTGGATAATCAAACGATATCAGAAGAAATCCTTGTAAAATATAAAAACTTTCTACTAGCATACGGTTATAAATATTTTGGATTAGTAAACGATGAAAGATTCCAAGTTTTTATTTATGATATAGCTGAATATAAAGATAAACCTGATTGGCTAAATAATAAAAACTGGGCAAATCCAGAGCTATGGGAGAAGTAAATATGAAAGATAAAATCACTAATGCGATAAATGAAGGGATAAAATTCGATAATTTATCTGTTGATGGTTCAGAATCAAAATATACTGTCAGTATTATCAGTAATGAGTTTGATGGTAAGACTACTATTCAGAGACATAAAATGATATATGCTTTACTAGATGAATATATCAAAACAGGCGAGATACATGCTTTAACAATTAAAGCAATGACGCTTGATGAAGCAAAAAACTAAAATATGGGAAAAAAGAAAAATTATCCATATTGATATGGATAGTTTTTTTGCATCAATTGAAATAAGAGACAATCCTAAACTCAAAAATAAACCTGTTGCTGTTGGGGGTAAAGCTAATGAGAGGGGCGTTCTTACAACTTGCAATTATATAGCACGAAAATATGGTCTTCACTCAGCAATGTCCACAAAAAGAGCCATGAGTCTATGTAAAGATTTGATTCTATTACCAGTGAATATCATCAAGTATAGAAAAGCATCAAATGAGATTTTTAAAATATTTAAGTGCTATTCAAAAAAAATTGAACCTGTATCAATAGATGAAGCATTTTTGGATGTAACTTGTTCCAACTACTGTTCCGGGGATCCAGAAGAGATGGCAAGACAAATAAGGGCGTGTATATCTAATGACTTTGGTATTACTGCATCAGCAGGAATTTCATCCAATAAGCTCATAGCTAAAATATGCTCAGATTGGAATAAACCAAACAATCAATATTCAGTATCTGATGATGAGATTAAGGAATTTATTAAAAATGTTCACCTAAAAAGTATACCGGGCATTGGAAAAGTAAATTTGAAAAAATGTCAGAGTCACAAAATGACAACTTGTTATGATATGTACAGAATGAAAAAAAATGAATTAGTTCAACTATTTGGATCATATGGTTACAGTTTATATAATTTAATTAGAGGAGTTGATGATCGAGAAGTCGAAACTAATAAAATCAGGAAGAGTATAAGTGTTGAAGATACTTTTTTGAAAGATCTCAATGAATTAAGGACGTGTCAGGAAGAAATAAAAGAATTATATAGAAAACTTCTTGATAGATGTAAATCGTCAAATGTTGACACAAAAGAGATAAAAGAAATATTCTTAAAAATAAAGTTCAGTGACTTTGAAACTATTACCAGGCAAAAAAAATCCTTTAAATTAGGGTTAAATAGCTATATTGAGTTATTTAAGTCTAATATAAATAAAATAAATAAACCCATAAGACTTATTGGAATAGGCTTTAAACTCAGAGAAAAGAGAGATGACTCTTCGCAGTTTGATATTTTTCAATAGATAATTATAAATATATCTTATAAACTAACTAGAGTGAATCAGAGGGGTTAAAAAATGAAATTTGAGACAATAGCAATCCATGGTGGATATACACCAGAGCCAACAACAAAATCTGTTGCTGTGCCAATATATCAAACTACGTCATATTCTTTTGATGATACCCAACATGGGGCTGACTTGTTTGACTTAAAAGTTGCTGGGAATATATATACTCGAATTATGAATCCTACATCTGATGTTTTAGAAAAGAGAGTTGCAGCAATGGAAGGTGGGATAGGTGCGCTTGCTTTGGCCTCTGGTTCAGCAGCTACAACATATGCGATTATGACTATTTGTGAAGCTGGTGATAATATCGTTAGTACAAGCACACTTTACGGAGGAACTTACACACTATTTGCCCATCAATTACCAAGATTTGGTGTCGATGTAAAATTTGGAGATCATGACGATATCCCAAATTTAGAAAAGTTAATTGACAAGAAAACAAAAGCAATATTTTGTGAGTCTATTGGTAATCCAGCTGCTAACGTCGTTGATGTTCCAGAGATGGCTCGCATAGCTCACAAGCACAATATACCTCTGATAGTTGATAATACTGTACCATCACCTTATTTATTCAGACCAATAGAACATGGTGCTGACATAGTTGTCCACTCTCTTACTAAGTACATGGGAGGTCATGGAACAACAATTGGTGGTATTATAGTAGACTCTGGGAAATTCCCATGGGCGGAACATAAAAATAAATTCAAGAGACTTAATACTCCAGACATGTCATACCATGGTGTTGTGTTTACAGAGGCAATGGGAGAAGCAGCGTTTATTGGAGCTGCAAGAGTGGTACCTCTCAGAAATATGGGTGCTGCTATTTCACCTTTCAACAGCTTCTTAATATTACAAGGCATTGAATCATTACCAGTACGGATGGATCGGCATTGTGAGAATGCAACGAGTGTAGCTGAATTTTTGAATAACCATAAATGTGTTACCTGGGTTAATTATCCTGGCATAGAGTCTCACAAAGAATACAAACTTGCCAAAAAGCTGATGAATGGAAAGACATCAAGTGTTTTAAGTTTTGGTATTAAAGGTGGTATAAAAAAAGGTGCTGAGTTCATAGATAACTTAAAGCTTATAACTCGACTCGTAAATATTGGTGATGCAAAATCTTTGGCTTGCCATCCGGCTAGTACAACTCATAGACAATTGTCAAAAAAGGAGCTTAAGGCTGCAGGTGTTCCAGAGGATCTTGTCAGACTTTCAATTGGACTTGAAAATATTGATGACATTTTGGATGATTTGGATCAAGCTCTAAAAGCATCTCAAAAATAATTATTTTTTAATATAAATCTGGTTTCCTGATTCTGCGAATTGCTTTGACTTTTCTCTCATGCCTTTCTGTACAGCAACTTTTATATCTTTAATCTTATGCTTTGATGCATAGTCACGTATATCCTGCGTTATCTTCATCGAACAGAAATTTGGTCCACACATAGAGCAAAAATGAGCTGATTTAGCGCTCTCTTGTGGAAGTGTCTCATCATGAAAATCTTTAGCTTTATATGGATCTAAAGAGAGATTAAATTGATCTAACCATCTGAATTCGAACCTTGCTTTTGAGAGCTCGTTATCACGCTTAACAGCAAATTTATGACCTTTAGATATATCTGATGCATGAGCAGCAATTTTATATGCTATCAATCCATCTTTGACGTCCTCTTTGTTCGGAAGGCCAAGATGCTCCTTTGGTGTTACATAGCACAACAGTGATGTACCATAGGACCCTATGTTTGCTGCACCAATAGCTGAAGTTATATGATCATATCCAGGAGCAATATCTGTTACCAATGGCCCAAGAGTATAAAATGGAGCTTCGTGACAATATTCCTCCTCTAAAACAACATTTTCTTTAATCTTATTTATAGGTACATGTCCAGGGCCTTCAATCATAACTTGTATACCCTTTTTTCTTGCAGTATTAGTTAGCTCACCTAGAGTTTTCAATTCCAAGAACTGGGCCTCATCATTAGCATCAGCAATTGAACCTGGTCGTAAACCATCGCCTAGTGAAAAAGATACATCATATCTTCCCATAATCTCACATAAGTCATCAAAATTTTCATAGAGGAAGTTCTCTTTATGATGAGCTAAGCACCACTTAGCGATAATAGATCCTCCTCTAGAGACTATTCCAGTAAGTCTATTAGTAGTTGTTGGAATATAGCTCAATTTGAGTCCTGCATGAATTGTAAAATAATCAACCCCTTGTTCTGCCTGAGATATAATTACATCCCTAAAAACGTCATAATTAAGATTTTCAGCTTTCCCATTAACTCTCTCTAGAGCTTCATATATAGGTACCGTGCCAATGGGAACTGGAGAATTTCGAATTATAGCCTCTCTGGTTTCAAAGATATTCTTTCCAGTTGATAAATCCATGACGGTATCAGCTCCCCACCTGACTGCCCATAGTAATTTGTCAAGCTCCTCTTCGATGTCAGACTTAACTGGAGAGTTACCTATGTTTGCATTCACTTTTGTAAGAAAGTTTTTACCTATTATCATTGGCTCCAATTCGGGGTGTTTGATATTGGATGGGATTATTGCTCTACCTAATGCTATTTCTCTTCTTACAAATTCTGGAGTGATTGTACTCTCATTATCATTGAAGCAGTTTTCTCTTGCTGCAACAAATTCCATTTCTTTTGTTATAACTCCATTTTTAGCATATGTGAGTTGAGTAATATTTTTTCTGAATCTTTCATCAGTTTCATATTTTTTTTTTCTATCAACTATCCAGTCTATTCTTTTTTTTGGCAAGCCTTCTTTTAGATTGATTTTGTAATCAGGGTCAGTATAAAATCCTGTTGTATCATAAACATGAAATTGCTTCTTTTTGCCAACACTATCAGATATTGATATTGCTCTGTATGGTATTTCCATATCAGATACTGTTTTATAACTTTTGATAGAATTAGGATAATTCACCTTGTAGTCATCAAGATTTATTTTATTTTCTTTCATGTGCTCTCAAGCTAAGTTAAAAATAGTTAATAATAAAAAGGCAAATAAAGCATCAGATGCAAAACTGCCGTTCCCAAATATAAAGATCATCTATCATTCTAAATGAAAATCTTTTAAGAGTCATCTTAAAAGATAAAAGATAGTTTTATCAATTTAAGGCATTAAAACCCTTCTCAAAGTGTATTATTCTATTTATCAAACACTGACTAATAACTCGTTGATTAGTCAAGAAATGGTTACACAGTTAGCGAAAATATAGTAATATCTCAATCTAGTGAAATAAGGAATTGTCATGAAAGAGAAATCGCCTATAGAAATAAAAGAAATGATTGATTCAAACCCTGTGTTGAAACTAATAGATGTTCGAGAACAATGGGAATTTGACAAGTGTCATATTGAGAATAGTACTCATATACCTATGGGGAAAATTCCTGATTCAATTGATTACTTTGAAAACACCAAAGAGTACGTTATAGTCTGCCATCATGGTATCAGGAGTAGAACTGTGGCCATGTTTTTAGAACAGAAAGGAGTTGAGAATTTATACAACCTTACAGGCGGTATTGCTAAATGGACAGATGACGTCGATCCAAGTTTGGAAAAATATATATGAAAAAGATTCTTACATTATTAATTTTAGTTTCTCTCAATGCGCAAGCAACAGATTTGATGAGTTTATATGATAGAGCTTTACAACATAATATAGAAATACTTGACAATAAAATTAATCTAGATATTGCTAATGAATCACTAATACAGACAAGATCAACTGTGTTTCCAGAAATAAATCTAAGAGCTCAAGCAGGCGAGACAGTAATTGAGAGATACAAGTCACTAGGTTCATATGTACCATCAGATTATGATAGTGATACTTACAACTTAAGTATAAAACAACCCCTTATACATTTATATGTTTTTGATGAAATTAAAAAAGCGAAGAGTGCAATCAAACAAAATGAAATAAGTAGAGATAATGCTGATTCATTGTTGATTCTGGAATCAGTAAGACACTACTTCAATTTGATAAAGTATAACAACTTGGTAAAATTAAATCATGCAAGAAATGAGTTCAGACAATCTCAATTCATGGCATCAAAAAAGCTTTTAGAAAATGGAAGTATATCGATTAATGATCATGAGACATTTAAAAACGAATACAATAAATCTAAAAATGAAGTAAGATTGAGTGAAAATAGTCTATCTGAAATAAAAAATGATATATTTGTGTTCTCCGGCAAAGAGCTTAATGATATAAACGACATAAAACTAACAAAATTAAATCACAAGGTTTTTGAACTTGATAATTTATTAGAATCTGCATTCATTAACAACAACTCAATAAAAATTTCTAGAGAAAATATTAACATCAACCGTAGTGAAATTTCAGCTCAAAAATCACGACATTATCCAACGATAGATATAGTTGCTGAGTTTGATTACGTTGATATAACACAAGGTGGTTCCCAGTTTGGTGCCACCACCAGAGAAGATACATCAATATCTCTTGTACTTAATTTCCCTATATTCAATGGAGGCTATCAATCATCAAAAATTAGAGAAGCAAGAATGAATTACAATAAAGCGCGTCTAGATCATAAAAATTCAAGAAGAGTTGTGCAAAAGGAGGTATCTGATAATTTTAATAAATACAATACATATAGAGAACTATATAGTACATCACTTGAAGTGCTAAAAACTAAGTTAAATAGATATGATAATGCTCAAGATGGATTCGAGAAAGGTATTTATACTGACGCTCAAGTACTTGAATCGAAGGTTGATTACCTTCAATCTCTAGCTGAGTCAAAAAATATTATGATGGATTATTTATATACTGAGATGACTCTAGAATACCTGAGGAATAATCTAAGTGTCTCAGCTCTAAGAAGAGTGAATTCATATCTAGTTTGGTAATGCTAAAATATAATTTAGTTTTGTACTTGATTGTCCCGTTTATTCTTATTAAATTATTCTTCTACTCTGCAAAAACCTCCAACAAGCTAACGTACCTATATAATAGATTAATAGGATATAAGTCATTAAAAAAATATTCAGTTTGGCTTCATGCTGCTTCTGTCGGTGAAATGAAAATTGCTCTAAATGTAGCAAAATCTTTAGTTGAAAGAGGTCATGAAGATATTTTGATAACATCAAATACACCCTCATCTGCATATATTTTTGATCAGGAGGATTTAGACAAAGTAGATCATCGTATACTACCACTAGATTTTTATTTTGTGACTCGAAGGTTTGTTAAATCTGTATCAGCAAAATTATTAATTATTATAGAAACTGAGATTTGGCCAAACCTGTATGATAATTGCGAGAAGAATGATACTAAAATCATTATGATAAATGCAAGATTTAATCCCCCTAAAGGACTGTTGCAATCAATTTCAAATGATGTCTACAAAAGAAGTTTGAACAGAGTTAAGCATATCTATTCGAAATCTGAGAATGATACAAAATCATTTTTAAAATACGTTAGTGAAGATAAAGTAAGTAGTATAGGTAACATAAAACACGCTTTCATAAGTAAGGAAAATAATTCAGAGAGAATAATTGATAAAAAATATGTACTTCTAGCATCATCTCATCATAGAGAGGAAATAATTATAATCAAAGAATGGTTGAAGCTAAAATCAAATAAGTACCTTTTGGTGATCGCGCCAAGACACCCTGAAAGACTTGGTGATATATTATCTGACATACCACTTTCTGGCATTAATATAGCCATTAGAAGTAAAGGTGAAAAAATACGAACCTCTACGCAAGTCTATATAGCAGACACTCTGGGAGAAATGACGAATTTAATCAAGCATTCTGAGTTTACGCTCTTTGGTGGCTCTTTTGTAGACGTAGGAGGTCATTCCTTTATGGAGGCTGCAATTGAGTCTAAAGCAATTATTGTCGGACCATACATGTATAATTTTATAGAGGAGACTGAAGAATTTTTGAAAAATAATGCGTTAATAATGTGTCAGAAACCGCAAATGCTTAAAAATATCTTTGAAAAATTATTTCGTTCCAGATCAAAAAGAGTGGTATTTGAAAAGAACGCTAGAGAACTTGCATTATCTAAAAAAACAATATTTAGTGACTATATGGCCAAAATAGAACAGCATATTAGCACTTAAGTGAGTCAATAAAAGTCTTCCAGTCAAAACTATAATTAAGACCATGTTTCCTCAGGGATTTCTCAAATTTCGAGATAACTAAAGATGCATACTTCTCATTAGACTTTATTGATGTATTTATTAAAATTTTATCAAAATCGATAAAAGAGAATTTACATGTCTCTTTATTAAAGATGATGTTCTTTAGATTCATATCAAAATTATAGATTCCATTTTGAAATAATAAATTAAAACAGGACGCTAATTTACTCTCGACACTATGGCTATAATCTTTATTAAGGATATACTTATCCAAAGTATCGCCACTCATTTTTGATAAAATAATATCGCCTTTATAAAATATAATATTCTTTTTTATATATGAGAATATTGGAGTACAAAGCTCAATATACTTCGTAGCAGTTTTATTCTTTTCATTATTAATGATAATAGAGAAGTCGATATAATTCATTAATTCTCTAACTGGCCTCGTGTTTCTGAGTCTATAGTAGAGATAGTTATCATTAAAAATTGAGACTAAGCCTTTTCTCCAAAAATGTTTTTTTATGAGTCCATTATTGAAATCTAGAAAATTAGAGGAATTAGAAAGTCTAAACTCGTCTGATTCTAGCGAGGCTAAAATTCTATCTTTAAGAATTGGTTGGATAGATGAATCGTAACAGATATACTGATTATTAAATTTATGCGAGACAATTGAACCGAATTTTGTTTTTATCATATGGTCAAAGAAAATAATACAACAATATCTATTTGTATACTAAGATTATCATCAATAGGTGATATTACACATATTATCCCGATAATTTCTACACTTCGAAATGAATATAAAAGAGCTAAAATCACATGGATAATAGGAAAAACTGAATATCAACTTGTAAAGAATCTTGATGATATAAATTTTATAGTTGTTGATAAAACAGACACTATTAACTCTATAATGAACATGCGCAACATATTCAAAAAAGAAAACTTTGACATCGTGTTTCATATGCAAAAATCACTTCGATCAAAGTTCCTTGCAAATGTTATAAAAAGTAGAGTAAATGTAACTTTCAATGATATCAATACTAGTGAATATCATGTTTTGGATCATTTTTTTGCTTTTTTAGAGAAAGTAAATATAAAAAAAAGGATAATGGATTGGCAAACAAGTAAACTCTTGTCTATTGATAAGAAAAATACCTTGTTTGAAGAAATAGATAAGTTTAAGCCTTTCATTACTATCAATCCCTTTACAAGTGAAAGAAAAAATAATTATAGAGAATGGAGCTACGACAACTTTGCAACAGTTTCAGAGTATTGTAAAAATGAATATTCGCTTAATACTATTATTTTAGGGAAAACCAGTCAAAGTAAATATAATCTAGTGAGTGAATCCTTTAAAAAGAATTCACATACTATGAATCTTATAAATAAAACAACCCTAATTGAGATGTTATCAATTCTTGACCAGAGCAAATTTTATATAGGTCCTGACTCAGGTACTTTACATATGGCTAGGATGACTGACATACCTATCATTGGTCTTTATGCTACATCAAATCCTCATAGAACCGGACCTTACCAAAAACTTGAATATGTAATCGACAAGTATAAAGACGCTTTAGAAATGTTCTCTAACAAAAGTATTAAAAATGTAAAATGGGGTGAGAGAGTTAGAGATCCTGAAGCAATGAATTTGATTTCAATTAATGATGTAAAAAATGAAATAAGAAAAATTATTTCAAGTCAAGCTTAGTGATTTTATCAATTATCCTTGATGTTGATTTTTCATCGATTATATCGACTAATTCAACTTTCTTATTATTTTTTTTCATAAAATCTGATCCAGCGATGTACTTGTTTTTATAGTCACTTCCTTTAACAAGAACGTCTGGGGCGACTATCTTTATTAATTCTTCAGGTGTCTCGTCATCAAAGATATAGATAATATCTATGCATGATAAAGCTGATAAAACAAAGGCTCTGTCATTTTGATTACAGATAGGTCTATTGGGTGATTTAAAATTTTGGATCGAATGATCGGAGTTTAAACCAACAATTAAGATATCTCCTTTTGTTGCTGCTGTATTTAGAATATGAATGTGCCCAGGGTGTAATATGTCAAAGCAGCCATTTGTAAAAACAATTGATTTGCCTAATCCTCTCATGTCATCTATCTCATTACATAAATCATCCACATTCTCAAAAAGTTTGTTATTTTCGTATAGCATTTTGAATATCACTTTTACTAATACTTACGGTTCCTAAGTGTTGTATTGACAAACCCGCAGCAATATTAGCTAATTCACAAGATTTCTTTAATGTTTTATTGGATGATAACGAAGCAGCTACTACTGAAATAACTGTATCTCCTGCGCCAGTAACATCATAAACTTCCTTTTGCGATGTGGGGAATGTTATGACGTTATTCTTATCAAATAACATCATTCCACTCTTACCAAGAGTGAGGAGTAAAGCGTTTATGTTCAGAGATTTCTTGAGCTCTTTACCTTTTCTAATCATATCCTTCATATTTTTTGGTTTACCCACAATAGTTTCAAATTCGTACTCATTAGGTTTTACTAAAAATGCATGCTCATACATCGCATAATCAGATCCTTTTGGGTCAATAACTACTTTTGTTTTGTTTTGTGAAGCAAAATTAATTATTTCACTTGCTATTGGTTTTACAACTCCTTTGTCATAATCCGACAAAACAATTAAGTCTGAGGTTTTAGCATATCTGATTGCCTTTTTAAGTAATGAGTCATGCATGTTTGATTTATTTTTATCTTCATGATCAAGGCGCATAAGGTGTTGATCATTACCAATAATTCTGGATTTCAAAGTAGTTCTTATCGATATATCTTTTACTGGGTCGAACTTAATACTAGTATGTCGCATAACTTTTATAAGTTCCCTGAGTTCAGGGTCATCGCCAGTAATGCCAATAAGTGTGACATTCATACCAAGTGAAGATAAGTTTTGAGCCACATTAGATGCTCCTCCAGGTTTAAAGATTGTCTTCTTGATATCAACGATGGGTACAGGGGCTTCAGGGGAAATTCTACTTACTGAACCATGGCTATACTTGTCCAACATGATATCGCCGATTACTAATATATTTTTCTTTTTGAACATATTAAATTTTTGTTAGCCAATCATCATACTGTTTTATTTTACCCCGAATTGTATCAAAGTACATTTTTTGAATTTTTTTTGTGATAGGTCCTGGTATACCATTATTAATTTTTTCATTATCAATTTGAATGATTGGTGTTACCTCAGCTGCCGTACCTGTGAAAAAAGCTTCGTCGCAATCATTAGCTTCAGATACAGTTATATCTTTTTCTTCAACATCATATCCAAAGTCCTTTGCAATTTGCATAACTGTTTGACGGGTTATCCCATTCAAAACTGTTGAATCTTTAGGAGTTGAAAGCGTGTTATCTTTGACCATAAAAAAATTTTCACCTGAACCCTCATTGATATGGTCGTTGATATCAAGTATCAATGCCTCATCGAATCCAGAATTAAGAGCATCTTTTAATGCCAACATTGAATATAGATAATTTCCTGATGCTTTTGCTTTATGAAGCATACTTTTCTCAGTTCTTTTAGGAAAATCTGTAACTTTTACCTTTATGCCATTTAATATTTTATCATCACCAAGATATGAACCCCAATCCCAGGCAGCTATACATGTATGCACTCCTAGATTATCTGCCCGTAGACCCATTCCCTCAGAACCATAAAAACACATTGGTCTGATGTATGCATTTTTCAAACTATTTATTTTAACAACCTCTTTTTGGGCATCATTAAGATCAGAGACAGAAAAAGGTATTTTCATGCCAATCAATCTTGCAGACTCAAAAAGTCTATCAGTATGATCATTTAATCGAAAAATTGCGGATCCGCTTGATGTCTCATAAGCTCTCACACCCTCAAAAACGCCAGTTCCATAGTGAAGTGTGTGAGTAAGGACGTGTACTTTTGCATCAGACCATTCAAGTAAATTCCCATCCATCCAAATTTTACCTTTTAGGTCTGACATTATCATTTTAATACCTTCATAAATTTAAAGAAAACTATAGCATGTATTCAACTCTTGGGAAATTAGTCGATAATGTTAATTTTTATTAGACATATAAATATACTTGAAAATAAATATATACTAGATAATAATGATAATCATTCTTATTTATGAAGATTTATAAAATTATTTGCCTGATTTGCCTAGTCCCAGTACTTTTGACTTCTGGTTGCTCAACCGTGCCTAATGACGAAGAGGTGAATTTATATACTGCAAGGAAAGAGCACCTCATCAGACCGCTGGTAGATATTTTTGAGAAAGAAACAAACATAAAAGTAAATATCGTGTCAGCTAAAACTAAAGTTTTAATTAAAAAAGTTATTGATGAGGGCAAGACAAGCCCTGCTGATTTGCTTATTACAGTTGACGCTGGAAACTTACACAAAGCCAAATTAAAAAATATTTCTCAAAAAATTACATCAGCTAAAATAAATGAACTAATACCAGAGAATTTAAGAGATAAAGATGGTCATTGGTATGGTCTCTCGATACGCTCAAGAGTGATTATGTATAATCCCAGAACAATCAACTCAAATAATATTGAAAATTATGAAGACTTAGCAAATCCAGATCTGGAAGGACGTGTTTGCATAAGATCCTCTAGTAATATATATAATCAATCACTCCTAGCCTCACTTATTTATCATAACGGAGAGGAAGAAGCATCAAAATGGGCAAAAGCTGTCGTCAAAAACTTTTCAAGAAATCCTAAAGGTAATGATAGAGGACAGATGACAGCAGTTGTTTTAGGTAAATGTGATGTAACTCTTGCCAATACCTACTACTTAGGGAAATGGATATCGTCTAATAAAGAAAGTGAGAGAGAATATGCTAAGAAAATTAAAGTTCTTTTTCCAAATCAAAATAATAGGGGATCGCATATTAATATAAGTGGTGCATTTGTTACGAAATATGCTAAAAATAAAGATAATGCTATCAAATTAATAGAGTTCCTGGCGAGTGACAAAGCACAGGAGATTTATGCAAAACAGAATCACGAATATCCTATCAGACAAAATATTGATGTATCAGATATTGTCAAATCTTGGGGATATCCGTTTAAAATGGACTCAATGAATCTTACCAACCTTGGAATACTAAATGATAAAGCTGGTAAGGTGTTTGATGTAGCTAAATGGAAATAGTTTTCTATGCCGCATAAGCTCGATGTATTCAATAACTTATTTGTTCTTGTATTTACACTAATATTTTTATTGCCTATTTTATTTATATTCATAAATCTTTTTAGTCCATCAACTGAGGTTTGGATACATATAAAAATATATTTACTACAAGAGTATGTCACTAATTCACTCATAATTGTCTTCTTTGTTGGACTATTCACTATATTGATCGGTACAACATTAGCTTGGATAGTTAGTATGTATGAGTTCCCAGGTGTAAAAATATTTAAATGGATGCTTATTATCCCGATGGCAATACCAACATATATAAATGCATTTATATATTCGGGGCTAAATGAGACATCAGGTATTCTTTTTAATTTTTTTGAATATTATTTTGGACTAGGACCATTCATCTACAACCTCTACAACATTCAAAATATATATGGAGTCATTTTTGTAATGACAATAAGTCTGTATCCATATGTTTACTTATTATGTTTACCTGCTTTTGCAAATCAATCTTTTAGTGTTTTTGAGGTGGGTAAATCGCTAGGACTTAGTAAATATCAAAGATTAAGAAGAATTGGTATACCGATAATTCGCCCATCTGTTATCGCAGGTGTGAGTTTTGTTATAATGGAGACGCTTGCAGAATATGCGACTATGGAATATTTTGGCGTACCTACTTTTGCAACTGGAATATTCAGAGCATGGTTTGTACTAGGTGATGATATAAGTTCTCTTCGCTTATCCTCTATACTACTAACATTGGTCTTTTTTTTAATATATTTCGAGGAGATTTCTCGAGGCAAAAGGAACTATGATAATCCAACAAATAAAGTGTATGAGAGACAAAGAGAAATTCCAAATTCTTCAGTTATTCCAATTCTAATATGCTCTTTAATATTATTCTTCGGATTCATTTTACCTTTGGCACAAATCTTTTATTGGATATCTTACTCGATGCAAGCCATAAATACAGTTTTTCTAATAGAACTCATAACATCTAGCGCAAGCATTGCCCTCATTAGTGCAATTGTAATCATCGTGTTTACTTTGAATGTTGCATTTATAACAAGAATTACAAAAAACATCTTTATAAAATTATCGACAAAAATATTTTCATTAGGGTACTCTATTCCCGGAGTTGTTATGGCTGTGGGTGTAATAACTCCGATAGCTTACATGGAAAAGTCATCAGCAGATTTATTTGATTATCCGCCTGAGTCAATCTTAACGGGGACATTTGTATTACTTTTGATAGCCTACCTTGTTCGTTTTTCAACGATTTCCATGAGAACTATAGACTCTGGCTTTAATAAAATATCAAAAAATTATGATCTTCTAGCATCGAGTTTTGGATATTCAAAGATTCAAACACTTTTTAGGGTACACTTGCCTATACTTTTCCCCACAATATATTCTGCATTAATTTTATTGTTCGTTGATATTGTTAAAGAACTTCCTATGACCTTGATATTAAGACCTTTCAATTTCAACACACTACCGGTCTACCTTTATGAATTAGCAGAGGCAGAAAACTTATCCGCCATAGGGTTGCCAGGACTTATTTTGATAATAATTTGCCTAATACCAGTTATAATACTCTCAAAAGGTATTATAAAAAATGTTAGACAATAAATTGAATCTTGAGTCAGTAAGGATAGACCTGGACTCAAAAATAGTTCTAGATGATGTTAATTTAAGTATTTCTGATGGAGAAATAGTCTCTTTAATGGGGTCAAGTGCATCTGGAAAAACTTCACTGATTAGAGCGATAGCCGGTTTTCATAAAATCACATCAGGGAAAATTAAAATTGATGGGCAGATTGTTGATGATTCAAGTAAACAAATTGATGTTATTGATAGAAATGTAGGAGTTATTTTCCAAGACTTAGCTTTATTTCCTCATCTTACTGTAAGAGAAAATATATGTTTTGGGCTAAATAATCTTGAACAGAAGGATAAATTCGACAGAGCAGATAAACTAGAAAAACTATTGAGCATAGATAATATAATCAATAGATACCCTAACCAAATATCAGGTGGACAACAACAGCGTGTAGCTATTGCCAGAGCTATAGCGCCGAAACCAAAATTATTGCTTCTGGATGAACCTTTTAGTGCATTAGATTATGAGCTTAAAGGAGCCTTGATGAGTGATATAAAAAATCTCATCAAATCGGAGAATATAACTGCGATGCTAATTACTCATAGTTCAGAAGAGGCATTTAACATGTCTGATAAAATTGCATTTATTAGTAAAAGAACAATCACCCAATATGCAAATCCTTATGAGATTTATCACAAGCCTATCTCTAGAGAGATAGCAAATTTTTTTGGGATATCATCATATATAAAAGCAAATATAACTGATTCAAGTCATGTTGAATGTGTACTCGGAAACTTCATTGGTAATTTGAATGGACATAAAAAAGGTGAGAGTGTAACAATATTGATAAGGCCTGATGACATAATCCATGACGATAACGCATTAACATCTGCAAAAGTTATTGAAAAAACATTTCGTGGTTCTGATTTTCTATATAAATTGGAATTGAAAGACAAACAAACAGTCTATTGTTATGCACCGAGTCATCATAATCATAATATAAACGAAGTAATTGGTGTCAAACTTGACTTAGATCATCTAGTAATTTTCAAAGATTAATCCAGATTTCGTAGTTCCCTTCTTAGAATCTTGCCTACATTTGTTTTTGGTAATGTTTGAATAAAACTAACTTTTTTAGGAATTTTATATTCGGTTAATCCTTTTTTACAAAAAGAAATTACATCTAGCGATGAGAGAGTTTTGTTGTTTGTAACTACAAATGCTTTGATATATTCTCCTCTATTTTTATCTTCTACCCCGATCACACCAGCCTCTAAAATATCAGGATGAGTAGAGAGATAATCCTCAAGTTCATTCGGAAAAACATTATAACCAGATGAAATTATCATATCTTTCTTACGATCAACAATTTTTAGATACCCTGTCCGATTAAGCTCAGCTATGTCTCCAGTTTTGAAGTAACCGTCAATAGTAAAAACATCGTGTTTGTTTCCATTATGTTTCCAATATCCAGACATAACTTGGGGGCCTTTAACGCAAAGTTCACCGGGTTGGTTATACCCAAGAGATTTTTCATTATCATCAATAATTCTGATCTTCGTTGATTGAACTGGTAAGCCTATGAAACCATTATATGGTTCATCAAGTTTATTTATTGCAACAACAGGAGATGTTTCAGTCAGCCCATAACCTTGCGTTATATTTGTCCCTGTAACTTTTTTCCATTTATTTGCAGTATCGCTCAAAACAGCCATACCTCCACCAACAGAAAATTTAAATTGTGAAAAGTCCAGATTTCGAAATTTTTTACTTGTTAAAAGAAGATTAAATAAAGTATTCACTGCTGTGATAACAGTAAATTTCTTTTTAGTTAATATTTTTATGAAGGAATCAATGTCTCGCGGATTAGCTACTAAGACATTCTCTGCACCAATTTTTAGGAAAGTAAGACAATTGACTGTGAAAGAAAATATATGAAACATAGGAAGAGCTGTTATGATTATTTCTTGCCCAGGCTTAATGTGAGGGTTTATCCAATTGTAAACTTGTTGAACATTACTCATAAGATTTTTATGGGTTAGTATAGCGGCCTTTGAGACACCTGTTGTACCACCAGTATATTGGAGTAATGCTATATCATTTTCATCTACCTGTACGTCTTCATAACCAAAGTTATTATGAATTATATCTTTGAAGTAAATTATATTATCTGATTTTTTTATATTAGTAGTTTGCTTTTTGTAAAACATGACTAACGGAATTATAATTTTCATGAATGGGTTTAGTAGATCAGTTACTTTACATAAAATTATCTTCTTAATCTTAGATTTAGATATGCATGGTTTTAATTCATCATAGAATTTATCAAGTACAAAAATATACTCTGCTTCAGAATCACACAAAAGATGTTCAATCTCCCTAGATTTATACATTGGATTAACATTTATTACAGTTGCGCCACAATAAAAAGCACCAAACATTGCTATTGGATATGTCAACAAGTTTGGTAACATTATCGCTATTTTTGTATCTTTTTTAACTCCTAAATACTGGAGATAAGCTGCTAATCTCTTGGAGAGCAAGCTTGTCATTTTAAATGTTAATGTTGTATTGAAAGAATAATAAGCTGATTTATCAGCATATTTAGCTGTTACAGATTCGAGTAAATCTGTAATAGCATAATCCTCGATAGAATCTAATTCGAAATTTAAATTTTTAGGATAATTTTTTAACCAGTCCTCACTCATGAATTCAATTATATCATCTAATATAAACATAACATCATGGATACTTAATAATTGATATTTTAATGTTTTTCATGCTAAGCTTTTATTTGTTGTATGACATTAATGAAATATATACATAATCCATAATATTTCTATTTGATTTTTAGCTTCATCACCAATAGTCTTTACATATGAAAAGCATAAGCAAAGCAACAGAAAGACATAAGCATTCTCAACAGGATATCGAAACTGAAAATTTAGAACAACATCTCAATAAATTCAATAAGTTATTTTTAGACAAAAAAGATCAGATCAAAAAGTTTCTTGAGAAAGGAACAGACGATCAGATAAACTTTTGGTCCAATTTTTTTAAAAATAAATCTTTTGATATGAAGATTAATCCTCATATCCTAAAGTATGTTTTTTATAACGAGAATGATATTAATAAGATTTTCAGATATATAAACTTTAGATTTTTTTTTGAACAAGTATCTGCTAAAAAAATTGAGACTGATTATCCTCCTTATGTTCTCATTGAGGCTGTTTCATTGTGTAATTTACGCTGTCCTTTTTGCTACCAGACAGATAAATCATTTACAAAGAAACCCTATATGGGACTCATGGATTTAAAATTGTTCAAAAATATAGTTGATCAGGCAGATGATCTTGGAGTAGGTGCTATAACAATAGCAAGCAGAGGTGAACCAACGCTACATAAAGATTTAGGCAAAATGCTTAGTTATACTAAAGATAAACAAAATATCTTTGAGGTCAAGCTGAATACAAATGCTACAAAATTAACAGAAAAATTATGTCATGAGATTTTCGAGAGCGAGGTCAATCAACTAGTAATATCTGCGGATCACTATGAAAAAGATACTTTTGAAAAACTGAGAAAAAATTCTCATTTTGAACACATTGTGAAAAATGTAAATATGCTATTTGATATTAGAAAAAAATTTGATAATCCACTCACAGAAATAAGAATATCTGGAGTAGATTATTATCAATCAACAAATAAAAATAAATTCCATAAATTTTGGATTAAAACTTCCGATGGCGTGACAATAGGAGACCCTCTTGAGAGATGGGATACATATAATAATAAAGTTCATCATAATATAAATGACCCTTGTGAAAATCTTTGGGATAGAATGTATATTTGGTACGATGGAAAAGTAAATCCATGTGATGCTGACTATAAGAGTTATCTAAGCTATGGAAATGTTAATGAATATTCAATAAAAGAGCTGTGGAATAGTAAACTATTAAAGAAAATGAGAAATAAGCATTTGAATAACAAAAGAAATGAGATTGATCCGTGCAACAAATGTGGGATGACCTTCGTATAGGTATAATAGGGCAAGGCTCCCAGTATATTAGAATATCCAAGATACTAAAATCCAAGGGATTGGTCTATACGTTATATAAACCATCAAAAAAAACAAACTACTATAACAAAGAAAAATTTGAAGAGCTAAAGAAGTGTAATACAGTTTTTATATTAAGCCCAAATCATACCCATTTGAAATATATCCGGTTACTCCGTAATAACAGGTATATATTTTGCGAAAAACCACCAGTTAACAGTCTGGTTGATATGAAGAAATTAAAGAGTATTAATAATGGTAAGTTATATTTTAATTATAATTTTAGATTTTCTAAAATGAGTGAGATTTTGAGCAAAATTGATAAATACAAACTTAATGACCTTTTGTATGCATCAGTAATATCAGGGCATGGTTTAGGTTTTAAAAGTGAATATTCTAAAAGTTGGAGGGCAAACAAAAAAGAGTGTAAAAAGGGTGTTTTTGAAATCGTGTCTATCCATTGGATAGACTTAATAAATTATCACTTCGACATCAAAAAGATTCAAAGCCTGAAACTAATGAATTATCTAAAAAAAGCAAAAGGAATAGATAATTCATATTGCAACGTTTTACTTAAGAATAAATCAGAGATTGATATATTCACATCATATACTTCTTCGCTTGTTAAAAAGATTTTTTTTGTATTTTCTAATGGAACCATAGAGCAAAATGATAATCTAATTGAAATTAGAGGCCCAGCAAAAAATTTTAATAAAAAAGGTTTCTTTAAAAAAGCAAAACTTATAGAGAAATATAAAATAAATGAAGAGGATGATTACTTAATTTCTCTAGAGAAAAGTGTGGAATTTTTTTTAAAGTATGCATCTGAAAATAAAACATTTCCTAGTAGTGATTTTAAAAAATCTCTCACGTCTAATTCTTATATTCTATGATAATAAAAAGGCGAGTAATACCCGCCTTTTAAATGTATTGAGTGAGGGTTGGTTTACATACCCATTCCACCCATGCCGCCCATGCCGCCCATGCCGCCCATGCCGCCCATGTCAGGCATAGATGGTGCACCATGGTCATGATCATCCTCTTTCGCAAGCTCAGTCACCATTGCTTCAGTAGTAATCATAAGCCCTGCGATTGATGCTGCGTTTTGAAGTGCGGTTCTTGTTACTTTTGTAGGATCTAAGATACCCATCTCAAGCATATCTCCAAACTCACCGGATGCAGCATTATAACCAAAAGAATCTTTACCTTCCTCAACCTTGGCCAAGATCACTGAACCTTCCTCTCCAGCGTTGGTTACAATCTGCTTCAGCGGTTCTTGCATTGCTTGTTTTGCTATTGCAATACCTTGGGTTTGGTCTGAATTATCGCCTTTTAACTTCTCTAGAGCTTGTCTTGCTCTGAGCATAGCGACACCGCCGCCTGCAACAACTCCTTCTTCGACAGCAGCTCTTGTAGCATGAAGTGCATCTTCAACTCTTGCTTTTTTCTCTTTCATCTCCACTTCAGTTGCAGCTCCCACTTTTATTACTGCCACACCACCAGCAAGCTTAGCAACACGTTCTTGCATTTTTTCTTTATCATAGTCAGAAGTAGCTTCTTCTATTTGTGAACGTATCTGAGTAACACGTCCTTCAATAGCAGATTTATCTCCTCCGCCATCTATAATTGTAGTGTTCTCCTTATTCACTGTTACTTTCTTTGCTGTCCCAAGATCTTTTAGTTCAGCTTTCTCTAGACTTAATCCAACTTCCTCTGAGATTACAGTGCCTCCTGTTAATATAGCTATGTCTTCGAGCATTGCTTTGCGTCTGTCGCCAAAGCCTGGTGCTTTTACTGCGACTACCTTAACAACACC
>MDSW01081468.1_pt1 | contig 20430 bp, 10 predicted proteins | sample 811171 | NCBI WGS metagenome assembly MDSW01 (sample SAMN05326641, study PRJNA326480) | marine metagenome | isolation source: seawater | place: Atlantic Ocean: North West | collected 2012 | reverse complement strand
TTTCGTTTCGTCTTCGTCGTCGTCTTCGTCGTCGTCTTCGTCTTCGTCTTCGCGGCGCCGCGGCGACGGCGACGGCGACGGCGTCGCCGCACACGACGTCGCGCGAAAGCGTCGACTTACGCGCCCGCTCGAACGTCGCGAACGCGTCATGCCCATCTTCTGAACCATCAAAACGGCCGCCGACGGCGCGATGTACGCCGTCGGCGCGACCGATAAGCTGCAAGGCACCGGCGTGTGGAGCTTCATCAAGGCTGAGCGCGACTCCGGCGCGAACAAGGCGGCGAATAAGACGAAGCGACCGGAGCAAAAGAAGAAGACGCCGCAGCGCTTCCCCGGGGGGAAGTGACGGGACGGCGAAGCTCGGTTCGAGCGCGCGGTGAGCGCGAAAGGTTACGTTATCTAAAGTGACGTGGCCTTCGGGACGCGCGAGCGAACGAAGAAACGACGAAACGACGCCGCGGCGCGCGCGCACGTGACGGGCATCGAACGAAATCGACTTCATAGTGAGTGTTCGAAGTTCGTGCTCCGATGACGCGCGCGCGTTGATGGTGAATCGTGATGTTGTTTAGTTTTTTACGCGGCGCCGGCGAGGGAGCGCGAACAGACCGCGTTTGTAGTGTGACCACGTTTTATGATTGTCGCTATGAATACGCTATGTTTTCTTACACTGTACGTTTCGTCCTAGTCGAGCCATGCCGGTCGCCTGGCGCCGTCGAATCGTTGATCATCGTTCTCGTAATCGCTAAAGGATTGACTTCGCTGCGTCGACGCGTCGTCGTCGAGCGTGTCGGCGTCGGAGGCGGAGTCCCACTCATGATCATCCGCGACGAACGCGTCGGAGTGCCCGAACGCGTTGTTTTCGACGTGATTGTAGTCGCTTCCAACCCCCAAAGCGCGAACATCGACCACTGGTACGCCGTAATGTCCGCCGTCGCGCTGGCGCGTGCCGCGAGAGCCTCGCTTCGCGGTCGCGGCGTCGCCGCCGTATATCTTTGAACCGGTCTTACGCACCCAAGGCGCGCCACCGTCGTACTCGCGTTCGTTATCATAACGATGATGAATCAGCTCCGCGATATCATCGTCGTCGCCTTGTCCGAGCGACCACGCGTCTCGCGAGTTCACCGAGTCGCCGCGCACGGGGCCTCCCGCGTACGAGCCTAGTTTCATTTTGGCCGCCGCGACAGTGCTCTTGTCGAACAAGAACGCGTAATCGGGCTGATGTTCGGGACGGTACGTCTCCGAACCGACGATTAACCCGGTCATGATGGCTTCGTGATACTGAGGTAAGTTTTTCCACGAGCGCGCGATGTCTCGACGCGACTTGCCCCAGTTATGCCACGCGACTGCGATTTGCCACAAACCCATGACGCCCAAAAGGGCGAAGAACATACCCATGAACGGCATCCCCGCTTCGCTGAACGGTCGTTCTGCGAAACGCAGCTGTACGCGTGGCGGTGGAGCGACGAAATCTCCCGCCGACAACGCCCCGACTGTCGCGTCGCGATACTGATGAAAGTACGTCGTCGCGACGCCGGTGCTTTGCACGATGGCCGTGAGCGCGCCGTTGTCGTGCGGCGGGTTTAATATTTCACCCCCAATCTCATACGCAAGCGGAGGAGCATTGTTCTTACTCGAATGTTCAAAGTCTTTCGTCGGTTTCGCCAAATCAGGTGTCCAGTGGTACGAGAACATCCAAAGACCGATGAGAGCGTGAATCGAGACTGAGATGAAAAGCACCTTCGCCGCCGTCATGGGAAGCGTGCTCTTCGATCTTTCGGGCAACTTGCACACTTTCAACAGGAGGCGGTAATCGTACAGGTACACCAACACGAAGTACATCGACAAAACCAAGTATATCAGCGGCATACCGCTCGAAAAGGTCATCGCCGCCATAATCGTAAAGCAAACGTCGCCGCACTTGGCGCCGGTGTCAAACGATGGCCCTTCAAACGCCTTGTTCAGCTTTGCTTGCGTGTGACAGTACGCCACGGAGAATTTTCGACCGACATGCGTGATGATGTCTACAAGTACTCGAGCCAAAATACGTATCGTCACGCTCATCATGATTGCGAAAAACAACACCAAGCCGACGTCGTTGAACCATTCGCTCGTGAAATCTGCGTACTCGCCTTTGAGCCCAAACATTTGCTTGATGAGCGGGAAATACCTGCCAATGTGATAGAAATTGGCGTTGAGCAAGAAATAAATAACCGCGACGTTCAAATATCGCACCCAGAAGATTATTTTCGTCTTGAGCACCTTCGTGGCACTGCGCGTGCGCAAACGTTCTGCGGCGACGAGGAGGGGCACAATCCATTCGAGGAGGACGTTCATGAGCGTAATGCAAAACGACACCCACAACCAGTTGTAATACTCTCCTGGACCGAGGTTCACGTATTTCGCGCACGAGTGGCGAATGGCTTTGTTGTATGCCCGAACAACCTCCGAAGTTAAGCCGTACTTCAGACTGGCGCAGTAGCACGCGTGACAGTTTTGCATCGTCGGACCTCCCGGACAACGGTTGGTGTCTTGGGCGCAATTCGTCAAATCACGAACCGCATCCTGCTGAGCGTAACGACGATCTAAGAGTGTGGCGTTGGGGTAGTCGTAGAAAGCGTAAATTGGCGCCCCCCAAGGCATGCCAACGTACGTTTTGTCCTTGGAAAAAGCCACGCCGCATTGGTCCAAGCGAGCTCTGCATGCTGTCCTGAACTGATTCTTATGCGTCTCGAATTGCTCAACCGGATTACCGTGGGCGATGACAATGCCAACATCGTCCGCAAGCGTAGTGACCATCATGTCTGCGTTCTCCCACAGCTTCTCCTTGTCATCCACGAGCATCTTCAAAAAGCCGTAACACAAGAGCACGACGGCCGAGCACGAGAATAGCACGACGAGTCGACGCCATGAGCGATTCGAGAGATTCAGATTCTCGAATCGTACGTCCTCAGGTTCGGGAGCATCTCGCACTCTGTACTTCCGCTTTCCTCGGAAACGCTCTTTCCTAGGAAACGCAAAGATGTACGACATTATACTGCGCGTGTTGCGCAATATACAATCAATCTTTGAGCCTTCGGTTTCAAACGTGATGAAAGCACTACACTGTTTCGCCCGCGTTCGCGCTCTTCTGCGCTTCAATTTCCTATCCACAGCCAATATCTGTTTTTCTATAGCCGTCTTCGTGCCGTCACCTCCGCGATTACCTGCGGCGATGAGCGCAGCTTCGGCTTCGTCGTAATCCTCCAACAAGCGCCGACGCCGTCGCTGCGCGTTGATTTGCATACACTCCGTCTTTACGAGCACGACGTCGGCTACCGTCCCAAACCTGAGCGCGAAAAAGCATCGCACTTCTTCATCGGTCGCATCGCTTGGTAATCCTGTAACTAATACCGTGTAATCCTTCAACGTCGCCGTCCCTCTCTCGACCCGTCGCTCCGTACGCATCAACACTAACATAATCACTGGAACGCTCAATATAATTATCAAGGACACCACGACATCCATCACCACCGAAAATCGAATGAAATCTATCTTACTGGAGCTCCACCGCAGCACCCCACTCGTTGTCCCCGCGAGCACCCACGCTCGTTGCGGCACATCGTCAGGCGCCACGGTCCCCAAGCTCGCGCTCATCGGATTCGCCCAGTGCCAATCGACGAACCACGAGTGAAACGACGTCGTCGGGCGTCCACTGAGCGCGTCCGCCGTCGGCGCTGTCGCGGTTTCAGGCTCCGCTTCGTAATGCGACGCGTAATACGTGCTCGTGTAATTAATGAACATCACGGGCAAATTCAACGCGAACGCCGCGAAGAACAAGCACGCGAACGCCCGCAGCACGAAAAAGTATCCCGATACCCCCGCCCCGAACTCCAATCCCAAGTCTACTTCGGAGTCAAAATATTTAAGTTTTTCCAATTTCCCATCCTCGCTCAGCAGTCTCGGCTGCGCGCTGTCCGCGTGCGTCGCCGCCTCTTCCGCGCTCGGCGGCAGGTACACCCCGCGTTCCCGCTCCACGTCGCGGTGATCCTTCACCCGCGCGTCCTCGAACGCCTTTGTCGACAGCACCTTATCCGACGCGATTCGTGCGTCCGCACGCGCGCGCGCGGGCGTCGCTGGCGTCCAATTCGTGTCCATTCCGCGTCGGTTTTGCACCGAATTTCGCGAATTTGCGGAATGCCGCGGGGTCGTTACGTCGACGAGCGTCGCGCACCGACGCGCGCCACGCGCGCGCGCGCGGTTGAGCTTTCAACACGACGCGTACTATCGCCCGACGCGCGCGTGGCGCGTTTACGGTGCGTTCGCGGCGATGCGAGGCGGCGGTGTTTGACGCGCGGGACCCCGTCCTCGCGGTTCCTTCCCCCTCTGGCTCGCGAGAACCACATTCGACGGATTCGGTGCGGAAGCGCGCGGTTGCGTTCGCGAGGGTGCTTGAGTAACGTGATATTACAACTTTTGGCGCGGGCGCCGCGCGCGCGGCGCGCGCCGACGGGTTTCGCCGTCGATCGACGGGGCGTCGGATTCGCAGTCACGCCGAGTCGGAGCCCGAACCGTCGTCGGAATCGGAATCGGATTCCGCGCCGCCGCCGGCGAGTTGTGCGGACACTTCGTCGCTGAGTGGTGTGATGCACGTCCATTTCGGACGATTACCGAGATCGAGTTTCCACACGTCGTCGAGGGAAACTTCTACGTCGCCGAGCTCGACGACGCCGCCGAACAAGTACATGCTATTCGCCTTGATCGCTATGGCGGCGTTGATTCGTCCGCGAGGTTTCGGGAGGGATTTCGGCGGCGCCTCTCCACTTCCGGGTGAGTACAGCAACTCGCTCACGACGCCACCGACCTTGTATAGCTTGTACGCCTTGCGAACTTGATAACCGCGAAAGTGAGCTTGAATCTTAATCGCCGCCCGGTGCGCCTCGCTGCGAATATTAAAGTTTTCGTTCACCACGTCCCCGGCGGCGACGCGCTCGGCCTCTTCCAAGCTCCCCGCTTTGTGTGTTTTCGTCTTATCTTCGCCGTACAAGGTGACAGGGAACCATTTCTTGGCCTCCATGTTCAAGTTGTACGCGTCGGTGAAGAACTCAGAGACGATGACGTCGCCGCGCTTGACCTCGTGATCCACGACGCCGCCGAACAACACTAAACGCTTCTTCAACGCGTGCATCGCACTCGACGCCCCTGCGCGCGCGCTCGGCGCTAATCCTTGTCGCTTCAGCTTTTCCCATCGCCACGTCTTTAAATCTAACTTCCAAGCGTCTGAAAACGTCGTCCCGCGTTCGCTACGATCCTCGTCGGCGTCGCCGTCGTTGTCAACGTTTTTACAATACCCTCCGTACACGATGAACGCGTCATCGTGCACGCCCACGTGACACGCGCTGCGCGGACTCGGTCCGAGCGCTCCCTCGCCCCCCGCGCACCGACACTTCCACTCGCTCTTCTCGAAATCGTACTCCCACGCGTCGTTGTAATACCGAACCTCGCGTCCAGTGTCGTAAAACCCGCCGAATAAGATCGTCTTCTTCCCCCAAATCGCCATCCTATGCCCCGACCGCGCGCTTGGCCCTCCCTTCGCCGGCATTGCCTCCCAAATGTTACTCTCCAAATCAAATCTCCAGCAGTCGCGATGGTGTAAAAACCGCTCTTGATTCGGCGACGTAAACTCTCCCCCGAACACGTACACGTACCCCCCGTACGCCAACGCCTGATGTCCCGACCTCGGATGCGGTCCTTTCGCGTTCGATACCTTCGTCCATCGATCGCGGTCGACGTCGTATCGATACAAATCACCGTACACGACGCATTTTTCATCCCCCGGCGTCACGCGTTCGCCGCCGTACAAAATCAACTCATTCCCTCTCCCAACCACAGTCGCCGTCAGCGACGCGTGTCCTCGCGCCTGCGGTCGCGGGCAATCCTTCTCCACCTCCACCTCCGCGCGCCGCGCGTCCTCGATCGCCATCGCGGCTAAAATAGCGTCGATGTCATCCTCCACCAGTCCTCTCTCCAGCCGTCTGTGATTTTTTTCCGCATTCTTCTCTCGTTTCAGCGCCGTCTTCGTCGCCCCCGTGCGCTTATCCGCGCTCACCTTGCCGAGCTTCTTCGCCACTTTCTTCCGCTTGTCGCGTCCGCCGCCCATGGCGCGTCGCGCCGCGCGCGTCGTCGTAAAGTGTCGTCGTTCGTCCCGCTCGCATCGTCCCGACGGCGACGGTTCGCGACAGTGCGCGACGCGCGCGATGGCGAACACGCTCGAGGAGTGGTACGCGAGCGTGCCGACGGTGACGCGCATGTACCTCACGCTGACGTTCGCCGTCACCGTGGGCTGCGCGCTCGAGGTGCGTCGACGGAAGCGCTCGATTGGATTCGACGCCGAGCGACGAAGATTCGATTCGCGCGGCGAAGGGGGCGACGCGCGCGAACGGCGGGAGACTGACGACGCGCGCGCGCGACTCGACGCAGTTGATCTCGCCGCTGAACGTGTACTTCAACAGTAAGCTGATATTTCAAGAGTACGAGCTGTGGCGGTTGGTGACGAATTTCTTCTTCTTCGGCTCGCTCGGCGTCGACTTCGTGTTTCACATGTTCTTCCTGAGCCGGTACTGTCGAATGCTCGAGGAAGGGTCGTTTCAGGGACGGTCGTGCGATTTCTTTTACATGCTGCTGTTCGGGGGGACGCTGTTGACGGCGTTCGCGCCGTTCGTCAACGTGCAATTTTTGGGGACGAGCCTGACGTTTATGATGGTGTACGTGTGGGGACGGAGAAACGCGGCGACGCAGATGTCGTTTTTGGGGTTGTTCAACTTCACGGCGCCGTATTTACCGTGGGTGTTGCTGATTTTTTCCACCTTGATCGGATCGCAGCCGATCACGGATGCGCTAGGAATGATCGCCGGACACGCGTATTACTTTTTGAAGGACGTGTATCCGGAGATGACGGGGAGGGAGCCGTTGAAAACGCCCGCAATCGTGTGCGCTTTGTTCGGTACGCGGCAGAGATTAGTCGACACGGATGGGGTGCAAACGCGTGCGGCGCGACGCGCGCGGCGCGACGCGGGGGCGGCTGTCGAGGGAGCCGCTGGGGCGCCGCGAGACTTGAACGAGTAAAGCGACGATATAGAAAGCGACGATATAGAAATGTTGTGAACGAGACGACTTAGAATTGACAAGAAAAGAAAGCCTTTCGCGCTATTCTATTGGAGTGCGGTAACGATCGTATCCATGACCGCAGCCGCCGCGACGGCGTCCATCGAAGCGACGGTGAATCTATATCGTCCGCGCACGTTCGCGTCGCTCTCCACGCGAACGCCCACAAAGACTTCACCGCATCGTTCGCCGACGAACCGGCTTCCCGCGATTAAGTTTGCGGGGTTTGGATCTAAGCCTTTATGTACGACGAGCCGCATGCCCGAGAAGGCGTTTGACACGCTTTCGATGCTCGTCGCGTACTGCTGCGACACGTCCATAATTTTCTGTTGCTGCCCGGCGGACGCCATCTGGTGCCACTTGGCGATGAACTCTTGCGGCGAAGCGATGGTCATCGGGCTCAAAAACTTGGTCACACGTACGGGCAACTCCAGAGACCTGGCACACGCCGCCGCGACGGCGGTGGACGTGTACGAAAACTCGAGTTTTGGCGCCGAGGCAAACGCCGACGTAATCGCTACTTGCAACATCAACTGCACCTGGCGCTTCGGTCCGATGGACGCGGGGAAGGGTTGAAGACTGTGACGCAAGCCTTCGATCGACGGTATGACCATTCTGAAGTTTTGCAGATCCGCGCTCGCGGACTTGTTCCCAACGTAGAACATCACGCGACCTTGAGACCCTTGCCACTGCGATTTCACGCCAATCTGTACGTTCGCGTCTTCATACAGCAAGCCGTTGTCGGCGATGAGGAACCGTTTCGCGCAGTCTTGAACGTTCACCGTGGGTTGAATACCGTCGCTCGACGTCAATGATTGTACCGGTGCCACGGGTTGCGTCGGTGCCGGCGCCGCGGGCGCCGGCGCACCCAGAGCTCCAAAGGCGTCTAAGGCGTCGCCGTGCGTCGCCGGCGGCGGTTGCGTCGCCGCGAGCGCGCCTAAGCCTAGTAAATCGTCTAAAGCGTCTGCGGACGATGTGGTCGTCACCGGCCCCGCGGGAGGTGACGTGGAACTCGGAAGTGCGAGACGCTCTTCTACCGCTGGAAGTGCGGGAGGGGCGTTTCCGAGAAGCTCGTCGAGATTCATCCCAGTCGACGACGGCGGAAGCGCCGCCGGCGCCGAAGATCCGTCGCCCATCAAGTTGCCGAGCAAATCTGTGACGGCATCGACCGGCGGTGCTGCGGCTGCAGGAAGCGCCGGCGCCGACCGCGCCTGAGCGCGGGGTTGCTCTCTCGCCGTCACGACACCACTCATGGCAAGTTTACGAACTCCCGCGGCGACGTCCGAGGCGACGTTTTCTACTTGTATGTGCTTCTCCAACACGCTCGAACGTTCAGGGTACTCGGGCATGGGCTCGAGAATCGGTCGCATGTTCGGTCCGAGACGCAAGAGCTTCAGATATTCGTTTGCACGTTGCTGCAACTCGACGTCAAACGATGAGCTCATGTCGGTGAACACCTTCACGATCTTACCCATCGACGCCTGGTCGCAATTCTTGTGCATCGCAACCTTGACGAAGGCTGTGAGCATGATGCCCTGCGTGACCTCATCCGTATCCTGGAACAGTGGCACTAAGAGATCGACGTACTGCGACGCGGGAATGGGAAGCAAATACCCAAACTCTCCGATGCAGTACGACATCGCGCGAAGCATGAGTTCGTTCGACGCGCCCTCGTCGCGCAACTTGACGAACATCAATTGCGCCGTGCGACCGTGAAGCGACGCGTCGTTGGTTGCGATTTGCACCATGCGATGCCACAAGTCGTCGTTGATGAAATCGCCCGCCTTGTCTATCATTTGCATCGCGATCTCAATGAACCACATGCGATCGTTCACGCTGTAGCGCTCGGCCAAGATGGCCGTTTTGAGCGCCAGTTCCTCGCGAATGTCAAAATCAGCGGTGACGAAGTACTTGATGAGCTCCTCGATGACAGAGTGCACGTTGGAAGCATCGCACATAGAAAACAATAAAGTCAACGCGCGGCGACGAATGGAAATGTCCGCGTCGTGCAACGCGGCCACGACTTGCTCTTGGTACACCTTTATGGCTTCTCGCAAATCCGCCATCGCCGCGAGGGCGTTGAGCGTGTTGAGAGCCAAGTAGCGAATATTCGGTTCCTTCATGTCGAGAAAATTCCCGAGAATCTCCACGCACGGGTCCAACAGTTCGTGCGCGTAGTCCATGCTAGTAACTAAATTGATCGCCTCGAACAAGATGGCGTGCAGCGCATTGTTCTTATTGAAGTTTTTCACCGTGTCCGTCTTGGTGAGGATGTTTCGCATGGCGATGAGCTGCGAATCGAGCAGCGCCTGATCGTCTGGTGTGGGAAAGTACTGCAAAATCTTCATGCACTTCACCTGTAACCATGGAGAGGGAATACCGTAGTACAAATACTCGGGCGGAATGTCCTTATTCCTCGTCAATCGTTCCAACAACGCGATGACCTTGGGCACGCACGCCTCGTACCCTCGGTAATCGTGCTGCACGAGACCCAGCAACAAACCCAAGACGCCCATGAGCACCCCCAAATCGCGCTCGGCGTCGAGTAAGTCGGTCATTTTTGACGCGAACGTTTCCGCGAGTAAAATTTCAGGATTCTTACGAAACAACCTCAACAGACACAGCGCCGCCTTTTTCCGAACCACCGGCCGAATCGTCGGCGTCATCACAATCGTCTCCACGTCCCCAGCTAACGAATCCGCGAACTCCCGCCCCCCGACGTTCGCGATGCACGACAACCCCAAGCACTGATTCGTCTCATTGCTCGAGATCACATCCGTGCGTATGCTATTGATGGCCATTCTCAAAAACTCGTTTCTCTCGTTCAATATCACCGACGTCGTCATGTACCCAACCTGTTTCTCCGCGTACGACGACGCCGATATCAACTTCAGCGCCTCGGTGTGTCCAAAGTCCACGTTATACCCGAGCATGTATATGTACAGCAGCTTCAGCACGTACTTTTTCCGTTCGTACGCCGTGAGCGCGCGGTGGGTCTTATTGAATTTCCGTCGAATATTCGCCAGTTCCTTCTCCACGCGCGCGCGCTCTTGCTCCTGCGTTCGCGTTCGCGACGCGCGCGACCCTCGTCGTCAGTCCGCGCGCCTCTCTCTCGCGCTCTCGCCGCTCAACGCGTCACCGCGCGTCGTTTCGTTCGATCGAATGCCCTCGCCCGTCGTCGTCATCCCTCGCGCGCGCGCGCTCGCCGCACCTTATTACTGCAGTTCCGCACGTCTTGCACGAACACCGTCAGGCCGCGCATACCACCGAGAAACGGCGCCATGTCGCCGCGCTCCGCGCGCGTCGCGTCGCGTCGTCGAGTGCAGATCGTCCCGATGAGTCAACGGAAATTCGTCACAAATTCGCGACTCCGCGACGCGCGCGCCCTCGCGCGCGCTCGAACGCGCGATGCGAACGCGCACACGTATCTTTGTGCGCGTCTGATGGCGTCCGAGTCGCGCGCGCGAGCGCCGATCGCGCGCGCGAGGCGCGAAACGTTGAAGAAGATGCCGCGGTCGAGTCGAGCGAAGCGGCATCGCGGCGTCGCGGCGACGGCGCTCGCGCGCGCGCTGATCGCGGCGTCGTGGTCGTGCGTCGTCGCGCTGCGCCCGGGGGCGTCGATGTCGATCGACTGCGTGACGCCCGAGGTCGGGCCGGCGGTGGGCGGGACGCTGGTGACGCTCGCGGGCGAGGGGTACGGCGGGAGCGCGGACGCGGCGTGCGCGTTCGACGACGCCGTCGTCGCGCCGACGTCGAAGGGGACGCAGAGCGGGCACGCGACGATGGTGTGCCTGAGCCCGAGGCACGCGGACGATCGAGGAGGGTTCGTGAGCGTGGGGCTGACGCTGCGAAGGGCGAACCGAGCGGCGACGACGGCGCCGATGAATGAAAACGGCGAGACGTTTAATTTCGCGAAACAGATGTCGGTGACGAACGCGTACCCGACGGACGCGCCGGAGATCGGGGGAGAGGTGTTTTATTTGCAAGGGAAGCACTTGCACGAGGCGGTGAGCGTGCGATGGACGAAGCCGGTGACGCACGTGGGGGTGGACGTGGTGTCGAGCGCGTTGATTCGATGCGAGACGCCGCCGCTGACGAGCGGGGAGATTTCGTCCATGGTGATCGCGACGTTCACGGCGTCGCAGAGCGAGTACGACGCGAATGCGCTCGCGGCGACGACGGCGAATCAGACGGTTTCCATACCTCCGCGATCGCGCGGAGTGTTGGGATTTGTGTTGGAGACGAATGACTTTTCGCTCACGAGCGCCACGTCGAGCGTCAACGTCACGGGCGGCACGCCCGTGTTGGTCACGGGGAACGGTTTTAGCACCGTCGGCGGGGAGGACGACGGAGACTTTTTGAGTTGCTTCTTTGGCACGATAGGCCCCATCGACGCGCGCGTGACGGCGTCGAAGACGGCGACGTGCTACTCGCCCGCGCGCGCGGCGGCGGCGAGCGTGCCGTTGCGCTTGGGCATCGGCAACGGTCGCTTCGTACTCACGACGACCGTGAACGTGGCGTTTACCGAAATAACGCGACAGACAACCGACCCACTTGAGCCCGCGGAAGAGGCACAGAGCTTGGTGGTGATGAATCCGACGCTAGACGTCGCGAGCGGCGCGACGCCGTTTGACGTCGTCCTCGGCGGCAATTTCGTCGTTAGAGGTTCAGGTTTTTCTTTCGATTATGATGACGGTTGCGTGTGCACCTATCCCGATGCCTCGACTTCACGATTGGTGTACGTATCTAGCGCTATCGCGCGGTGTTCGGACACCCCGACTTGGACATCGGGAGAGGTGAAAATTAGCTGTAGCGCCGACGCGAACGCGGTGGTTCGCTCCGTGTACGTCGCCCCCGTGGCGGTGCCAACGATCACGAGCGTGGACGTGCTGACGATCACGCATCAGGGTGGCGTGGCGTTACAAGTCACTGGGACGTCGTATCCCGACGAAGGCGAGAGTCGAGCGTATTCGGGATGTCATTTCGGTGCCGTCGGTCCCGTGCACGCGCGATACATGAGCGGGACAGTTGCCGAATGTGTGACACCGGCGTTGAAGCCGTCGCAGAGCGCGCTCATGCTCGGGTTCGGGGCGACGGAGTCGGTAGATTTAGTACAGTACGGGTTGACTATTCCAGTCACCGCGGCGACGACGTCGGCGTACGTCGCGCCGCCGTTGTGGTTGACGCCGGCGACGACATACCTCGCTGCGGCGACGGCGAAAATAATCGTCGGGGATCATCAACAGCTCGGGACGTTGTCCGTGGGAACTTTGAAGTGCGTGTTCGGTTCAGGAAATTTAAATGCCACTGTCGGTACGTACGTCGCACCCTCAGTGCACTGTCCGACGCCCGCACTCCTGTCCCCAGGCTTCGTCGTCGTGCGATTGGCGCGCGACGCCGCCGCGGCGTCGCTCGATCCGCCGGCGATTTTGTTAGTCAAGGAAGACCACGCGGTTACTGGCGCGCATCCGCGCCAGACCTGGGGACCGGTAGACGTGATATCAATCACGGGATCGAATCTCATATCCACGCACGTCGAGGGAACGATAGATTCCGCGAAATCGCTGTGCGTGTTCGGCGGCGGCGCAGGCGTCTCTGGTGGCGTCGTTGTTTCGAGCGCGTTGATCATGTGCGAGTCTCCGCTCGCAGAGTCCACGGGTGTGGTCGAGCGTTGGGTGACGCCGTGTTTCGAAGAGTGCGATTCCACCAAAGCCTTACCCACCGGCTCGACCGCCTCCGCCTCGCACACGCGCGTGGCGTTGACGTCCATGGCGCAATCGTACATGTCCTCCGTCGACGCGGCGAGCGGTTGGACATTCGGCGGCACGCCAGTTCGCGCCACGCTCTCCATCGCCGTCGCGAGTGAGATGCTTACGTGCCACTTTGGTTCCACGCGCGTCCAAGCCCGCCCCGCGGGAGTCGCCGTCGTCGAAACCGTCGCTTCGGCGCAGGGCGAAAACATTGAAATCGACTGCGTGTCCCCCGCGCGCGAGCGCGGATCCGTCACCGTGTACGCCACCCTGGCGCAATCCCGCGCCCCACTCTTGAGCGGTGTGGCGTTTCTGTACAAGTAGTTTTAGCTCGTAGCGTCGCGTCGCGGCGACTTCTGTAGCGAGTCCGGTCGAACGAATTCGCGTCTCGCCGCGTCGCCGTCCCGCCGTCCCGGCACATCATGGCGTCCCTCGCGCGACCGGGCGTCGCCTACACCCTTCGCGGCGCGTTGTATCTCGCGTTGACCAACCAAACGAACGCGACGCCGCTGACGCGACTCCGCGGACCCGCGTTCTCGATGCCGGCGTCGTCAAAGTTTCAGTTACTGACCGAGCCCGAGCCGACGGCTGCTGAACTCGTCGACGTCATCGACGCCTTCTACGACGCGCTGCCGCCCATCGCGAGCAGGTGCGTCGACGCGACCGCGCGCGCGGCTCGATTCCACTCGCGAGCGTCTCTCGCGCTCGATCGGACCCCGCGCTGACGAAAGAAGTGACTCTGGACGACGCGCGCAGCGGCGAGAGCGACCCGGGCGTCGTCTTCGCGGGATACGGCGAACCGTTGCTGCGCCACGACGTGCTGTGCGACGCGCTGCGAGAGATACGAGCGCGAAGACACGGAATCGCGACGCGCGTCGCGACGAATGGACTGGTGGATGTGGCGGTGTGCGACGCGTTGCGGGACGCCGGATTGCGAAGCGTGACGGTTAACTTTGCGAGCGCGGATCCGGATGAGTACGCGCGAATCATGGCGCCGAGGGACGGAAGGACGCAAGGAGACGCGTTGGCGTTCATTGAACGATGTAGTGAACTCGGGATGGAGGTAGAGGCGACGACGACGCGAACGCCCGGCGTGGATATCGCTCGCGCCAGAGAGCTCACGATGGCGCTCGGCGCCAGCGCGTTTCGAGAACGCGAATATTTCCCTTAGAGCATTTTCCCTTAGTTTATTGTGAATACGTGTTGTACAACGATGATCGAAGCTATGTATTGTGCAGTCGCGATCTTTTCGCGGGCGTGAAGTCGTCGGCCAGCTTGCGGACGGGCGCGCGATTCGCCAACGGCGTCGCCATCGCGCCGCCGACGGGTGTCGCGGCGACAATTGCTCGCGGTCCCCCGCGCATCGGAGCGGGCGTGGTGCCGCCCATGGGCGTGCATTTCACTATCGCGGGCGTCGATAGCGCGCGGTTACCGCTCGGTGCGGGCGTGGCGCCACCTTGGAGAGCTGAATGGCGCGTAACGCCGCGAAACGTTTGCGGTCGCGGATGCGCGAACGTCGGCTTTTTCAAATCTTTGACGGACACCTTGACTTCCTTCGTGTTGTTCCGCCCACGCGCGAGGTGATGCCAGCCCTCGTGCGGTTTCGCCTTAATTTTGAGCTTCGGCGCCGGTTCTGCGGGTGCGAGTCTTTCCGGTGCTTTCGGCTTTCTTGGTGAGCGCCTGAGCGCGGGCACGGGAGAAAACGGCGTCAACGCGACGGCACTTGCGTCGCCGCCGGCGTCGGGTTCCATGGTCAAGCCGAGATCGCGCTGCAACACTCGCAAAGTGTCTGGTATGAATCCGCTATAGTGTGGAGTCAACTCTGCCGCCATCAGCGAGCGCACGCCCTCGACGCCGCAGGGTTGAAGAAGAAAATGAATCTCGTCCACCAACTTTTGCACAGACTTGACGAGTTTCTTTTGCTCTTTCTTCGAGATGGCGCGCTCTTCGACAGCCTCGCACGCGTCCGCGCCATTCTCATCGCGCACTTGCGTCACTTTGAGAGAAGCCAACTGCAGCGCGACGTGCATCTGTAATATGAACTCCAGCCGCTTGGCCGTCTTGGATGAGTGTACACCGACGTACTTTGCCTTGAGCTCTTTTGAATTCTTCGCGATTGCGCGTTCGAGTCGCTCGACGAGATTATCGTCTTCGTTCGAGCCCACGCTCAAGCGGAATCGATAAATAATCTTGGCAGCGAAATCATGGAGATTCGGCTCGTTCAATCCGTCCCCACCTTCGAGCGCGCTGAACGTAGCGACGAATGACTCGTATTCCTCGAGCGCCGCCTGTTCGACATCCCCAGTCCATGGCGGCACGTCAGCGTCCATTGCAAACACCGTTAGCGTAGACGCGAGCGATCGTCGCGCTCGTGACTTTCGCGGCGGCGAAACAATGCCATTATGGCGTTTGAGCATGTCCTTGAACCGTTCATCGAGATCATTCAAGAGTTCGCCCGCGGTGTCTGAAGATTTCGTCGCTTTATCTTCCACGCGACGCAACATTTCTCGAGTCTTTGGCACCAAATCGCGCGAGCCGTACCAAGCTTCCAACCGAGAGGCATCTTGTTGCACGCCAATTCGCTGGTCCGCGATGAAAGCTTCCTCAAGGGTGTTCACATCGACCGGCATCAGCGGCGCACTTGAGCTCTGCGTCGCAGCGTCCATCGACAACACTTGTTGCGTCAACGCTAAAGAATCCTGCGTCGCCGGAGGTGACACAATCTTCTCGCGCACGTCTTCGCGAATCTTCGCGAGCAATACGTGCACATTTTCGAGTGACGCTAAACAATCTCGCCTCGACGCGAGTTTAACAATTTCGCTCCGAGCGCGCGCTTTCGCTGCCGACGCGCGCGGGCACAGCTCGCCAGGCGTCGTCTTCAGGGAAGTGACGATGAAGGACGAACACGTCAACGGCTCTAGAATCGCGATCTGCTCGTGTCTCCCAGCATCGCGTCGGACGACTGCGACTGCGTCTTTTAGTACAAGCATCGCCATAAGCGCACGAATCGGCGAGTCGTCAAAGCACAAAATGGTTTGCGTTTCAACAGCCAGCGCCGCGGCTGAGGGCGCTTCGGCGCGGTCGATGAAACCGACAATGGCAATCGAACCGTCACCTCGACCATGATATCGCGCTTGATGGGCTTCGCCTAAGCGATGCGCCGATTGCGAGTCTCGAGTCTCGACGATTATGTCCACCGTACTTGTCGACTCCACCGTAGTCGTGGACGCGCTCGCCTCGTCACCGCGGCTCAGCGCCGAGAGCGTCGAATACAGCGGCAGCCAGGACGCGAGTCTGCTCGCGACATCGAGCGATATCACCGCACCATTCAATTTATGAAACGTCTCTTGCAAGACGTCCGCGAACGCGCCCGTCGGTCCGTCGCCGACGTACAACAAATGCGCTCGAACGCGGTCTCGCTTGAACTTCTCCTCGATGCCTTTAAACAACTTGGCCACGTGCTTCGCATCAACCTTCGCCGCTTCCGCTTCCGACATCTCGGGGAGTGCGGTGATGATGAATAACGCGCTGTACTTCTCGCCTTCGTCGTCGTCGTCCGCGAAAGTCGCGGCGAATCCGCCGCCCGCGGCGGCAAAATCGTTCGTCGCCGCGCCGACGTTCCGCGTCGCGTTCACCAACCAACTCTCGATCGCCCCCCGTCCATCCTCGTCGCTCGCCGCGACGTCGCCGCCGCTCGTAAATGTCTCTAAATACTCCCCGCACGTCGTCTCGCACGTCCTGAACGCGTCCTCGACGGCGTTTTTGTCGCACCGCCGAAACTTTCCAAACTCATCGCCGCGTCGTCCCGTCGCCTCTCGCGCCCGCGCGTCGAACGCGTGCGGCGGCACCGACCCATCGCACGCGCGCACGGTAAATTCAACGTCTTCGCCCGCGCGCCCGTCGACGGCGCGTTCGAGCGCGCGGCGCGCGAAGGTTTTCCAAGTTGAAGATTTAAAATCAGCTCCCGACGTCGACGCCGACTGCGTCGCGCTCGCGCGCTCGCGCGTCGCGCGCGCGTCGACGAGAAAGTGCACGCGTCGCGGGCGCGCTGTGTGCGCGGCGTCGACGCGCATGTCCCGCGCGCGCGGGTGAGTGACGCGGTGCCTGGATCCGAGCGCGCTCGACGCGAAGCCGAGCGGCGAGCGGCGAGCACACGCGCTGTCGGCTCGCGGACGCGAATGAATGAATGCGCGTATCGATACAAACTCTGCTGGAGTGATCACTAGTAGAAACTTCTCAGGATAAATCGAAGCCGCTGCCGGACTTGACGGCGTACATTAATTTTTCGCGCAACGCGTCGTCGGAAGAATACGGCGGTAGTTTCAGAAGGTTCATGCACGTCGCGGCGGTGGGAAGCCTGGTCAAGTCCGCGGTCGCGTCGGGGGCGTCCGTGCCCGCGGTACCGCTTCGATGCACGCACAGTTTGGGTTCGAGATGCGAAAACCCGAGCAGTGGTGTGTTGCTGCACGAGGTGATGAATTTGAGCACCAAACGTTGGTCGTCTGGGGAAATCGTACGCATGACGCGCCACAACGCGCGAATCGTCGGATGCGACGCCTCGTAGCCGCCAGAGTACTCGCAGTTTGCCGCCATGTCATCGATGTCCATGCTTCCCGTGCGATTACCTGATATGAGTAATCGCAGTTCGGCGGGGGTGAACATGTCGAGCCAACGCTTGCGAACGGCGATGCTAAAGCCCGCCTTCATGCTCGAAAGTTGGCGGTAGATTTGCGCTCGAAGCAAATAAATCGACATGCAATGAAGGTACCGCGGGACGTTAGCCCTCGTCACCGGTACGCTCGAGCCATTCGGGATGAGCTCGATCACAGTTTCTTCCATGCCACTTCGATCGATGGCGGTAAAGTACAGACATAAATCCTCGACGTCGCCTTGGTAGCGTTTGAGCGAAACCAAGTTGCGATAAAGCTCGGGATCGAGCGTCGTCAGGTCGTTAAACTCGACGTGTCGACCTTTCAGCGAGGCGAGGAAGAAATCAGCGAGTGGAACGTCGAGAAGAATCCCATCGTAGCACGCTTTGCCGAGGATGGCGCCGAGAAAGTAAAAGTACTGCAAGTGTCGCTCGCCCGCGTGCAACTCAGACGCTGGATTCGGGTAGAGCGTGCGCTCGGGCGTCTCGACGAACAAGCCGAATTTCGGGTCGAACGCTTCCGCAATTAAATCGTTCAAGAAATCTTTGAATAAACCGCCGCCGTCGACGCCAGCCTCTTCGAGCCCTTGCTGATTGATGAACTGCACGCGAATGATTCCGCCGAGCGTCTCTGTGAGCTTATCCGAAAGACCGGCGATGCCGTCTTCGAGCAAGTGCCCGCGTCTTACGCGAATCGTGGCGTAACCAACGGCGCCCATTTGACGCTCGCGACGACGGACGTCCATGAATTTGTGCACGCGCACTTCGAACGGTACCAAACACGGTGCACCGCACAAAAGCATCGACGCGCGCGATTTTGCATCGCGGGCCTCTTGCAAAAGCGTTGGGATGTCCACTTGGGCGTCGCGCACTTGAAACTCGAGCGGGTTCATAAATTGATGACGCCCGTTGCGATCGTGCAGGCGCGCGAGCGCTATAGAACACGCGTGCCATGTCTCCGCCTCGAAATATTCGTCGATGAAAGACAGCGCGTTTAAAGGTGTGCCATCCGGACCCCGTTCAACCCACAGCAACGTCCAGAGCGTGTCTCTTAAAAATGCGACGAGACGCGTCGTCGCCTCGAGACCGAGCGGTTTTCCCAGACGATAAAATTCTTCATCGTCGGAAATAGCGGTGTAGGTGTTGTACAACTTTGCGAAAACGCCCAAGGCTCTGCGGAACGAGCGTTCTTGCCCACCTCCGGAAGTTTGCCTCCAATGCTCGAGGGCGGGCCAAAGTTGAGCGATGCAATCCGTGCCAAACGTGAGCACGCGCGTGAACGACGCTCGCTCGGCGCCTCTGAGCACCATGTCGCACGCGCACGCGAAATGCGTGAACCCTTCGATACCTACTAAGCATCGCTGCGCGTCGTTCGCAGGCATGATCGTTGTGACGAGTCGCGCGACACACGCGTTGTCGCCGAAGAATTCGCGCGTTTGCATCCACGTCCTCGTGGCTCGCACCGCCTCCATGTCCACGTCAGGGGGCACGCGTCGAATTTTACGCGCCTCCGCGCGCACGGCGCGAAGATTGAGTAAGTCAATCTTGACGCTATCGTCGTCGTCGTCGTCGTCGTCCGCACCGCCCTCGTCATCGTCTTCGTCCTCCATCGCGTTCGGCGTTGTGGCAAAGAGCGCGCCGCTCAAAACAGACGACTCCATGAGTTTTGTCACCGCGACGACGACATTCTGTGACTGCGAAAAGTCCATCGTACCTATGAACGTTTTCGTGAGTTGCAACACGTTCCCGAGCGCGGCGTCGACGCCGCTCAGCGGCGTCTCGAGTGCGACGGTAGCCACCGAGTCGACGTGACGATCAGACTTGAACGCGTCGACGACGAACGACCACAAATCTCTCGAATGAATCTCCGGCCCGAACGTGTCCCACACCCCGGGTATCGTCGCGAGCATCGACGCGAGCGCACCACTCGCGTCGTCACCGCTACACCGCGCGATGTTTTCGCACGTCCTAAGCATCGCCGCCCGAACGACGTCGTCGCGGCGACTTTGATTTCTCAAAATATCGAGCAAAATCTCTCGCACATCTTCCAAACCATCGTTCGAGCACAGAGTCGCGCACAATTGAACGCCAGTATCTTTCCATCTCGCGTCATCTCTCGCCATGAGCGCCAACAAAGCGCTCGCTAAGTGCGTCTCCGCGACGTCGCGTCCAGTCGTCTCCTCCAAGCGCGTCGTCGCTCGAAGCGACCCCACGATCAACCGCACCATCTTCCGCATCCTAATCACCCATCGCGCGCGCTCCACGCCCGACGCCCGCATCGCGTCGTCCCATCTCTCCACGAACGCCTCGCTCGGCGCCACGCTCGTCGTCGTCGTCGCCGCCGCGTACAACCGTTCGCACGCCGCCGCGCACGCCGCCCAATCTCTCCATCCATCACCAAAATACACCAAAGCCCTGCACGACGCGTCATCAACCATCACACTTTCGCTCGCGTTCGCGTACGCTTCCCTCACCGCCGCTTTCGCGCGTCTAACCTCCCGCGCGCCTCGTCGAAACCGCTGCGCCGTCGCCGTCGCCGTCGCCGTCGCCCTCTGCGCCGCCCTCCGCTCCCGCGCCTCGCGCGCGCTCTCGATCAGCGCCCGCTGCGTCGACGGTTCATCCTTTCGCCGTCCTCCGAGCGAGATGTGTCGCTTTTTCGTCGTCGATCCGTCGAACACCGGCGCCATTCGTTCGCGAGTTTACCAAACTGTGTCAATCGAGATTCACAATCGCCGACCGCGCGCGACGCGCCGCGCGCCGCGCGACGTCGGCGCGTCCGCGCGACGCGCACCGACGCGTCGACGCGCGTCGACGCGCGATTCGCGCGCGATTCGTGCGCGCGCGCGCGAATGCCGGCGGAATGACGCGACGCAATCGTCACTCGCCGACGCA
>MDSW01017399.1_pt1 | contig 20431 bp, 13 predicted proteins | sample 811171 | NCBI WGS metagenome assembly MDSW01 (sample SAMN05326641, study PRJNA326480) | marine metagenome | isolation source: seawater | place: Atlantic Ocean: North West | collected 2012 | reverse complement strand
CTTGGCCGTACCGCCAGTATGGCCTGCGCCAAACCCCTGGCTCCTGAACCAGACCTGACCGGCAGAATGGGTCAACCTATTCACAATTCACTCTAGACCATTTATGTCCGACCACATAGGCGAGAACGGCCACTATCACGGAATCGCAGGCAGCAATGCCGGTGGGTGACAGGCCAGTGAGAGAGCCAGCATAAGCCAGTCCCACCGCCAGTACCCAGACCAGCATGGCCCGAAGGGAAATGCCGGGGAGCGGTGTTTTCTTGTGGGGGGCAGCGTTCATCATAAAGTCCGTCACATAGATCCCGGCAATGGGGGGAACCGCCACACTGAGAAACACCAGAAAAGACACCAGATGCTCCATGATACCCGCTACCGCCATAAGGCCGCCGATAGCCCCGGCACCAACCGTAATTTTCCAGGATGCGGCCCGCGGAAACAACTGGGCCATCCCTAGCGATGAGGAATACAGATTGCTGATATTGGTGGTGAGGGTGGCAAACACCATCACAAACAGTGCCGGCAGGCCAAGACCGCTCTTATACATCAGGGTGATCAGGTCACTGTCCCCGGAGATCAGGGCCGGCAATCCCGCCCCGCTCAGAATAAGCGGCGCCGCCAGCACATAACTGAGCAGCGAAGCCGGCACGGCGTCCCGCCGGCGGCGCAGAAAACGCGCCACATCCGGTACTACCGTGAGTCCCACCATGAAGGAGCCGACCATCAAAGAAATCCCGGCCCCGAGACCGGAAATCTGCGCCGAAGGCCGCCCGTCCAGCGCCATCATCGGCATTTCACCCGCCGCTGACAACACATTGTACAGACCAAGTCCCAGGATAAATAACATAAAAGGCACCGTCAGGCGGCTCAGCAGATCCATGGCCCGAAAGCCAAAGATGGTGATTACCGTCATCAAGGCACTGCCTGCCAGACTGAGGACAGCAGGAGACAGTGACAGATCAAAAATCTCCTTAATCGCGGGGGCCAGAGCCCTGCCAAACAGGGAGGCTGTCACCCCAAACCACCCCAGCAATGTAAACGCAATAAAACCACTGACCATCCGGCTGCCCAGGTCGCCAAAAGCAAAAGCGAGAATCTGGTAAGTGCTCATCCTCAGGCGCGCCGCCAGTGACATATTGATCACGCCCAGAGCGCCCAGAATACTGCCCCCAATGAAAATCGCGATCATGCCGTTGACAGTGCCCAGCGCCGTCATGATTTCCGCCCCCACCAGAAAAGCGGGCAAGGTGATGGTGATCCCCGTCAAAACCAGGGCAATGTGCCAGCCCTGCACCGTCTGATTTTCGGGAACCCGGCTGTGGGTATAGTTGCTGTCGGCGGAAAAACTGTCTGTCATGGACTTTCATGCCCGGCGCCGCACAAGACGCCGGGCCTTCCTGGTATGGTCAGAAACGCACTGAGGCTTCAATGCCGTAAGAACGCGGCAGATTGTTGGACCGGACAAATCCGATGCCGATAAACCCGAAGTCATTAGCCTGGCGTTCGTCAAACAGATTATTCACAAAGCCGCCAATGGACCAGGTGTCGTTGCGGAACATCAGCCGGGCATTGACATAATCCTTTTCGCCCACTTCAAAGGCCGTACCGGTGCCGTCCACAATCAGGAAGGTGCCCTGATGACGGTAGTCCACACGGGCATAAGCTTCCCAAACATCGGTGATCGGCTGGGTGTAACTTACCGACAGATTCAGGGTATATTCCGGGGTGGCCGGACTTTTATCCCCTTCTACGGTTTTCGCATCCGTGACGCCAAGTCCGCCGGAGACCTCCAACGCCTCGGTCACCAGCGCGGTCATTTCCAGTTCCAGCCCGTCAATATTGGATTCCGGAATATTGGTGGTCAGCCGGAACGGCGCCTCACCAATGACAGAAGTCAGTTGCTGGTCGGAATAATCAATATGGAACGCCGCCCCGTTGAGGCGCACCCGCCCCCCCGCCAAGGTTGACTTGAACCCAATCTCATAATTCTGGGTGCTTTCGGGCGCCGTCAGGTTGCCGGTGTTGAAGAATCCCGACCGGAACCCTTCGGCATAGGTCACATAGGTCATGAAATTGTCTGACCAGTCATAGGAGAGCTGCACCTTGGGCTGCCATTTGCTGTCATTGGCTGTCTGGGTCTCAACGCCGTCCGGTGTCGGCACCACGGTTTCCAGATCCAGCCCCGTGAACTGGGTGGTTTCATAGTCGTTTTCGTCATAACGCAACGCCAGGGTCAGCTCCAGACGGTCGGTAATGTCATAGTTGGCCTGGCCGTAAATGCCCCACATGCTGTCCTTGCGCAGATCCGCCTGTTCCACCAGACGCAGCATATTTTCCTCAACCTTTTCCAGACCGCTCAACAAACCGCCGATGCTCAAAAAGTTGACCACTTCCCGATCCAGATAAGATGCCCCCACCAGCCACCGGAACCGCCCGTCCGAACGTGAGGTAAAACGCACATCCTGGGTGAAGGTTTCGATATTGTCAGCCAGATCCTGAAACGCGTCTGTGAACGGATCAGCCGGTCCGCCCACCGGACCCAGCAGGCTGATGGCCGGTGGTTTCTGCCAGGACACACTGCCGAACAGGTCCTGGTCGATATCGCTATACCCGGTAACGGAAGTAAAAGTACCATAGTCCGTGTCCCAGTCGATCTTGGCAGACAGTTCCACAAACTGACGGTTTTCTTTGCCGATGATGCCCCGGGCCGGCCCCGGCGCAGCAGGCGTGTCAAACGCGTCAATCAGGTCAGCGCTGGTCACCAGTTCCTGGGTCGCGGCCCCGGCTTCGATATCGGAATAAGACGCCCGCAGATCAAACACAAGATTTTCGAAATCCGCGATCAGACGGCCACGGATGGTCGCCTGTTCCTCAAAATCCAGTCCCTCTCCATCGGTGGACTCCAGGATGCCATCCGTATTACGGTAATAGCCATTCAGCCGGAACAACAGCTTATCCTGCACCAGCGGCCCGGACACCGCCGCCGACAGTTTCAGGTCGTTGCCATTGCCAAAGGACGCCTTGCCGGCATATTCCATGTCGTTGGTGGGTTTTTTGGTCACCACATTGATGGCCCCGGCAATGGCGCCTGCACCATAAAGTGCACCTTGGGGGCCTTTCAGCACCTCGATACGCTCAATATCGGTAAGCGCCCCCTGGTTAATGGCATCCAGCGAGCCGGCCTGCACCCCGTCTACCACATAGGTCACCGGCGCCCACCCCTGCTGTCCGGTGGTAATGCCGCGAATGGTGATAAAAGTCACCCCGGCCCGGAAGGTTTCCCGCATGATGATATTGGGGGTGAGATCCACAAAATCCTGCACGTCGTCAATGCCGGCATTTTCAATGGCCACGGCGTTGAAGGCGGTCACGGAATCCGGCACGTCCTGAAGGCTTTCTTCCCGTTTCCGGGAGGTCACGACGATTTCATCCAGCACGATGCTTTCTTCATTTTCCCCGGCTAGTCCTTCTTCGGCCATTACCGGACCCGAGGGCAGCCATAAAGCCAGTGCCGCAGTGGTCAGCACACCCTGTCTGAAAGGTTTTTTCATTTTGTTTCTCCCTTGCTTATCCTGAAATTATCGTTTTGACAAAGTCGCATTTTCATAAGTCATAGTCGTTCGATGGGAACAAAATCCTCATCAAGGCCAAAAGCCCGCGGCCCCATCACCGCCAGTGATTCCGGCGTACGCATGATCGGCGCCGCGGAAACCCCCAACACCTTGAGCCTCTGGCCGAACCGCAATTGTTCCGCCGGCACCGGTTCCGCGGTTTCCCGGTCCACGGTACAGATCAGATCCGGCACAATCGCCTTGGTCACCCCCTCTTCCCGGGCCACCAGATGCTCATTCTGGAAAATCACTTCCAATTGCCGCCCGGACCCGTCCAGTGCTTCCAGCAGACAATGGCCAATGGACCAGCCCCGGGTAATCTCCCGGCGCATATCCACCACCTTGCCGTCAAAAATCACCTTGCATTTGTTGTAATAGGGGGTGCTTCTGAGATAGGTTAGAAGATATTCGACAGGATCGCCCCCCGTGCGGCCTTCCCGGATGGCGCGACCGATGCCCAGCGCCAGGCTGAGCGTGCCCCGCACCGCGGCACGTTTGACATCCGCGCCGGTCATGGGATAAGGCGAGGTCATGGCGCTGGCGCCCATCTGTGTGGCAATGACGCGCGCAAATTCCTCCGCCTTTTTACAACTTCCCGTCTCCAGGATGACCGCATTCAGATGTTCGTCGGTCATCACCATTGGCGTGGCGGAAATGCCGTAAATGTTAAAGGTCACCATGTCCAGTTCCGGGAAGGCCCGGCCCATGCCGTCCGCATCAATGATCGGCAGCCCCAGCCGGGCCGCAGCCATGATCGGCAGCATGGAATTGATCCCACCCATTTCCGCGGGCAAGATGGCCTCGGTCTTGCGGCCCAGATATTCATCAAGCTTGCGGATGGCCAGATCAATGTCATCGCCGCAAGCCCCTTTTTCCAGGATCACCGGCGGCGAGCCCAGCATGGCAGCCGTGGATACCGCCATATCGTCGTCCAATTCTTCCACCGGCAGAATCTCAGGCGCTCCGAATTCCCAGATGGCATTTTGGGCCAGAAGTTTTCCAATTAACGGATCGCCGCCGCCGCCAGCACCCAGAAACGCGGCCCCCGTGGCAATATCTTCCAGATCTTCCAGATGAATTTTCATGATCATACTCCCTGCTTCTCGCTGTCCTGTGCAGACCCGCCGATCAGGGACAGATCACCCGCGGCTTTCACCCGTACCCTGACCGCCCCGCCTGGTACATAGGCCAACGGAACCTCCTCCACATCCAGAATGGTGACACTGTTTTCTTCGGCTCCGGCGGCCACCGCCTGCCGGGTGGCCTCTGCCTTGGCTTGCGCAAGAGCGGTCTCCCGGCCCACCTCTTCATAGCTGAAGACCTTGTCGATCTCGCCGCCAATCTGGGCAATGGAAGCGCCGATGGCATTGGCGACCCCGGCATAATCGGGGATGATCACCTCACTGGCTCCGGCAATGTCCCGATCGACCAGAACCGCGCCCCCACCCACCAGGATCAAGGGCACGGGATCGCCACTGGTTTTCATGCGATCCAGCCCCTCGGCAATCATGTCATGGATTTTCTGCACAGCAGTTTCGACCAAAGCCGGGGAAAGGTCCGCCACGCGGGTTTTGTCGCCCATTTCCGCATAGCCCGCCGCAACGGCGATGTCGCTGGTGGTCAGGGTTCCCCCTCCGAAAACCATCGCTTGTTCTGTCAGACGATAGCCCACCGAGCGGGGACCGATGATCACCTGTCCGTTTTTATTCTGCACCAGGCTGCCGCCGCCCAGGCCCAGTGCCAGAATATCCGGCATACGGAAATTGGTCCGCACCCCGCCAATATCCACGGTGACCGAAGATTCCCGGGGGAACCCCTTATTCAGCACCCCGATATCGGTGGTCGTGCCGCCGATGTCCGCCACAATGGCGTCTTCCAGTCCCGACAGGAAGGCCGCCCCGCGCATGCTGTTGGTGGGGCCCGAGGCAAAGGTCAGGACAGGATATTTTTCCACAAATTCAGCGCTCATCAGGGTGCCGTCATTCTGGCTGATATAAAAGGGCGCCGTAATATTCAGGTCCTTAAGCGCGGTCTGGAACGCGCCGACCACATGGCGCGCCATGTCCGCCAGCGACGCATTCATGATGGCGGCATTTTCCCGCTCCAATATGCCCAGCCGACCGATGGTGTGCGACAGGGTCAGGTTCACCTCCCCCATTTCCTCCTGCAAGATTTCCGCCGCCCGTTCCTCCATGTCACTTTTGACCGACGAAAACACCCCGGTCACGGCCACGGTCTGGATGCCTTTGCTTTTAAAATTTCGGGCCGCAGCCGCGACGGCCGCCTCATCCAGCGGCGCATACATGCGGCCGTCAAACTGATACCCACCGCCCACAAAATGCACATGGCCGCCAACCGCTTCGGCAATATCCGCCGGCCAGTCAATCATCGGCGGCAGCGCCCGCCCGGCCGGCAGACCGATCCGCAGCACCCCGACCGGCAGAAGGCCGCGCCGTTCCACAAAGGCATTGGTGAAATGGGTGGTGCCGATCATCACGCCGCTCAAACTTTGCGGATCAACCCCGGACTCACTGAGCACCTGACGAATGGCCATCTTGATGCCGCTGCCTACATCCGGGGTGGTGGACATTTTGGTCCAGGCCTTGACGTCCTTGCCGTCAATCAGCACCGCATCCGTGTTTGTGCCTCCTACATCTACGCCGATACGCATAAAACGGTTTTCCCTTCTGATGACTTTTTTTGTTGCCGTTTCTTTTTTTTGGAAGAAAACCGTCCTGTTCTCAATGCCGCTCACCGGTAGGTTTGGCGGTTATTCCGGTAGGTCACAAAAAACAGGGTGCCGCGAAGGCACCCTACTAAAATCGGTAGGTTTTGAAAATTCTGAGGCCCCAACCTCCTTTCGAATTAGGTCGAAACCGTTTCAGGATGGGAGGTATGTTCGTGCCATTTGAACAGATTCATTTCGATAAAGACGAACGCCATGATCCACAGGAAAGCATCCCAGAAATCCAGGAAATCCCCGAGAAAACCCCAGTAGATTGCCGCCATCAACAGGATACCATAGACCACAACCTTGAAAATGGTGCTGACTCTCAGCACCATTCCCTCATACATGCCCTTCAGCTGTAGCCAGACATCCACTTCCAAGATCACCACAACACCAATCCAGGCCCCGGCATTCAGCACATCGACCACCGCAAGGCCCCGAGTGTCCATGAGTTTGGCATGATCGGTAATCACCAGCTGGTCCCCCACCTGGTAGAACGGGGCCGTCAGTTGCCGGCAGGTCTCCATTGTCAGCGGCAGATAATCGTCCATATTCAACAGGATCGAATAACCTGCATGTACCAGGCTACACGGCTCCACGCTTCCCAGAGGCGTGACATTCAGGCTCATCAACAATTTGGTGATATAGCCGTAAAAGGCATAGACAATAAACCCGTAACACAGGAACCGTACAGCCATCAGGCTGCCCTTTACCACCGCCTTTTTCAGCACTCGATCCGGGATCACAAAGGTTTCCAGCTCAAACATCATCAGCAGCACAAACCAGAAAAAGGTATCTATAAATTGTGCAAAAGCGCTGATCAGCTGTCCCAGCCCGACTTCCTCCCCAAACAGATGCCGGGACGTTTCCAGGTCTTCCCTAAAGAAAAAATAAACATTGCCCAGCAAGGAAAGATAGATGGCATATTTGAACAACATATACAATCTGGCTTTCAGGACAGACGGCTCAGACATGACGTTCATCTGCACTCCCTTGTTTTTTCAATCTTATCACCCCAGCATATGATTTTAAGGACGGCCTTATCCGCTTTCTCTGCTTTTTCCTTTTATCCGCTTTCCCTGCAAAGACAAAGGGCCTGAAAAATAAGGGGAGGAAAGTTGCCTTTCCTCCCCTTATCCTCACATCAACCCGAAATCCTTTGCCGTGAGATCCAGGCACAAACGCGCCTTTTCGATCAGTTCGTCAATCTCGCTTTTGGTAATCACCAACGGCGGACTGGCAATCATGCTCTGATCCACCGCCCGCATGATCAGATTATTGCGGAAACAATAATCCCGGCACACGGTCCCGGCGTCTTCCTCGCCGCTGAAAATGGTTCGGCTTTCCTTGTCCTTGACCAGTTGCAAAGCCCCCATCAGCCCCCGCCCGCGGGCTTCGCCCACAATCGGGTGTGTCTCTGCCAGGTGGTGAAGCGCCGCTTGAAAATAAGGGCCCGTTTCCTCGCGCACCTGGTGCACCAGGTCATGCTCCTGCGTATAGCGGATGCTGGCCAACGCCGCCGCACAAGCAGCCGGATGCCCAGAATAGGTATACCCATGATTGATGTCCCCGCCTTCAATCAGCACCTCGGCCACGCGGTCATGGATTCCGACGGCGGAAATCGGGATATAACCCGACGACATGCCCTTGGCCATGGTCATCAGATCGGGTTTGATGTCAAAGGTTTCCGACCCGAACCAGTTGCCGGTGCGGCCAAAACCGCAAATCACTTCATCAGCCACCAGCAAAATGTCGTACTTGCGGCAGATGCGCTGAATTTCCGGCCAGTAGCTGTCTGGGGGTACGATCACGCCGCCCGCCCCCTGAATGGGCTCACCAATAAAGGCCGCAACATTTTCCGCGCCAAGTTCCAGAATCTTGTCTTCCAGCTCCCGCGCCCGCTGGAGGCCGAACTCCTCCGGGCTCATCCCGCCACCTTCGGCATACCAGTAAGGCTGGCCAATATGTTCAAAGCCCGGCAGAAGGGACCCCCCCTCGCCGCCCATATTGTGCATGTATTTCATACCACCCAGGCTGGTGCCTACAAGGGTGCTGCCATGATAGGCGTTCAGCCGGCTGATGAAGGTCCGTTTGCCGGGTTGTCCTTTTACAGCCCAGTAATGTCGGGCGAGGCGCACAATCGTATCATTGGCTTCGGAACCGGATCCCGCAAAAAAGAAATGATTAAACCCGTCCGGTGTGACCTCCGCCAAGAGGGTCGCCAGTTCAATCTGCGGGGGGTGGGAAGTCTGGAAAAAGCTGTTGTAATACGGCAGCTCCTTCATCTGCTCATGCACCGCCTCGATAAGCTCGCTGCGGCCATATCCCACATTGACACACCACAGTCCGGCCATGCCATCCAGAATTTTGTTGCCTTCGGAATCATAGATATAGACCCCTTCGCCGTGGGTAATTACCCGGGTGCCTTTACTGTTCAGCGCCTTGGGGTCGGTAAAGGGGTGCAGGTGATGCTCCCGGTCCAGTTTCTGCCATTCCGCCGTTGTATTGCGTATCATCATGTTCATCACATTTACCTCACAACCTTATAGTTCAGGACAACTGCACCCAGGTGGTTTTCAGGTCCGTATATTTTTCCAGAGCATGCAAAGACTTATCCCGGCCAAAACCGGACTGCTTGAAGCCGCCAAAGGGGATGGTCATGTCCCCCGTCGGGTCCCAGCAATTGACCCAAACCGTCCCCGCCCGCACAGCGCGGGCCATGCGATGCGCCCGGGAAATATCCCGGCACCAGATCCCCGCCGCCAAACCATAGATGGTATCATTGGCGATTCTCACAGCCTCTTCTTCCCCTTCGAAAGTCATAACGGACAGCACCGGACCAAAAATTTCTTCGCGCGCCACGGTCATGTCCGGGGTGACATTGTCAAAAATGGTAGGATCCACAAAATACCCTTCCCTGTCCGCCGGGCGCGTGCCGCCCAGTTTCAACTCCGCACCTTCCTCCCGGGCCCTGTCGATATAGCCCAAAACCCGCTCAAGGTGTTTCTCCTCGACCAGGGCGCCCAGAGTTGTGGCAGGATCCAGCGGATCACCTACCACCTGTTTTCCGGCGGCCGTCATCAATTTGTCCATAAATTCGTCTTTGATGGCCCTATCCAGAAGCAACCGCGATCCAGCGGTACAGACCTCTCCCTGATTGAAAAAGATCGCCCCCGCCGCCGCAGAGGCCGCCGCATCCAGGTCGGGACAGTCACCCATGACAATATGCGGGGACTTGCCGCCGCATTCCAGGGACACCCGTTTCAGGTTGGACTGACCGGCATATTGCATAAAATATTTGCCCACTTCAGTGGAGCCGGTAAAGGCAATCATGTCCACATCCATATGCAGGCCAAGGGCGCGGCCGGCCGTTTCCCCAAAGCCCGGCACCACATTGAACACGCCGTCCGGCACGCCCGCCTCCTGCGCCAATTCCGCCAGCCGCAACACAGACAGCGGGGACTGTTCCGCCGGTTTGATCACGATGCTGTTGCCGGCCGCGAGCGCCGGGCCGATCTTCCAGCAGGCCATCAGCAATGGAAAGTTCCAAGGCACCACAATGCCGATTACGCCCAAAGGTTCACGGGTCACCATCGCCAGCGCGGATGGATCCGTAGGGGCAATTTCGTCCATCAGCTTGTCGGCGGCTTCGCCGTACCAGTGCAAACACCGCGCGCAGCCCGGAATATCAATGGCCATGGCGTCGGAAATGGGCTTACCCATATCCAACGTTTCAAGAAGGGCCAGCTCTTCCCGGTTCTCCCGAACCAGATCCGCCAGTTTCATCAGGATGCGGCCGCGTTTGGCCGGGTGCATGCTTGCCCAGTGCCCCGCCTCGAAAGCCGCCCGAGCGGCTTTGACCGCCTCGTTGACGTCGGCCTCGTCACATTCCGCCACCTGCGTCAACACCTTGGCCGTGGCCGGATTGATATTTTCGAACTTTTTGCCGGACAGGGCATCCACAAAACGCCCATTGATAAATGCCTGACGGCGAAAGTTCAGTCCGGCCGCCTTTTCCACCCAATACTCACGCGTTGTCATGATATTGCTCCATATCTTTATATCTTTCCTCTTCAGGCCCAAAAACATTCTGTCCGGAAAACAGTCTGGTCCGGGAAACAGTCTCACCCTGGGAAGCCCGCCCAAGGCAGGCTTACCTCTCATCGTTCCGGTGCCTGACGGTTGTAAAAATTAAGGTCTCCCCTAAACGTTAAACAGCAAATATTTACTGTCCCAAGGGGACAAAACGCCTACATTAGCGTCATATTCCTGGCGTTTGATGTCCGCATATACATCCACAAACGCATCTCCCAAAAGATCCCTGATTGGCTGACAGCTCTCAAATTCCGCCAGCGCCGACAGAATATGATCCGGCAATTTGTTGCTGTCCAGATCATAGGCCGGCTCATCCATGGACGGACTTGGGTCGATTTTTTCGACCATGCCCAGATAACCACACAACAGCGTTGCGGCCAGGGCCAGATATATATTCACGTCCGATCCCGCAATACGGTTTTCAACCCGGCGCGCCGCCCGGCCGCCAAAAGGCACTCGCAGGCCCACCGACCGGTTTTCCCGGCCCCAGTGGGTATTGGTCGGCGCACTCCAGCCACTTCCGATACGAAGGTAAGAATTTACATAAGGCGCCAATATGGGCATCACGGCCGGCAGATATTTCTGCATGCCGCCAATATGATACAGGAACAGAGGCGTATCCTTGCCGGCCTCATCGGCAAAAATGTTTTCTCCCGTTTTCATATCCACCACGCTTTGGTGAATATGCATGGCGCTGCCGTAATCTTCCGGATAGGGTTTCGCCATAAAACTGGCAAACAGATCGTAGCGAATGGCGCATTGTTTGACGATGCGTTTGAAATAAAAGGATTGATCGGCAACATTCAGCGCCTCTCCATGCAGGACGTTGAACTCGAACTGGCCTGGCCCTGCTTCATGGATCAAAGTATCCACCTGGACATTTTGAATTTCACAATAATCATAAATCTTGTCAAACAGGTCCCCAAACTCATCCACGGCATCAATGGAATAGGCTTCCTGGGAACGGTCCACCTTGCCAGAGCGCCCGCGCGGCGGCAGAGGCGGGCTTTCCGCCACATCTTGCTTGGCCAGAAGGTAAAATTCAAACTCCGGCGCGACAATGGGCTTCCATCCATTATCCGCATAAAGTTCCAATACCCGGCGCAGCACCTGCCGGGGAGAGTAGCTGGCCGGCGTGCCATTTTCATGCACCACGTCACAAATCACCGACGCCGTGGGCGATGTCTGCCAGGGCACCATCACCAGAGTGCTGAAATCCGGCACCATGATCAGATCCTTTTCCAGCGCCGTCAGATGATCGTTGCGGATAAAGTCCCCATCCACCGTCATGGCAAACAGGCTGTCCGGTACCCGGTGAGAACGGGAGCGTATGCCATCCAGAAACTTGTCCCGCGGCATGGATTTGCCGCGACTTATTCCGGCATGATCGCAAATCATCACCTCCAGATCATCGACGTCCCGTTCCACCAGCCATTTTTCGATTTCCTGCAACTGTTTTTCGTCACTCATGACTCACCTGTTATGTTTTTTTAGAGCTTGCTGAAGAAGATCAACCCTATCACGTTTCTCCGCTTCAAAGACGCAAAACTCAATTGTTTACCGAGTATGCCCGATTTCCAGGGAACTTTCCAGAAAAATGTGATCACAAAATGTAAATAAATCTTTGGACAAAGAAAAGACACTCCGAAACGTGGAAAACACGCTCCCCTCCGACTCTTGTATTCTGGACTGAATTCTATGGAGATGGACTTGTCAGTGCCAATAGCACCAAATTTCTCCGGGGCGGGAAGCACTTCACCTTTCTTTACCTCTTTCCTTTCAAGACAACAGGTTATGGATCAAAACTATAGATTACCACCCCCTTTTCAGGGGGCGCGATGACACAATCATCAATTCGCAAACACACCTATTTATCTCAAACTAATTGCCATGACCCTAGACATATAGAAGGCCCTGGGGAGACAGAAGACCTTGGGGGACGCTAAACCTTTTCACCATTTTGCCCCCGACTAAAGCCATTTGTGATCACTTGTATTTCTTATTCTGCTCCGGTCTTTCGTAAACCACCTTGCCACCCATCATGGTCAGCAGTACTGGAATACGGTGAATGTCATAGGCATTCACGTCAAAGGGATTTTGTCCCAGCACCACCAGGTCCGCCTTTTTCCCCACTTCGATCGACCCGATCTGATCTTCCAGATGAAGCTGATAAGCTGCATCCAGCGTATACCCCCGGATCAGCGAAGCAATATCCAGGCGTTCACTTTCCCGGGGTTGAATCGGCGCATCGGGCGTCCCGGCATACTGACGGGTATGGCCAATTTCCATATTATAGAGGGGTGACATGCCCAGCGTGCCGGCCCCGGACGCCGGATAATCGCTGCCGAAGGTCAGACGCACCCCGGCCTGTTTCAGACTGTTATACCGAAAATATCGCTGAAACTGATCATCGCTGACAAACTGCCGGCCCATATCATCATAACTGGCCCATAGGGGGGTGCTTTGGGCAATGACGCCGAGCCGGGCAAAACGTTCCAGATCCTTGTCTGCAATCACCTGCACATGGCAGATGGTAAACCGACTTGGGCTGTCGGCGGGGGCGTCTCTTTTAACAATTTCAATGGCATCCAGCGTCTCAGAAATGGCCCGTTCTCCCAGGGCATGAACATGAACATCATATCCCCGCGCCACCGCTGCATTCATCAGACTAACCAGTTGATCCACCGTGAACACGGTGGCGCCTTTATTGCCGGGATCGTTTTGATATTCTTCAAACATACCCGCCGTGCGGCCTTCTATGGTACCGTCATCCATGATTTTCAGAACCCGGAATTCCACAAGATCGGATTTGGTTTTTTCTTCCAACGCTGCGAGCTGATCCAGCGCCCCCTCCATCTTGTCCGGATGATTAACCATCAGCGATCCCACCAGCCGTACCGTCATCGCCCCGCCCTTCTGCAGGCTGGCAAGAATATCGGGCAGCATCTCCCCCACATCAAGCGATCCGGCATCAAAGGCCGAAGTCACCCCATAGGCATTCATAATGCGGAACACTTCTGCTGCCCCTTCACTCACCCGCTCTTCATTCATGATATTAAGATCTTCCATCGCCATCCCCGCTGTGCCTTCCAGAAACCAGCCGGTGGGGTGACCATTTTCATCCCGTTTGTACATACTAAACCCAGGCACCGGATCCGGCGTCTCCTTGCCAATACCCAGCTTTTCCAGTGTGCGACTGTTACCCCAGGCAGTATGGAATCCTTCATCCATGATCAGCACCGGGCGGTCCGATACAATCTCATCCAGCATCTGGCGTGTCGGGCCACCTTCCCCAAAGGCGGTCGCCAGATAACCATATCCAAATACAATCGGCATGTCCGGATGTGTCGCCGCATAGTCCTTAATGGCTTCAAGCCAGGCGTCCACAGAGGCAAACGGATCCAGCGCCAACGCCTTCACAAAACCACCACCATCAATGGGGTGACTGTGGGTATCAATGAACCCCGGCATCATCACCTTACCGCCCAGATCCCGGATCTGGGTTGCCTCCCCCATATAGGCCCGGCTTTCCTCCATACTCCCCACATAAAGGATCCTGTCGTCCTTGATGGCCACCGCCTCGGCCCAGGGCCGGGTTTCATCCAGGGTATAAATGCGACCATTGGTGAACACCAGATCCGCCTTTTCCAGATCTAGCGCTGTTTTTTCCGCCTCACAGCCCACCAACAGCCCAAACGTCAGCATCAGACCGATGCCGCGTATCATGCGTCCTGCCTGCCCCCATACAGTTTTGACATATCTCATGACTTCTCTCCCTCCCTCCAGATCATTTCATTACTCACGGACTTCCAGGCTGTCCAGCCAGTTGGAAATTTCCCTGAGCCGGCAGGCCGGATCCAGAACATCCGCCCCCAGGCCATAACGCCATTGCAAATCCTTGCGATCGGGCCGGATTGCCGCCAGCAGATCCGCCGTCAGCTGCTCCACATCCTCCTCATCACGACAAAAGCCTTCCGCCACCATCACGTCCCGATACCGCCACATCAGGCCCGCAATATAAGGAATGTCAAACTCGGGATGATACTGCACCCCCCAGAACACCGCGCTCCCCCGCCGCAACTCCATTGCCTGCACCGCACTCATCTCATTTTCCGCCAGGACCACGGCCCCGTCCGGCAGGCGCGTGACATGATCCTTGTGAATAGCCACAGAATCAAAGGCTCCACCTTTATACTGATATAACGCATGAACCCGGCCGGCCTCCGTCAGACGGATATTGCGGGCGATGCCGATTTCACGCCCCTTGGCGTTGGCTTGAACTACGCCGCCAGCGGCCACCGTCGCCACCTGCAACCCCCAGCAACTGCCAAACATCATAACAGGACGGGAAAGGCATTCTCGCATCAGGTCCACCTGACGCATGATTTCCGGCGTGCCGTCATAAATATTCAGAGACGACCCCGTCCAAACCAGCCCATCATAATCTTCCAGAGCCATGCCGGCAGGCAACGGGGCAGCCCCATCAGCCGGACAAATGATGTCACAGGCCACATCCGGCCGCAGACTTTTCAGTACAGAGACATAAAGCTCACTCTGACTCGGCAGCCCTGCGGCTTCCGCCTGACGTCGCGCCTCAGCCGTATTCCCCTCAATAATCAGCAGTTTCACGATATTTTCCTCACATTTCGGGCCCCTACCGGGCTCAGCCTCTTGACCCGTATTCCGGCTTATCCCACCAGCGCGCAGCCTAACATCCCTTTTGCCTTACATCAATCCATAAATATGATCACAAATTATAACAATAAGTTCTCAGGAATCTTTTCCCCAAAAAGATTTTTCTCAATTATTATTTATTTATATATAGTTATGTATAATATACCTTTAGATCTAAAAATAAGTTCACCACATTTCCTAAAAATACAAAACAATATTTGTGATCATATTTTCCGAAGGTAAACAGAAACTCTATAAAATTCACTTCACCCCCCGCATAAATAATGATAAGCCCTTAAAGAAGTTATGGCCTTAACAGAACAGGGAACCGCCGACCTTGTCAACAAGAAGCCCCACTGCTAAACCCCAATCCGCTTCCGCCCGCCCGGAGGATACAGCCCCCCCGGATCGCCAGATCACCTATGAAACCGTTTATGACTCGCTGTATCACCGAATCATCACGGGACGCCTGAAACCCGGTAAAACCCTGACCATACGCGGGTTGGCCGAAGACATGAATGTCAGCCCCATGCCCGTACGGGAAGCCGTGCGTCGTCTGGTGGCCGTCGGCGCCCTAGAAATGCAGAACACGCGGCGGGTAGCGGTCTCGCGCATGACCGAGGAACGTTTCAGCGAGATCGTCAAGGCCCGCACCCTGCTGGAGCCGGAACTGGCGGCACGCGCCCTTGACCATACTGACAAATCCCTGATCCAGCAACTCAAGGACATTGACGCCGAAGTGGACGAGGCGCTGGCGCGGGGAGATGCCGACAACTACAGCCTGAAAAACTGGGAATTCCATTTTACCCTGTATCACGCCGCTCGCGCCCCCATCCTGATGCGCCTGGTGGAAAGTCTGTGGCTGCAATTCGGCCCTTTCATGCGCACCGTTGTTGGACGCATGGGCACTTCCACAATTGTCGACCAGCACCACAACACCCTGGACGCCTTGAAAAATCGCGACGAAACCGCGCTCAGAGAAGCCATCCGGCTGGATATCTATGATGGCATGGACAGCATCGGACAGGAACTCCTGGGGCACAAGGCCCGGCCGGAATAACCCCCGTTTTTCCTGAAGACTTCCTGGCATTTCCCACGACCCCAAAGCCCTGTAAATGAGGAGCCCGCAAATTACGCCTTGACAAACCCCTTTTGTGATCACAAAATGTTTTGCAAAAGAATAAAAACGCATCATAACAAAACATATTTTTTGGCACAAAACTTACCCCTCCTTTGTCGTTGTCTCGTTCCTCATGACCAGAGACAGGAAATGTGTATTTATGGCATCAGCCAGGAGAGATTTGTATGAGCCAGCGCGCCAAGTTTATTTTGTCACAGGACCGTCGGCACGCGCCTTCCTATTACCACGCCACCCTAAAATATCAGGATGTCTACCCGCCCCTTACCGAAGGCAAGGACTGTGACGTCTGTGTCATCGGCGGGGGATTTACGGGGCTATCCGCGGCGCTTCACCTGCGCCAGAAGGGGTATCGCGTGATCCTGCTGGAAGCCCATAAAATCGGCTGGGGCGCCTCGGGCCGTAATGGCGGTCAGGTGGGATCCGGTCAGCGCGTGGACCAGATCAGTCTGGAAAAAATTGTCGGCATGGAACGGGCCAAGGTGCTATGGGACCTGGCCGAAGAATCCAAACAGCTAGTCCGGGATCTGATCGCCAAATACAACATAGATTGTGATCTTAAATCCGGTGTGCTGCATACGGCGCACAAAGCCCGCTATTATCCAGAATATGTCCGGGAGGCTGAACATCTCAACAAGGTTTATGGCTACGACAAGATACGCGCTGTAGACGCCGACGAAGTGGCCGGAATGCTTGGCATGCGCACCTATCATGGGGGGACACTGGATTTGGGGGCGGCACATCTGCATCCGTTGAATCTGGCTCTCGGCGTGGCGCGCGCCTGTGCTGCCGAAGGCGCAGAGCTTCACGAAAGCAGCCCGGTCACGGATTATACCGAAGCCCAGGGTAAAATTCACCTCACCACCCCGCAGGGGCATGTCACCGCCACCGAGATGGTTGTAGCCTGCAATGGCTATCTGGGGGAACTGGTGCCGGAGCTTGCAGGCAAGATCATGCCCATCAACAATTTCATCGTTGCTACAGAACCGCTGGGTGAGGCCCGCGCCCGCACCATCAACCGTGACGATGTGGCGGTCGCCGATTCCAAATTTGTGATCAATTATTTCCGCATGAGCCCGGATCACCGGCTGCTGTTCGGCGGTGGGGAGAATTATTCATCCCGCTTCCCGGAAGACATCGCTTCGTTTGTGCGCAAATACATGCTCCAGATTTATCCGAGCCTAGAGGACGTCAAAATAGACTATGCCTGGGGCGGCACGCTGGCCATCACCTTAAACCGTCTGCCTCATTTTGGCCGGCTCGGGAAACACATCTATTACGCCCAGGGTTATTCCGGTCACGGCGTGGCGCTGGCCCATCTGGGCGGCAAACTCATCGCCGAAGCCATCAGCGGCACCCGTGAGCGGTTTGACGTCATGGCTGATCTGCCCACATACAGCTTCCCCGGCGGCCGCATGCTGCGCACCCCGTTGTTGGCGTTGGGCATGATGTATTATGCGTTGCGCGACAGGATCTGAAAATTAATTTACCCGGCCCCTGTTGGAAATTATATAGTTGCTAGAGAATACCTAAAAAAGGAGGAGGAAAACTCATGTATGATACAAGCGTTCCCTGGACCAGACGACTGGCTGTACCAGTCATGGCCTGTAGTTTCGTCGCTCTGGCCCCCGCCGCCATGGCTGCCGAGGAAAGCACTGCCGTGATCGAGGAAATCATCGTGTCGGCGCAGAAACGGGATCAATCCATTCAGGACGTTCCGATTGCCATTTCCGCTTATGATGCCAATTTTATCGAAAGAACCAAACTGGATGATGTGAAGGATATGATCACCTTCACCCCGGGTTTTTCCGGACAAACCAAGGACAGCTTTGTGGATGCCATTAATATTCGCGGCATTTCCACCAACAGCTTTGGGTCCGCCGTTGACCCCTCGATCGGCATTTTCAAGGATGGCATCTATCAGGGTCGCACGGGTTCCGCCATCACCAGCTTTTTTGATATTGAGCGGGCTGAGGCCCTGCGGGGGCCACAGGGATTCCTGTTTGGCCGCAACGCCAGTTCCGGCGCCATCAGCATCATCACCCAAAAACCCACCACAGAAGGGGTTGAAGGCTATGTCCATGCCGGCATCGCCGAACGCGGCCACATCGAACTGGATGCGGCGCTGAATGTGCCCCTGAATCAGAACTGGGCGATCCGTATGGCCGGATATTCGCTGGAAGAAGACGGCCATGTCACCAACCAGTTCGCCCCCGAGGCCGACAAGCAGCAGTTTCAGGATAAAAAGGCCGCCCGCGTTTCCATCGGATACGAAAGCGAAGACCTGTCCTTTACCCTGATCGCCGAAGCCGAAGACCGCCGGCAATCCGGGACCATTTACCGGGCCATTGATGCCAGCGATGGCACGCTGGATTTTTTCGGGGTCACCCTGCGCGGCAGCCGGGAGGATTCCGATTCAGACTTTCTTGAAGACATTGACGAAGGCAATATCCTAAGCCTGACCGCCCTGCTGGACTGGAAATGGGGAGATCTTACATTTACATCCATTTCCGGATATCGGGATTATGATTATCGTTATGCCGAGGATTTCGACGGCGCGCCGTTTACCTCCAACCATTATCTTCAGGATCAGGAAGGCGATTATTACAGCCAGGAATTCCGCCTCCTCTCCCCGGATACGGGACGCCTGACCTGGTATGTGGGTGTTTCCGCCTATAAGGAAAACATCAAAACCCTGTTTACCCAGATCGCCGACGAAGAAATCATGTGCCAGGCGTTTTATGAAACCGATTGCACCACCGCCGTGACCGATCCGGACGGCGATTTCGGATTTGATGAGTTCATTCCCAACCCGGACGGGCTTGTGGAAAGCAACGACATTATTGGTGAATATACCGGATGGGCGGCCTATGCGGATCTGACCTATGCCGTAACCGAAAAACTGGAACTGAGCTTCGACCTGCGTTACACCTATGACAAAAAGGATTTCTCCCTGCGCGTGCATGAAGTGGAAAGCCAGCTCGGGCCGTTCTTTGCCTTCGGCTATATTACGGACGGTTATGTGAGCGGCTCAGAAAGCTGGGATGACTTCACCCCCCGTTTCGTCGCCCGCTATGCGGTCACTGATGACCTGAATGTCTGGGCCAGTGTCACCCGTGGCTATAAAGCGGGCGGTTTCGGCTCCTTCACGCTTGATATCCCGCTGAATGGCGCCACGGATATTTTTGAAGTTCTCGACGAAGACGGTGTTGTGCCCGAAGGCACCAAACCCGCGGCGTTTGACCCCGAAACCCTATGGTCCTATGAGGCTGGGCTGAAAGCGGACTTGGCCGATCGGAAAGTACAGCTTGCCGTCAATACCTATTATTACACATTCAAGGACCTTCAGGTTAGCTTCTTTGACGAGGATACCTTCAATACGATGGTCGCCAATGTGGGGGAAGTTGACGGCTACGGCATCGAGGCCAGCGTGCGGGCCCTGGCCAGCGATAATGTGGACATGCTGCTGGGCTTTGCCTGGGCCGATACCTCGGTCGAAGGGGCCGATGCCATCTGTGATGATTGTGATGGCAACCGGCTGACCAACAACCCGGAATGGACCCTGACCGGGGTGATCAACGGCCACTATCCGATGGGCTCGGACGAACTGTTCGCCACGGCCGAATTCCGCTATCAGAGCAAAGTCTATGGCGGCCTGGAAAATGACGAAACCATTTCCATTGACGGCTGGACCGAGGTGAACCTGCGCGTGGGATATGAATCCGCCAATGGGTGGGAAGTTTCCGTTTATGCAGAAAACCTGCTGGATGATTTCCACTATGACGGCGTATCCCTCAATGAACTGCCGATCCCGTCCCATAATTTCGGCTTTGCCCGCCCACGGACATTCGGGGTTGATTTCACCTACCGGTTTGGCAAATAAGCCCGTTCGTCCGTCTGCCCCCTCTTCTTCAGAAGACGGGAAGCCAGACCAAAATAAAACATGCCCCTTCCGGAAACCGGGAGGGGCTTCTTTGTTTGTTTATGGGCTGGAGTGCGTTTATGGGTTGGAGTATCGCCTCTGCGGCAATGACGTTGAGGCCATGCTATCATCGCGACCTCTTCCATATAATTTTGGACCATATATTTTGAGGGTAAGCGGATTAAATGGTTGATCTTACCTTTGCATGAGAGTGAGACAGACCGGCATCTCATCGGATTATCTGGTTGATGCTTCACCTACTGCTG
>MDSW01038049.1_pt1 | contig 20433 bp, 18 predicted proteins | sample 811171 | NCBI WGS metagenome assembly MDSW01 (sample SAMN05326641, study PRJNA326480) | marine metagenome | isolation source: seawater | place: Atlantic Ocean: North West | collected 2012 | reverse complement strand
TCAGGATGTCATCGAATCGACGGGTCTTCAGGCCGATGTCCGTGCTGCGGGTGTTGCCATGCATCGGATCACAGACAAACAGGACAGTTCGTCCCGTGTTGCGGACGGCCTCGATCAAGGCCGGCAGGTAGTCACTCACTTTGGCTGCGCCATAGCGATGGATCAGCGTCAGTCGGCCCGGTTCGTTGTCCGGATGCAGGGCATCCACGAGCGGATCGATGAACGAGCTGATCTCATGGGGCTCGACACTCGGTCCGATCTTGACGCCGACGGGGTTCCGGATCCCACGCATGAATTCGACATGGGCGCCATCGGCTGCCGCTGTTCTCATGCCGATCCAGGGGAAATGCGTGGAGAGGTTGTACCAACCATCACGTCGGGGAACCATCCGGGTCAAGGCCGATTCGTATTCAAGCAGCAACGCCTCGTGGCTCGTGAAGAAATCCACGCGGGAGAGATCACCGACGGAAATTCCCGTCAACGTTTCCATGAACTGAACGGCATCGCTCAGTTGCTTGACCATCTGTTGGTACTGGGCGGAATCAGGTGAGTGTTCGACCCAGTCGAGATCCCAGTACTCGGGATGATGCAGATCGGCGAAGCCTCCACCCACGAGTGCTCGGATGAAGTTCATCGTGAGTGAGGATCGCTCGTATCCCCGGAGCATTCTCCAGGGGTCGGGTTGTCTCGCCGATGCCTCGAAGGCCGGTCGGTTCACGATGTCTCCGAAGTAGGAGGGGAGCTCGACGCCCTCGCGAGTCTCCGTCGCAGATGATCGGGGCTTGGCGTACTGTCCGCCAAGGCGTCCCACTCGAATGACCGGCAGTCGGGTTCCCTGTACGAGAACAAGTGACATCTGAAGGAGGATCTTCAGCTTGGCGGTGATTTCATCGGAGGTGCAGCTGTTGAACTGTTCGGCACAGTCTCCGCCCTGAAGCAGGAATCGTCGGCCTTCCGCCGCTTCGCCCAGTCGCTCCTTGAGTCGTTCGATTTCCCAGGAGGTCACCAGTGGGGGAAAGGCGGCCAGTTCACCCACGGCCTCCTGCAAGGCGGCTGAATCCGGATAGGTCGGCTGATGCAGGGCCGGACGATCTCGCCAGGAATCATTGGACCATGTTGAGGACGATGGGCGTTTCATTGATTCCTCAGGGTATCCGCTGGGAGCGTTCTTCAGGATGCGATCCGGGCGGACTCCGCCTTCTGGACCGTCCGGGGTGAAATACGGGTGAGAGGATTCGAACCTCCACGGGTTGCCCCACTGGAACCTAAATCCAGCGCGTCTGCCAGTTCCGCCACACCCGCCTTGTCGGACATCTGAAGCCACGGCCAGCCTCAGGACGATGATGAGAGTACCCTTGCCAGTCAGGACCTGACAGGGAACCAGTCAATGATACAGCCAGGGAGGCCGTCCCCATGAGTTTCAGCCAATCCACCGGTACCGCATTCATGCCATTGTTGAGCCGGATCGTCCTTGGTTCAGCGTTTCTGTTGGCCGGGTGGTACCACTGCTTTTCCGACGGATCCTTCACGGCGGACGAGCTGGATCAGATCAAATCGATGCAGACATCCTCGTCGTCTTCGGCAGCCGTCGCCAAGGCGGTGGTTCTCCAGGACGAATCAGATGCCAGTGCTTCGTCCGGGGCTGACGACTCGTCTGCTGCTGCGGAGTCCTCCGACGATGATTCGAACGGGACCCGGGCTGTGTACCGGATTGCACTGGATCTGAAGCAGTGGGGTATTGATGGCGCTGTTCCATTGGCATGGGGCGTTGCCGTTTTCGAGATCGTTGCAGGCGGGCTGGTTCTGATCGGACTGTTCACTCGCCTCTGGGGATTCCTCCTGGCGGCGCTCATCGGTGCGACCTTTGTGATGACCAGTGTTCAGCGTGACGGCATGTTCGACATGAACCCCTTCCATTGGCGTGGTGATCCATCTACGTTCAACGAGATGTATTTCCAGGCTGCCGCATTCGTTCTTGCAGTGGGCCTCATGCTCGTAGGACCCGGTGTGTTGGCGCTGGACAGCATGGTCTTCGGCCGCGGCAAGGGAAAGCCGGAAGCCAATCAGTCCAGTACTCCTTCCAGTTGAGCCTCTCGTGAGTCGAACGGCGATCCGGGGCAGAAGAGAAACACCGCATCGCAGACCTCGCAGGTCCCGTGCTGTCCCATGGATGGCTTCGATCACGTTGCATGCCCTCGTCATCGCAGCAGGACTGGTCGTGACGTGGACGGTTGTGCAGGACGACACGGGGCCACCACCCCGTCCCGTGATCGCGGATTTCATGGCGACGTCGTACATGCCGGTCGATGATCTGCCCATCACCGAAGCCAGCAGTGAGGTCATCGAGCCACCGATCGAAGTGATTCCACCCGTTCCCATCGAGCGGTCGCCCTCCATGCCGATCGATCCCACATGGGCGGTCATCGACGCGTCCATGGCCGCCCGTGACGGCGACCGGGAACAGGCAGCAGGATTTGCCGGCGCTCGAGCTACCAATGCGAGATCGATCGTCTATGTGATCGACGCCAGTGGAAGCATGATCACCTGGTTGACCATGGTGCTGGAGGCGTTGTCCCAATCGCTTGATCGGCTGGACGCCTCACAGCGGTACGCCGTGATGTTCTTCCAGGGGGACGAGGTCATCACCGTTCCGCCGGCGCGATTGCAGTCAGCCAGGCAACGGAATATCCGCAACACCACACAGTGGACTCGACAGGGTGCCAATCTGATGCCCGGGGGCGGATCCAACCCACTGCCTGCGCTGCAGGCCGCGCTCGAACTTCAACCGGATGTGATCTTTCTTCTGAGTGAAGGACTGCAGGGGCCTCGTGGGGATCTCGTGGATCAGTCTGCGGTATTGACATCACTTGACGAACTCAATCCAATTGCAGATCCGGTGACGGGCCGACGTTGGACCACGATCCAGTGCATCCAGGTGAGCAATGATGCGATGGAAGCAGCTGAAGACCATTCGCTTCTCAAGTCGATCGCGGATCGTCATGGTGGGCCGGATGGGTGGACCAGTCTGGGCCGATCCGATCTGATCAGACGTTCCGGAGCCGACCAATGATCAAGGACAGGAATCAGGACATGCCGGGAATTCGAACTCGATGCGCCGTGTTTGGAACCATGCTGATGGTGACCGCTTCACCCGTGATCGCGGCCCCGGCCGAACGGACATTCGCCGAAGCCTTCTTCGTGGCCCGTCGTGCGGATGGTGGCCTGGAGATTCTCGGGAGCGTCGTCATCTGGCTTCTGTTGGCGATGTCGATCTTCGGGATCGGTCTGATCGTCTCCATGGCGGTGGCCAATCGTCGCCAGACCATTCTTCCCGATGACCTCGTCGATCGCATCGGCAAGCCGCTTGAATCAGGCCAGTATGAACAGGCCATCGCCGCCGCTGACGAGGATGGAAGCTACTTCGGTCGAGTGATGAGTGGTGGCCTCAGGCAGGCACCCCATGGCTATGAGGCGATGCTGCGTGGACTTGAGCAGGTTGCCGCAGAGGAAACCACCATTCGATTTCGTCGCATCGAGCTGCTCAATGTTCTCGGGCAGGTCAGTCCGATGATCGGTCTGTTCGGAACGGTGTACGGCATGATCCTCGCCTTCAGTGCCATCGTGGCCAGTGGTGGTGCGGCCGATCCAGTCATGCTTGCCGGCGGCATTGGAACAGCATTGACGACGACTTTCTGGGGGCTCGTCGTTGCGATTCCTGCATTGGCGGGCTACGCCTTGATCCGCAACCGGATCGATGAGCTGACCATCGAGGCCACGTTGCAAGCCGAGGAACTCGTGGCACCGTTCCGTCCGTCGACCTCCGAGGTGGACAGCTGAGCATGCGGTCCATTCACCAGCGAGGACCCGTTCGCGCACAGGCGAGCCTCACGCCGATGATCGACGTGGTGTTTCTGCTTGTGGTCTTCTTCGTTGCCGTCTCACAGCTGGTTGATCGAGATCGAATCGACATGGACCTTCCTTCGCCCAGTCCATCTGCGGCGCATCATCCCGAAGAAGGTCCGCGTGCTGTCGTCAATGTCCTTCCCGGTCCGGGTGGCAGCAGTCTTGGTTATCAGGTCGACGGGATCGTCTTCACGCCTGATGCCGTCGGACAGACGGACCTGCTCGAGCATCTCCAGCTGAGATTGTCGACAACGCCGGAGCTCTTCGTGAATATCCGTGCAGACAGCGGTACGGCATGGGGCTGGGTCGCACCGGTGCTCGGTGCCGCGAGAAACGCGGCTTCGATGGCGGGGCAGCCAGCAGCTCGTGTGCGGTTGACGGTTCAGCCGGGAGCCCAGTCGCAATGAGCATGACGGGAACCACGAGCATCACTCGATCGAGATCAGGGTCGTCGGATCGAAACCGTATCGGGGTCAATCTCGCCTCGATGATCGATGTGGTGTTTCTGCTGTTGATCTACTTCATGGTCGCAACGGATTTTCGACGTGGAGAAGATGTCTTTCGAATGGATCTGCCGGAACGAACCGGAGGACTGAACGCGGAGTTGTATGAGGAATCCGAGGATCCACTGATCGTCCTCATCCAGGCGGACTCCGGATCGGCCACAGGCATCCGACATTCCATCGAAGGCGACTGGCCCGAGATCGATGGCCCGGATGAGTTGGCGGACTTTCTCCTGAAGCATCGAGTCGGGGGTTCCGGGATCGCTTCAGAGGCCTACTTCAGCCGTGATCATCCGATCATCATCCTGGCTGATCGTGATATTCCCTGGTCCGGTGTCGTGGCCGCCTTCAACGCGGCTGTGCGATCAGGCTACGATGCCGTGTCGCTCGAAGTCCAGCCCTGAGCTGACCAGGAGTCTTCCAGTGCCTCGTCCTGTTCGAACAATTCGATGCTGCATGCTCATGCTCGGCGTGCTGTCTGCAGCAGCCATTGCGATGTCTCCGACGCTCACCAAGCCGGTTGATCAGCTCCGCGCGCAGTTGAACAATCCGAAGGTCAGCGCACAGACACGGCCACAGATCCTGGAGGAACTGCTCGAAGCCCGAAGTCAGTTGATCGAGTCGAACGAAGCGCACGAAGACGCCGTGTTCTGGCGGACTGCTCAGGCCGAGGATGCGATCCTTCAGGGCTTGAGAATGAACGGACTCGAGCTGGTCGTTCGTCATGGTCTTCCGGGCGATCTCCAGGAGGCTCAGTTCGATCGACTGGTCCGCATCGCGATCGATCAGACTGGATCCATCGAAGCGTTGCTTCCGGATGCAATCGACGCGGCTCAGTCGGACGCTGATCGACTGGCTCGACTGGAAGCGCTTCGCGACAGCCGCCTTCCCATGTTGCGGGGAATGGCGATGGTCATCGGAGCAGAGCGTGGCCTGTTGCCTGATGATGACAAGGCGCTCCAGGAGGGGACCCGTCTGCTCCTGACATCCATCCCGACCTTGCGGGGCGAAGAGGGGAAGCAGGCGGCGCGTCAGCTGGCGATCGCCAAGTTGAAAGCCGGTCAGGCTGACGAATCGCAACAGATGCTCGAGCAGCTCCAGCGGGTGGGCGGAGGCGTCCCCATGGATCAGACCGCCATCCGGCTCGCACTCAACGAGATCACCGCGGCGTTGACCGGATGGAAGTCCGCAGCGGTCCGTGCCCAGATCATCGCTTCGACCAATGATGATCCGTTGGAGCGACTTCTGATGGTTGAACAGGCGGCTCGAAACTGGATTCGACATGCTGATCAGCTGTCTTCCGAAGAAGATGCCGACGCAGAGGCGGAGCGGATCGAAGCCGAGCGCAATGCGGTCGAGGCGTTTCTTCTTCTCCTGCCCGAAAATGGTGGTCTCACACTCCGTGAACCCCGCCTGCTCGATCTCATGATCGAAGAACGCCTCGGCAAACTCGAGGTCGCGGACCTGAATGCCCCCCACATTCCGGATGCCATGCGTGTTGCCAAGGCGGTCCCTCTGGTCAGCTCGAAGGAGACGGCGCTGAAGGCCCGTGAGCAGCTGCTTCCACTGGTCGACAAACGGGGCATGATTCCACGTGTCCGCATCCGCATGTTCGCCATGCTCGTTCGTGCCGAGCTGACAGCCGGCATGGATGCCGACGCCAGCGGGCATGCCATCGTCTGGTCGAGGATCGCGTCCAACCGTGACGAGGCTCATGAGGCAGCGGAACTGGCGATGATTCATGCGATCGAGGCGCTGCGTGAATCTCCGGAAGATGAATCCCGCCAGAAGCTTCTCAGGCAAGCCATCGACAACATGTTCGAGAACTTTCCCGACCATCCCAGAATCGATCTCTGGAGAATGCAGGCTGCAGAACAGGCGATTCGAGGCGGCGACCCTGTTGACGCCATGTTGATCTATTCATCGATTGCCGCCGACTCGAAGTATCGGCCCGATGCCATTTCAAAGCAGGCGATCCTCATCGTCGATGCCGCCACACAGGAGCCGGACCGGACAGCCGCCATTCAGGTGGCTCGTGAACGATTGTCCCAGTTGCGAGCTGCACTGGCTGAAGTGAAGCCCGCGATCTCAAGAGCAGCGAAAAATGCACGGATCGGACTGGATCTCTGTGAAGCCAGAATCGATCTTCTCGACGGCAAGGCGGTGGAGTCGCTTCAGGCCCTGACAAGTGCCGACATGGATTCCATCGATCCTGCGCTGGCGTCGATTCTCCATCGGGCTCGAGTCGAGGCGGCGATCGCCACTGGTCGAACGGGTGCCGTGGAAGCCGTGGTCGATGATCTTCCGTTTTCAGTCGACACGGAAGTCGTCATGACAACACTCCCCTCCATTCTGGCCATCCCCGGTTCGCCGCTTCCCAACGATCCTTTGACGGATCCCGCACAGCAGACCGCTGCCTGGAAGCTGGCTGTTGTTCTCGAGGCCGGTGCCGAGGCCAACGTTGCCAATCGACTGTTGATCGCAGGTGCGTTCCATCGAGCCGGGCGTCATGAAGATGCGCTCTCTCGTCTGACGCAGCTGCTCGAGATCCAGCCGGATCTCGGCGATGCACTCTTCCTGAAAGCCGAGTGTCTGCGGCAGACCCCGGGGGCGGATCCGGAGGAAATCATCCGGCTCTACACCCGCCTGTCTTCGGGCGAGCCTGGTGATCGTCCGAATCGATTCTGGACATCCCAGTTGAGACTGCTCCAGTCCATGCAGGCCGATGGTCATGATGCCGATCGGATCCTGGCCAGATTGAACCGTCTCCAGCGGCGGTTCCCTGATCTGGGTGGGCCGGCCTACATCAGCGAGTTCGCGCTGCTTCGAGAGCAGTTGTCGCCGACACGATGATGCCGGTTGTCGTGGATGGAGCTAGGACGCCTTGCTTTCCGGCATCTCGTTGCCTTTGGCCAGATGACGGAACAGATTGCGTCGATCGTCATTCAATCGCGATTTCATTCGCCTGAGCGTATCGACTTCGATCTGACGAACACGTTCGCGGGTCAGGCCGACGATCACACCGATCTCCTTGAGCGTCAGTGGTGCCTGTCCGGAGAGTCCGAAGCGGAGTTTGAGAACGTGCGCTTCGCGTGGGCCCAGATCATCGACAAGCTTGAGCGCCGCCTTGATCTGTTCGGTCTGTTCGACCCGTTCAAACGGAGGATCGTGTCGTTGGTCTTCGACGATGTCTGCAAAGTCGAGCGCCTGACCATCTTCGTTTCGAGGTGCATAGGATGAGGACTGGTAGGCCCGCATGGCGCGAATGATGACACTCGCCTTCTTCATGGGGATGTCCATTGCTTCTGCGATTTCCTGCTGATTGGGTCCACGCCCCAGTTCATCTTCGAGTCGACGGAAGGTCTGTTTCCAACGACCGATCAGCTCGACCATGTAGGCGGGAATATGAATGGGCTGGACCGCATTGATCAGGGTCCGCTTGATGGCCTGCTTGATCCACCAGGAAGCGTAGGTGGAGAACCGGGCACCCTGAGCCGGATCGAATCCTTCGACTGCCCGAATCAGGCCGATGTTGCCTTCTTCGATGAGATCCGACAGAGAGAGTCCTCTGCGTGTGTAGTGCTTGCTGATCGACACCACGAGCCTGAGGTTCGCTCGGACCATGCGGTCCTTGGCCTCCAGATCATTGTCATTGATCACTTGCCACCCCAACTCCTTCTCTTCCTCAGGAGTCAGGAGGGGCGTGCGATTGATCTGCTTCAGATAGGTTTCGAGGTCACGATCTGATGTTCTGTAGGCCATAGGGGGATGATTCCCGAATACGCAGTCCAGACGCTTTTCGTTGAATCCACCCACGGAGGCGGCCATCGAGTCTGGGGTCTATCAAGTATGCGTCCGGACTGTCCGGAAGCTCTCATCCCGTTCCTCAGTTCGTGCTTTATTGAAGCCTGGATGCAGTTGTTCGGGGTGATTGCCCCCTGAATCCCACTTGGCTCACAATTTCGGCCTGAACCTCCGAACTGGACGAGCGTTAGAATCGGTACACAAACGGGGTTTCTGAAGCCCTTGCAAGAGATCAACGGTCATTTTGGTGGGAAGAAGGGCGTTTTCTGCCTTCCAGCCCAGACAGGCATTACAAACGGCCACCGGTGAGAAATTCTCAGCCGAATTCCGCCAATGCACCTGTAGAACTCGTTTGGGAGGATGTGTGACGAAAAATGGCCAAAAAGGACCTCACCGACATTCTTCAGGACTGGCCCCATGAATCTGGTCGTTTTCTCGTCCGACTGGTCGAGGCCGATGATGGGCGGACGGTGCTCCAGATCAGGATCGATCTGGGCATTCTGCAGATGGAGATCGTTGGTCGACCCGACGGCCTGAAGATCCAGGGCTGTGAATCCTGGCTCGAGCTCCAGAAGCAGGAGCTCGACCGGTATCAGGCTGCACAGGGCTCCAGCCGGGGTTTCGTCATCTCCGAGGATGACTGCCGAGCCTTGCGTGAGGAAGCCGCCCAGTATTTCCATCGTTACGTCGCGATGTTCCACATCGGTCGATTCGAGGATGTGGTGCGGGATACCCGCCGCAACCTCGAGTGCATCGAGTTCTGCCGTGATTTCGGAACCACGGATGAGGACCGCATGGCGCTCGAGCCCTTCAGGCCCCAGATCATCACGATGCGAACTCGGGCTGAAGCCGAGATGGCGATCGCGGGCGATCAACCGGGCATCGCAGTCAACATCATCAACCAGGGTCTCGAGGATCTCGAGGACATCCTGCCGCCGGGCCATTTCGAGAACAGCAACGAGGTCACCCTGCTCAGGGGCATGCGGGATCTGCTCGTTCCGAAGCTGCCGTCCTCCCAGAGAGCGGAGCTCGAAGATCGACTGAAGCGTGCCCTGGACGCGGAGAACTACGAGCTGGCCGCCATCCTGCGGGATGAATTGAGGCAGATGTCCTGAAGTGACTGCAGGTCGGCTACCATTTCGCAATGACCACGACAGCCGATCTCACCAAGACACCGTTTCACAAGTACCACGTCGATCATGGCGCCAAGCTGGTGCCCTACGCCGGATGGGAGATGCCCCTGCTGTACTCCTCGATCATCGAGGAGCATCGACAGGTGCGAACCAGCGGTGGTCTGTTCGACGTCTCGCACATGGGACGCATCCGATTCAGTGGTCGTGATGCGTGTCGTTTCCTGGATCGCATCTGCACCCGGAAGATCCATGGAACAGCCATCGGTCAGGCTCGATACACGATCATCTGCAATGAGCGTGGCGGTTGTCTGGATGATGCGCTCGTGACCAGGCTCGAAGACAACGAGTATCTGATGGTCTGCAATGCGGCCAACCGCGAGAAGCTCCTTCAGCATTTCGCGCGTGAGAAGGGCGACTTCGTCTTCAAGCAGGAAGACCAGACCACCCGCACGGCCATGATCGCGCTGCAGGGCCCGAAGGTCATGGAGATGCTGTCGGCCTTCTCCAGTGAGATTCCAGGTCTCAAGCGGTATCGCTCGACGACCAAGAGTCTGCTGATGGCCAAGTTCATCATCTCGAGGACCGGCTACACGGGAGAGGACGGCGTGGAGGTCATTCTGCCTTCGATGTTCGCCAGCAAGGCTGTGGACATGATGCTCAAGAATGTCGATTCACCGGACATGATCAAGCCCTGTGGTCTCGGTTCCAGGGATTCCCTTCGGCTGGAAGCCGGCATGGCGCTCTACGGTCACGAGATCGACGAGGACACGGATCCGTTGACGGCCAACCTGCATTTCGCGGTCTCGCTCGACAAGGGCATCGACGATCCGGAAGTCGAGAACTTCATCGGCCAGGAGGCTTTGAGGCGCATTGCCGAATCGGGTCCTGCACGGACGACGACGGGACTGGTGCTCGAAGGACGCAGAGCCCCTCGACAGGGCATGTCGGTTGTCCGAGACGGTCAACAGGTCGGTGTGGTCACCAGTGGCTGTCTGAGCCCGACTCTGGACAAGCCGATTGCGATCATTCGCATCGATGCGGAGCATGCCCAGGAGGGTGTGACACTCGGCGTTGATTTCGGCAAGCAGGTGACGGATGGTGTTCTCACACCGCTTCCGTTCTATTCGTCCCGCTGATCGAGCTTGGCCAACTGTCGTTCCAGTGATCGCACTCTCTTGACGAGATCACCGAGATGCATGGCGGCGAGCGCATTGCGCTTGGCGGTGTCGGCGTCGATCGCCGGAGCGCCTCCGACGGTGGAACCATCCGGAATGTCCCCGACGATTCCCGTCTTGGCCAACGCCTGGACCTGATTGCCGATCTTCAGATGGCCTGCGACACCGGTCTGTCCACCCAATGCGACGTAGTCACCGACTTCGACCGATCCCGCGATGCCCACGAGCGAGACGAGCAGACAGTGCTTGCCGATCGTGGTGCCGTGACCGATCGAGATGAGATCGGCGAACTTGGTTCCAGCCCCCACGACCGTTTCGCCCAGGGCGGCCCGCTCGATGGCGCAGTTGGATCCGATCTCGACGTCGTCTTCAAGGACCGTGATGCCCGACTGGGGAATCTTGTGGTGGGCACCGGCATGCGTGGCGTATCCAAAGCCGTCATTTCCGATCGCGGAACAGGCATGCACGGTGACCCGGTCGCCCAGACGACAGCGGTCGTAGATCGCGACATTGGGGTAGAGGATGCAGTCATTTCCGATTTGGACATCCGGACCGACATAGACACCGGGGTAGAGGTGGCAGCCCGTTCCGATCCGAGCACCCGCTTCGATGGTGACATGGGGGTGGACCCGGGTGCCTTCTCCGATCGCGGCATCCGAATGAACGGCGGCCAGGCTCGAAATACCGTCTCCACGATCCTCGATGACCGGAGGATGAACCCGGTGGCCATGAAGGAGGATCATGGCATTGCGGAACCCGAAATAGGGGTCTTCGCAGACCAGTCGGTTGAGGCCCTCCGGGGAGGGATCCGACTCCCGGACGAACACAGCGGCCGCCTTGGTGGTGGACAAGTGGGCCTGGTACTTGGAATTCGCCAGGAAAGTGATTTCTTCAGGGCCGGCTTCGCGGATGCCGGCGCATCCTTTCACTTCGACCTCGCCGTCCCCATGAAGGACGCTATCGACCTGCTGAGCCAATTCTGAGAGCTTCATCAAGCGTGCATCTCCGTGCTCGGCAGGCCTCCAGCCTGCCTGAAGCGGGCGCAGACTAGCAGACTTGGGGGGTCTGCTCGTAGCGATCTCTGCATCGTGGAGTTATCCTCCATCCAATTCATGCGAACCTCGCTCTTCAACGTGTTCCGCGGGGTATCACCGCTTCTGGTACTGCTGATCGGGGTCCTTCAGCTTGGCGGCCCCCAGGCGATGGCTCAGCAGGAGCAGCTGGTCGATCGACCCGTCTCAAGTATTCGCTTCGCCGGTCTCGAACGCGTTTCCGAGCAGAAGATCGTCAACAACATCCGATCGCGGGTCGGTGCACCCTATGAACCTTCGACTGCTCGAGGGGATGTCTCCCGTCTGACCAGACTCGGTGACTTCTCCAGTATCGACGTCGAGGCGACCCTTCTCGAGGACGGCACCGTTGCGCTGGTCTACTACTTCAAGGAGCAGACCCTTCTCGCGCAGGTCCAGGTCGTCGGCAACCGGGTTCTCAGCGACTCGGCGCTGCTGGGTCCGACGGGCCTTCGTCGCGGTTCCGCCCGGGATGACTTCCTCATCCAGCGTGGCATCCGCGACATGACGGAGGCGTATCGGAAGAAGGGGTACTACCTCACGACCGTCAGCATCGATGAACAGCAGCTGGAGGACAACGATGTCCTCATCTACGAGGTGATCGAAGGTCCACGTGTCCGTGTGAGGCACATCGAGTTCGTCGGGAACACGCGTTTTCCGACCAAGGTTCTCCAGGCCGAAATCAACACTCGGACCTGGTTCCCGTTTCTCGTCCGCGGGGAACTGGACAACGAGGTGCTTGCATCGGATGTGAAGTCGCTTGACGACTACTACAAGGATCGTGGTTACCTGGATGTCCGTGTGGATCGCACCATCGAGATCTCGCCGGACCAGAAGGAAGCCAAGGTGATTTTCCTCATCGAGGAAGGCGTTCGCTATCGAGTGGGCGAGATCCAGGCGACCTCCTTTGATGGCGGACCACTCGATGTCTTCGGGAACGAGCAGCTGGCCGCGCTGATTCCACTGAAGCAGGGCGATGTCTATCGATCGGATCGGGTCTCCAGCTCACAGGAACTCGTCCAGAACAGCTACGGCGCCATGGGTTATTTGGATACGCAGGTCCAGTTCTTCCCGGTTCGACGGGAGGCCGGTTCCCCGGTCGTGGATGTCCGTATCGAGGTCCGGGAAGGCGCCGTTGCCAAGGTGGGTCTCGTGAACATTCACGGCAACAGTCTCACTCGGGACCGCATCATTCGAAGGCCGATCTATCTGCAGCCAGGCCGGTTGTTCGATGCCAACGAGGTCGAAGGTGCCAAGGAACGCATCGAGCAGACGGGACTCTTCAATGATGTCCGGGTCACCGTCCAGCAGGAGTCGGAGGAGAATCCCGGTCATCGGGATGTACTCGTGGAGGTGAAGGAGAAGAACACCGGATCACTGAACTTCGGTGTGGGCTTCGGTTCGGACTCGGGCGTCCTGGGCAGCATCTCCCTCAACCAGGAGAACTTCGACATCCTCGACTTCCCCCAGACGCTTGGCGAGCTGGTACGTGGTCGTGCCTTCAGAGGTGCCGGCCAGAAGTTCGCCATCACGTTCCAGCCGGGTAACGAGATCTTCGCCTACGACATCACGCTCTCCGAGCCGAACATCTTTGATACGCCCTACACGCTCGGTGGAGCGGCGGGCTACTACCGTCGCATCTTCCGGGACTACACGGAGGAGCGGGTCTACGCCGGTACCCAGGTCAGTCGACGTTTCGGTGATGTCTGGGTGGGAGAGGCCAGGTTCAACTGGGCGAACATCAAGCTGGATGACATCGCCTTCGGTGCACCCATCCAGATCTACGAGGACGAAGGCCCCGACACGGCCGTGAACCTCGGTTTCTCGATTACTCGTACCACCATCGATCGTCTGACACGGCCAACCAAGGGAAGTCGAATCGACTTCACGTATGACAACTACGGTGCCTTCGCAGGTGACCTGTCCTTCAACCGTGTGCGAGGCGACTACACGGCGTACTTCGCGCTGGATCGAGATTTCCTCGGCAGAACATCCACGCTTCGCGTGGATGCTTCGGCCGGTTACATCTTCGGCGGCAACGCGCCGAGCTATGAACGGTTCTACCTCGGTGGCCGGACCTTGCGTGGCTTCGAGTTCCGTACCGTCAGCCCCAAGGGCACGCCAAGTATTCCAGGCGGTCCGGACGACATTCCGATCGGCGGCAACTGGCTGCTCTTCCTCGGAGGGCAGTTCCAATTCCCGTTGGCCGGCTCCGCCATCGACGGTGTCGTGTTCTGCGATTCAGGTACCGTCACAGACACGGTCGGTTTCGATGATTACCGCCTGTCGGTTGGTATCGGCATCCGCCTGTATCTTGCTCAGCTCGGCCCGACCCCGATGGCCTTCGACTTTGCCTTTCCACTCCTGACAGGCGAGTATGATGAGACCCAGATCTTCAGTTTCTCCGCGGAACTGCCGTTCTGAACGCAAACCCCAGTCCCGAGACGGGAGAGAACCTTTCATGATGAAACGTGACAGAATCACAATCGCCATCTGCCTGCTGGTGGCCGGAACTGCGCTTGGACTCTCCTTCAAGGCGGGTGCCGCTCGCAAGATGGCGGCTCCAACCGTGGTGGCGACCGTCGACATCAACCGTGTTCGCGAAGGGCTGACGGAACGAGTCGATGCCCAGGCCGGACTCATCGCCCTCGCCCAGAAGATCGAAACCGAGAACGCGGAACGACTTGGCAGGATCGAGGAACTGCAGGCGGAAATCACGGACGCCGTGGATCCCGCTCGTCAGGAAGAGCTTCAGCAGGAACTGGATCTCAATCTGGTTCGCGCAGCAGCCTGGCGTGAATACATCAAGCAACAGGTGGATATCGAGAAGTCCTTGCTGCTTCAGGATCTCTTTCAGAAGATCACTGATGCGGTTGCGGAACTGGCTGAAGTCGAAGGCATCAATCTCGTTCTCGTCAGTGATGCCGGTCGAGTGGTCCAGACGGTTCCCGATGCCCAGATGGCCCGGGAGATGCAGGTTCGTCAGCAGATCAGCACACGCAGGATCGTCTACGCATCCCCCAGTGTCGATATCACCGAGCAGTTGATCATCCGCATGAACAACAGCTACGCGAAGGAACAGGGCACCCGCTGATTGCGTGGACGCCCCAGAGCAGTGCATACCCACCCGTACCGGGAGAGAAACATGAACCAGATCGCATCCATCGGCCGTCTTCTTGTCGTCGGCCTCATCAGTGCCGTTGTTGTCATGCTGATCGGCAGCAACCGTTCAGATGCCACTCAGGCGCCTGCGGCGGAGAAGTCGGCGGTTGCCGTAGTCAACCTCGAGAAGACCTTCAATGGTCTCGAGGAATGGGTGGCTGTCGAGGCCATGCTCATGGACATGGGTGCCAAGCTCGAAGACGAAGCGGCTCGCAGACGTGAAGAGGTCGAGGGCCTGCTCGCCGACACGGAGGATTACCCGGTCGGCTCCGAGAAGTACAAGGATGCAGAGCGTCGGTACGAGATGGCGGCGCTTGAATTCCAGGCGTATGTCGCAATGCATCAGGGCCGGCGAATGGAATACAACGACACGCAGATTCGTTCCATCTACGAGAAGATCAAGGATGCTGCGAACACGATGGCGGACGAGCGAGGTCTCGACCTGATTCTCGTCGACGATTCCGTGGTACCGATTCCAGAGGATACGCAGGACATTCTCGCGCAGATCTCGAGCCGGCGAGTGCTCTTTGCACGTGAACAGCTGGACATCACCAACGCCTTGATTGCAGAGATGAACACCGCGTACCGTGCCGGAGGATCCTGACCCGTGACGGGCGCTGCCGACGCCAGAGTCGGAGTTGGATCGACGGTCGGCGAAATCGCTGCGTTCGTCGGTGGCGATGTCGATGGTGATTCATCCCTCGTCATCGAGGGTCTCAACAGTCTCGATCATGCCGGTTCGAATGAACTCACGTTCATTCACGGTGCTCGATGGGCCAGGCAGTGGGGCGAGTCCGCCTCAGGGGCCGCCCTCGTGACCCGCGGTGTGGAGGTGGATGATCATGACCGATCGACTCGCGCCGTCATCCTGGTGGATGATGCCGAGATCGCGATGCTTCGTGTTCTTGAATCCTTTTCCGATTCACAGGCTTCGTCGGCACCAGCTTCGATCCATCCTTCCGCGTGTATTCATGAAACGGCCGTGATCGGTCGTGAAGTCCATGTCGACCCTCACGTCAGCATCGGTGAGCAGGCCGTGTTGGGTGATGGTGTTCGTCTCGAGGCGGGTGTGCGCATCGGGCCACGGGTGGTGATCGGTGATCACACGATCGTCCATTCCAATGTCGCGATTGAACACGATTGCCATGTGGGTCGCGGGTGCCGGCTTCATGTCGGTGTGAACATCGGTGCCGACGGATTCGGATATCGGCCGGATCCGGAAACGGGAGGCATCCGGAAGGTGCCTCATCTCGGGACCGTCGAGATCGGGAACGATGTGGAAATCGGGGCCGGAACCTGTATCGACCGCGGCAAGTTCGGTGCCACCCGGATCTGTGACAACTCGAAACTGGACAACCTGGTTCAGGTGGCCCACAACGTCTCGATCGGGCAATCCACGGTCATCGCCGCCCAGGTCGGCATCGCGGGATCGGCCAGGATCGGCAATGGTGTCCAGATCGGTGCCCAGGCGGGCATCGTGGAACACGTGACCATCGGGGATGGTGCCCGAATCGGTGCCAAGGCGGGCGTGATCCGGGATGTGCCCGCTGGAGAGGCTGTAGCGGGCATTCCGGCCCAGCCTGCGAAGGAAACTTTGCGTCAGGTGGCGGCGATTCGTAAACTGCCTGAATATCTGGCCCAGCAGGGGCGGTCCAGGGGTTGAATCCCCTCCCGCATCCTCGTGAAGGGCACCGCGAATGTCGGAGTCCACATGATCCAAGAGGCCGAAGAGATCAATCAGGACGGGGTTTCCCCAGCGCCATACCAGCACACGGTGGCCAAGCCCGCTGCGGTCAGTGGGAAAGGGCTGCTGTATGGGGAAGAGGCCGAACTGGTCATCGAGCCTGCGCCAGTCGATCACGGCATCGTGTTCGAACGGATCGATCTCGATCCACCGGTCCGGATTCCCGCCTTGATCGATCATGCCGTGGATCGTGAGCGACGAACGACCCTGAAGAACGGTTCCAGCACGGTCGACACGGTCGAGCATTGCCTGTCCGCTCTGGCGGGCTTCGGGATCGACAATGCCCTGGTTCGCATCAATGGGCCGGAAGTCCCTCTTGGCGACGGCAGTGCGGCCCCCTTTGTCGAAGCGATCCAGGATGTCGGTGTTCAGGAGCAGGATGGATCCCGCCTCGTCTACCGGGTCACGGAGCCGATCGTTCTTGATGAAGGCGGATCGATGCTTGCGGCCTTCCCGAGTCGCCATGACGATTTTCGCGTGATCTACGAACTGGACTACGGCACTGCTGAATCCCGCATTCATCGTCAGTCGCAGGGATTCGTTCTGGAAACGGACCAGTATCTCTCCGAACTTTCAACGGCTCGGACCTACAGCCTGAAGGAAGAAGCACAGGGGTTGTGGGAGCAGGGACTCTGCCGACATCTGACGCCCAAGGACGTGCTCGTCATCGGCGACGATGGCCCGATCGAGAACAGCTATCGGTTCGACAATGAACCGGCCCGTCACAAGATTCTCGACCTCATCGGCGATCTCTACCTGCTCGGTGGACCCGTGCATGGTCGGTTCGTGGCATCCCGCTCGGGTCACAGTCTCAATCGAAAGATGTGCGCCAAGATCCGTGAGCAGGCTGAAGCGCGTCGACGACAGGACATGCTGCGGGATGGCCGGGTCATGGATATCCGAGCGATTCAGCAGATCATGCCGCATCGTTACCCGATGCTGCTCGTGGACCGGGTCATCGAGGTCGAGGGACATCGTCGTGCAATCGGTGTCAAGAACGTGACCATCAACGAGCCGTTCTTCGGAGGGCACTATCCCAGTACGCCCCTGATGCCCGGTGTCCTCATCGTGGAGGCCATGGCTCAGTTGGGTGGTCTGCTGCTGAGTCAGAAGCTCGAACACGCCGGCAAGATCGCCGTGCTCTTGAGTCTCGACAAGGTCAAGCTCCGGCGTCCCGTGACACCGGGTGATCAGCTCGTTCTGGAGGCGGAAACCGTTCGAGCAAGCTCACGGACCGCATCGATTCATTGCAAGGCATTTGTGGGGACGCAGGTCGCGGCAGAAGCCAACATTCGATTCATGATGGTGGACGCGGAGCAGCACTAAGGAAGCAGGAGTCACTCGACAGTCGAGTGATCGAGAGAACACGCATGGCGAACATTCATCCAACAGCGATCATCGATTCGACAGCCAGAATCAGCGAGACTGCATCCATCGGTCCCTATTGCGTGATCGGTCCGGATGTCGAGATCGGTCCGGATACCTCGTTGCTCAACCATGTCACGATCCAGGCCATGAGCAGTCTGGGATCGGGCAACATCATCTACCCATTCGCGGTCATTGGCGCGGATCCACAGGACAAGAAGTTCGAGGGTGAGCAGACTCGCTGCATCATCGGAGACAACAATCAGATCCGTGAGCACGTGACCATCCATCGTGGAACCGGCAACGGGGGTGGCATCACGTCCGTCGGTGACGGCAATCTCATCATGGTCGGTTGCCACATTGCGCACGACTGTCTGATCGGGGATGAGACCGTCATTGCCAATCAGGTCATGCTGGCGGGTCATGTGGTGATCGAGGACCGCGTTGGAATCGGTGGCGGCGCAGGTGTACATCACTACGTGACGATCGGACAATCGGCGTTCGTCGGTGGGCTCGCCCGAGTCTCCAGGGATGTGCCACCGTTCATGATCGTGGAAGGGCATCCTGCCGAGGTTCGCGCGGTGAATGTCGTGGGGCTTTCCCGGCTCGGCTTCCCCTCGAATCACATGGATGCGATGAAGGACACGTTCCGACGCCTGTATCGCGACAACGGCAGTACGGCCGATTGTCTCGTATCTCTTCGCGATGAATTCTCGGAAATCCCGGCCGTCATTGCGGTCTGCAATGCGCTGGAGCAATCAGCTCAGGGAACTCATGGTCGTGCGCGGGAATCGACACGTCGAGATGACAAGTGGGTTGGAAGCGCATGCAATGGAGAGGGCGGCCGCTAGTCGTCGTCGGCATCGAGATTATCCGGATCGTCGTCGACCATCACCTTCGATTCATCGTCCTCTTCCATTTCCGAATCCTCAAGATCGTCACCATCCATGGCTTCATCGAGGAAGCCGTATTCCATCTGATCATCCTCCTCGATGGGATTGGTCCGATCATGCGTTTGGTCGTAGTTCATGGAGAGTGCCTTTTTCTCCGACCCGGTCGTCCGGGTCATGGTCAGGGATTCGATTCATCCAGATCCGGAGGCAGCTGGACTGCCAGGACCTCCTCGTCAGTGGTGAGCAGCATCACGCCGTCAACTGCTCTTGCCGCGCGAATTCTACTATTGAGATCGAAGAGGTCAATAGTTTCCACGGAACGGCCACCGGGTTTCATGATCTGAAGCCTGTACGGGCGAGAAGGGCCGGCCATCTGGGCCGCTCTTCGGCGACCGGAGTGGGAGGACATCTGGTCGACGACGATCAGTCCGTCGGCAAAGGGGGCCATCACCTCGAAGGTGTGGTGCTGAGTTCGACTGATGGCATCCGATCCAAGCTGACGACCTCTGGAGTCGAGGATCTGGAGTTCCTTGTCGTAGAGCATCCATACTCGATCTCCTGATGCGTGCAGTCGAGGCATGCCTGTTCGCAGATCGCTCAGCGGGCTGTCCATCGGTTCGATTTTCTGTCCGGATTCCAGTGCGATGGCATGCATGTCGTATTGGAGGTCCGTCACCAGAAGCGCCTGTGGCGTCAGGACGACGCCTTCACGGATTCGCATGGCCTGAAGCGATCTGTCCAGGGACATCCATTCCGGCAGTCTTCCAGGTTCTCGGTACAACGCGACACCATTGCTGCCTCCGACGATCAGGTCTCCGAGACTGTTGGATCGCAGCCAGAGCGGAATGCCCAGCTGCTTTGGGATGTCGGTGGATTTCACATCTCCCGTGGCCGCATCGAACCAGGCGAGGATCACATCTCCCGGTGCGAGCTCATCATCAAGCCAGTCATTGGCTGCGGCGTCATGGCTGTAGCCGATGACCACGACACCGTTCTGCCAGGCTGTCCAGTCTCTGATGACATGTCCCGGAAGCGCCGACTGCCAGAGCACGCTGGTGTCCTGGTCGGTACTGATGGCGGTGCTGCGTCCATCCTGATGAAGCAGGAGGATCCTGTCTCCGACCGGTTCGATGGCAATCCAGCCGGAAGACGTCAAGGTTTCGAATTGAGCCTCCTCTTCGATCTGCTTGGCTGTTTCAACCGGTGCAAAGAGATCACCCGGCAGGTCGAGTGTCCACAGAATCTCGCCGTCCTTGCGGGACAGGGACGCCAGCTGTGATGGCTTTCCAAGTTGTGCGATCTGGATGATGACCGTCAGATCATCCTGATGGATGATCGAGGCTTCACGATGCGCGAGATAGGTGGTCCAGGACGGCGCGTACTCGGGACCTTCATGCCAGGTCAGACGATCTTCATGCGATCTGAGAAAGGCATCTTCCATGTGGAGCGGCGATCGGTCGTTGGAGACGTTCGACACCAGCCTGCCGGACCATTGGCGTGACTGTCCGCCGGTTGCTTCATGACGTGGAATGACTGGAAACGCTTCGTTGACGAGTCTGTCTCGCCAGGCATCAGTGGAGTGCCCTTCAAGAAGGCTCGACGAGTCACCATGCGTATGGATCCAGAGATCCAGCAGGGCGAGTCCGTGGGCAGCGCGTCGTTCCCGAATCGACTCCTCCAG
>MDSW01181497.1_pt1 | contig 20435 bp, 17 predicted proteins | sample 811171 | NCBI WGS metagenome assembly MDSW01 (sample SAMN05326641, study PRJNA326480) | marine metagenome | isolation source: seawater | place: Atlantic Ocean: North West | collected 2012 | reverse complement strand
TCTTCGAAAACGATCTTCCAACTTATCTCGAAATACGGCGACACAACCCAACCTACCGGAGTAGCCTACGGCCTGCCCAGCGGAACCAATGAAACTGCGGAAAAAGCACGGGTCGCCTGGCCCTGCAACTGGTAGCGTCCCCAGCCTCACTGCGGGCTAGTTGACTCTCGCCACAGGCCTTGACGACAATAGGGGTTTGACACCAAGGTCACTCGTTCGCCTGCTCTTCCCACGGAGATTCCCATGAATCGCACGATCACACGGCGCGGTATCCTGCAAGGTTCCGCAGCCATCGCGGCTGGTTATTGGATCAGCCCTTCACTTTCCGTAGCCGACTCCAAGTCACCCAATGAATTATTGAATGTGGCGTGCATCGGCATTGGCGGCCAGGGTGGTGCCAACGTGCGGGGGGTGCGCAGTCAAAACATCGTGGCTTTATGTGATGTGGACGATAAACGGGCTGGCAGCCAGTACGACAATTTTCCTAAAGCGGAAAAGTTCTACGACTTCCGCCGCATGTTTGACAAACTGGAAAAGCAAATCGACGCCGTCGTGGTCAGCACGCCAGACCATATGCACTTTCATCCGTCGATGTGGGCTTTGCAGCGCGGCAAACACTTGTATTGCGAAAAACCCTTGGCACACTCCGTATGGGAAACACGTCAATTGACGGAGATGGCGAAAAAGCAGGGCGTGGCGACGCAACTGGGCGCTCAGCGGCACACTCACGCCAACATGCATCGTACAGTGGAACTGGTACAGGCAGGTGCCATTGGCAAGGTGACTGAGATCCACTCGTGGGTCGGTGGCGATCGCGGTATGTCGAAGATTCCGCAGGATCAACCGGCAGTACCGCCCCATCTGAAATGGGATTTGTGGCTGGGCGGGGCCCAACAGCGACCTTATCACTCGACGTATTGTCCCTACGGATGGCGTTTTTGGTGGGACTTCGGTACGGGCGAGACGGGCAACTGGGGTTGCCATATCTTGGACATCCCTTTCTGGGCTTGCGGCTTGAAATATCCCACCCGTGTCTCCGCTTCGGGTCCACCGCAGCACGAGCAAACAACGCCGAAACAAATGACAACCCGCATGGAATTTCCTAAAGAGGGCGTGACGTTGCACTGGTACCACGCCAAGAATGGCCCTCCCATCCTGAAAGAAAAGGGGCTCAGCGGTAAAGGTATGAACACGCTGTTTATCGGCAGCAAAGGCATGCTCCTAACTGGCTTCAGCAAACTGCAATTGCTGCCCACCGATCAATTTGTGGATTTCCAAGCTCCCCCCAAGACGATCCCTGACTCTCCAGGTTTCCATCGGGAATGGATCAACGCCTGCAAGGGAGGCGAAATGGCAACGTGTGACTTCAGTTACTCGGGACCGCTGGCGGAAACCGTCCTGCTCGGAAACGTTGCTTACCGTGCAGGAGCCTTTGACTGGGACGCCACGAATCTGAAAGCGGTGGGTAACGATAAAGCTCAGCGATACATCCAGACGGAGTACCGTGAAGGCTGGCAAATCTAACTCACCGTCGACAATCTTTGCTACGCCACGCGTTCGTTTGCGAACGCGTGGCGACTTTCCAGCATCTCGACAGTCCGCAGCGGCGCGTGCTGATGCGACCAGTTGACAGAAAACGTGGCTGCCGTGTCGCGATAGTGCTCGTACGCGTCGATCAATTCTCGTATCAACCGGGGTGCTTGATTTGCTTCTGCGCAGATGAGACCAATTTGGCCCGCTGGAAGTGCGCGCCGATCCTCGCAATAACCAGCCATCTCGACCGCCTGAATCGCCAGTTCCGCGTCGTGATACGCATTGGAGATCCGCAATTGCAGCGTGTGCGTCCCTGCGACGGGGCGGAACAATGCTCTCACCTGCGTTAAACCGGCTGCCTGCCCAAGGATCGTCACCTGCGGCTCACTGACTGGGTCTCCCGCTGCATCCAGAAGGTGTGCTTCTATGCGCATGTGGTGTCCCTGCCGTAATTCGTCGGGAGTGGCAACTGAACACAACACCGCCCGAGTTCCTTCGGCAACAGTACAAGTTACCTCTGCGGAGCGCACACTTCCTCCGACCCAGGTCGGCTGTTCGAGCTGTACCCAACTCGGCGCGTACTGCTCGCGATGCCCCTGCAAGTGTTCATAAATCGGCCCTTGTATTTGCTCTGACAACCAACACCCGGCCGGCACAATGACCGGCACCCCAGCTGCCAACATTTCCACCAAGATGCCACTACAACGTGAGTGATATCGTTGGCTGTCATAAAGAAACAATCCGATCTGAGCATGCTTGATCAACCGCAGATATTGCTCACGATCAAGTGCGTTGGTCACAGCGACCAGTGGCCCTTGAGGATTGCGCGGGATCTCGTCATGGTATTCCAGGGCTGATTTCCAAGGTGGGTTTAGAAAGCGTTCGACCTTGCGACCGGAAGACTGTATCCAGATTTGTGCTTCGCCGTCGTTAAGCAAATCGGACAATTCATCGACCACGGGAGCCAACGCACGCTTTCCTTTCTCGCGTCGCATCGCGCCCGCAAGCGTGATCCGCAAAGGCCCTTGCGGTTCGCTCTCCGGCGCCTCCTGCTGTGGTGGCGAATCGACCAAAGCTCCACTCACGGGATATGGCAAGGGCGTGAAGTCCGCGATCGCCAATTGGTTGTATTGTGCAGCAACTTGTGGTGTCGTCGCATAAAAGTGCAGTTGATGGTCCGGCAACTCGGCAAGCGCGGCTGCAAATTGACTTCGCAACAGGGATTTTCGCTTCACCTGTGACGCATAGTCCGGCTCTCGACCAAAAAAGATGTCAAAGTGAAATTGCAGGTGCCAAGCCACCTTTGCGGATTCTGGCTTGCGAGCCAGAAATCGCGTCAGCCCCAACAAGTCAAACTCTGAGATTGTCGGCACAAAGATACGGTCGCCGGCGTGAAAACCCAGTTCATCGAACAAGACATCACAGCCACCGGCCAGATCCTCGATGTGCTTTTCACGATCTCTCCTCTTAGGAAAGTCAAGCAGATCTTTCCAAAATGCCTTGGACTTCGATGTCGATGGTGCGTGAATGGGCCGCGCGTCAGTGCCAATGGCGCGGCGACTGGTCCCGTCTACACCGGCCATGTGTCGCCGAGTCCAGCCATACTTGAATAGCGTCCGCAATTTCCAATTCGCTGGTAAATCACTCGCCGCGTCGAAACTGGTCCGCGCAGCCAACACCGGTTCATAGCCAACCGCCTCGGCTGCCTGCAAAACATCGACTGCGTATTGAAAATTGTGACCACCCACCCCAGCTAGCAAGCGATCGATTAAGACAAAGTGGGCCATCGTTTCCCAATACGGTTGCAAAGGTTAGCAGAATACCACCGCAATTCGGCATCACACACCCAATGTCCACCGCCATGGCGACTGCGCTACTTTCTCACCCTGACTGGTGTTTGTCCCAGATAGCGTGTTTGTTACCATCAGCCCAATTGGGTTCGAGAAGATAACACGAGGAGTCGGCGCGTTGCAATGTCGTCTACGTAACAAACGCATACTGGTAACGGGTGGTGGAGGTTTTCTCGGACAGGCAGTCTGCCGCGAGCTAGCATCGCACGAACCGCAACAGATCATCGCTCCCCGCAGTCATGAGTATGACCTGCGCGACCGCGACGCGATTGCCCGGTTGCTGGAAACCACGCGTCCCGAGGTCATCATTCATCTGGCGGCGGTAGTAGGGGGTATCGAGGCGAATCGCCGCAATCCCGGTCGCTTTTTTTACGACAATGCGATCATGGGCATCGAACTGATGGAGCAGGCCCGGCTATCAGGTGTCGAAAAATACGTGGTGGCAGGAACCATTTGTGCGTACCCCAAACACACCCCCGTGCCATTTCGTGAAGACGATCTGTGGAGCGGCTACCCCGAGGAAACCAATGCACCCTACGGCCTGGCCAAAAAAATGCTGATGGTTCAGGCACAAGCCTACCGCCAGCAATACGGAATGAACGCCATCAGCCTGCTGCCGGTTAATCTCTACGGACCGAGAGATAACTTTGACCCCACTTCCAGCCACGTGATACCCGCACTCATTCGCAAAGTCATCGAGGCTCAGGCCCAACAACAACGTTGGATCGAAGTCTGGGGAACCGGATCCGCATCCCGTGAATTTTTATACGTGGACGACGCTGCGGCGGGCATCGCTCTGGCAACCGAACGGTATGACCATGCCGATCCGGTCAATTTGGGATCCGGCCAGGAAATCACCATTCGTCAGCTCGCTGAAACGATCTGTGAGGCATGTCATTTTGACGGAGAAATCCGCTGGAATACGGACAAACCCGACGGCCAGCCGCGACGCTGTCTGGATACCAGCAGGGCACGCGAACAGTTCGGATTCGTGGCCACCACGCCGTTATCTACGGGACTCCAGAAGACCATCCATTGGTACCGTCAGAACGTCACCAGCAAAGCTGCGTAATCGGCGAACTCTCGGGTCCTGGACCTTTCGCCATGCCGCCCACGGTGCCGGCCCTTCACCAACCCCCGCGCGCAATTCCCGGCCACACCGAAGCGGTAGACGTGCCGCCCCTGAAAATCGTGGTCGTAAGGGGCAATCGATGCAGCGCGACAGAGCGGACCTGCTTCGAGGGATCATCGTAATCATTCGGAGTCGGATCCATGTTTCTTTCTCTCTTGGATGACAACCAACCCGCGCAAGGCGGGTGCGGGTAGCTGAACCGTTTGCTGCTGAGCAATGTGACGGATCATCGTCGTTCCGGTGATCTCAACACCACTTCGTTTCGAGCGTCTGCAAAGCCAATCATGGAAAGCGAAACTAGCTACACCGAGCCAGTCAACGAGTGAGAGCTACCGAAACCGCAGGTCGGCACCCGGCATTGCTTATCCCCAATCCGCACACCCCTTTGGACTGACGCAGGCGCCCCACGCAGGCACGACTCCTCAAGTCGCAAGCCGCTAGCAGTCATCCTCGGCAAACTGCTGCAACGATCCCACACTCGGCATGGGCTGCCGTGTAGCTCGCGGCTGAATCTTGAACTCGGGGTGAAAAAAGAGCGAGGTAGTCCACGTGAAATCATTAATCGGCCCGAAGCCCGACATATCGACCTGTATCAAACCAGTGTCTCGCAGGAATGCCGTGGCCTTGGGATACCAATCACTATTGTCAAAAATCAGCCCCCCGCCTGTCTGCAACGCTTGAACCGCCTCTCGCACACAAAGCCCGCGAAACATCCCGTCGACAATCACGACGTCGTATTTGCCCCGCTCACGGGGAAAGTTCACATAGGCGTCCTGGTCACTCGCTAGGTGTACTTGCACGTTGCTCCCAGTCAATCCATCGCGAACTTTTTCGAACCACGCGGGGTCGCTTTCCACGCTGGTCACTTGGCCGGCAATTTTCCCCCAAAACAGGGTCGAATTACCACAACCATATTCAAAGACAGAACAGCGCGAGAAATCCAACTGACGCAGGTACTCAATTGTGGGATAGGTATACCACGGTACTGGGTCGCCGTTGGCGTCAAGGCACGCTGCGTGTTGCATTGATTTGGCCTGACCGAATCCTTCGGCAAGGATATCAAGACACCGCAGTAACCGCCGCTGTGTGCGGGGAAGAAGTTTTCTAGCTCGCTTGAACATTGGGCATTCCTGAATTCATTCAGCTTTTGCTGTGAGATTGTGGAGTCAACTTTCGGTACAACACGTCATGATGCGAGAGTTCCGCGAGCGGTTCATACCAAGAGGACAAGTACGTATCGATCTCTTCGCGATAGCGCGCCTCGATTAGCAGAAATCGAGGTGCGTGTCGCCGAAAATCTAATCCGCGCAAGGCGGGTAATTCAAAGCCTTCGACATCTAGCGACAACAAGTCGATTTGCATGATTTGATGTCGATCGAGTAGTTGGCTGAGCGTACACGCGGGTACGGTCAACTCTCGCGTCTCGACTTGCTGGCAATCGCAACCGGAGCGAATGTGTTCCTCTTCTTCTTGGCTTGACTTCATGCCACCCTTGACCAGCGACATCAGATCGCAATACCGCATCTCCACCGTGGGACTCTCGTAATCGTCCGCAACCAAGGCAGTGTTTTCGACCAGGCAGCGCGGTCGATTCGTACGACAACGTTCCGCTAATTCAGGCACAGGTTCTACCAGCAAACCGCGCCAGCCTCGGTAGCGTTCGAAATACAAAGTATTACTTTGTTGCACCCCATCGTTGGCTCCCGCTTCGATAAAGAAGCCATCGTCAAAATCCAGATATTTTTCCAGCTTGAGATCCAACGCGTTCAGTGCAAATGACTGACGACGAAACTTTGAAGAAACCCGATGGAGAAATTTAGTCGCTACACTCATGCCACCCTCCTACGACTTCCTACCATGCGACGCAACTTTTCGACGCGTGACCACCAGCGCCGCATTCCACGCGGTCCTCCGAAGTTATGCTCAAAATCGAATGCGTCTGCCTCACACATTCTGGTAATCGCCGCTGGATGTCGCAGTACCTCGGGCATCGGGAGCCGAGGCAGATTCGCCAACGGATTCGTGCTGCAACTGGTTCGCGTGGCATCCGCGCGAAATCCGATGTTGCTGACGAGATTCACATCCGGTGTGACGCTCAACAGATCATGCTGCCAACAGGTATACAGCCACAGAAAATCCCAGCTGCTATTCTTGCCTGAGAAATGGTCTCGAAAGATCGAGTGCCAGTATTTCTTTTCCGCAGCCGTGTCCCAAGGGCTCACGAGGTCGTCGGCAGTGAGCAAGCTGGGCTGACGCACATTGGCATCAAATTTTTCCCAGGTACTTCGCCAAGTCGCCCAACCCCAACAATGGAAATACTTCGAAAAGTAGTAACTGGAACTTGTTCGTGAATGACCCTTTTGAAAATTGCACCCGCAGATATTCCCCACTTTTGACTCATCACGATACTGATCCAGCAAGCGATCGCAATAAGTAAAGAATGAAGGATCGGGTAGACAATCATCTTCCAGAACGATAGCCTCTTCGGCCTGTTGAAAAGCCCATCGCAGACCGCTGGTAATGCGCTGATAACACCCCAAATTCGATTCAGCGAAGTCCGTCAACACATCGCAAGGCCACGATACTTGGTCGATAATGGCCCGCGTTTCGGCCACCCGCTCCGCCTCGCCGGCAACATGTGGTCGAGCGCCGTCCGACACGACATACAACCGTTTCGGCCGCGCCATGGCAATGGCATTGAAAACCAACTGAGTCAAATCGGGGCGATTGAATGTCAGGAAGATCACTGGTGTCGACGTTTCCATCCACATGCCTTTCTGTCAGTACAACTAGCAGCGGGGTCTCCGCTCCCACGCAATCATCGCGGGCGTACTAACCGCATCACCGTGCTATCAACACCAATTCCATGTGATCACGCCCTGGCACCCTGTCGTTAGCGTGCATCACCGTGACCTCGTCCGGTGAAGGACTCTCATGGCAGAGGTTTGGCGGTCAGCAGCATAGTCGATTATCCAGAACCAGGACAATGTCGTTTTCTGGCCGAGCCGGCACAATGCTTGCATCCCACAGGGGCACGGGCGTAAGACCGTTGCATGACGTTGGAATGCTCATGGGTGCTGGCTGCGCGGCGAGACGGTGGTGCTCTGACCGCGCGTCGCAGTCACATCGACTTCATGCTGCTGGAACACGGTGTTTTGTCGGCAATGACTGGCGTGGCACTACGTGATCCGGCGGCGCCGTCGACACCCGTTCACAAGCTGCTTGATACACCTTCCAGGTCGCTGCTGCGGTCTTGTCCCAGGAGAACTGGCGGACACGTACCAAGCCACGTTCGATCAGCGGTTGACGTTGCTCAGGATGGGTCAACAAATCGCTCAGGATATCGGCTAATTCATCTGTGGCAGGCGGATCAAACAGCAACGCCGCGTCGCCAGCAACTTCCGGGATGCTCGACGTATTTGCGGCAACAACAACAGTCTGGCAGGCCATCGCTTCCAATACGGGGATACCGAATCCCTCATACCGCGAGGGATACACCAACGCCAGGGCATGGTGGTACAACGCCCGTAATTCCTCGTCGGTGACCGATGTCAACGTCTCCACGTGCTCCGCCAACCCCAAAGCGGCAATCTGCTGCTGCTCGTGTCGCGTGAGGCAACTGCCAGCCACAACCAACCGCACGCGAGGATCGCGAGACACAACCGCCTGCATCGCTCGGAGCAGCCGATCGAAGTTTTTGTAGGCGGCCCGAGAACCGACATAAAGAAAGTATGGCGTGCGATCTTGACATCTTGGTGGCGCAAATTCTGGTGGGGCGTAAGCGGCCTGCTCCTCGGGGCCATCGATCTCCGCGGCAGGACCTAAATCTGCAGCTAAATGGATCACAGAAACTCGATCTTCGACTTCCGGATAAAACTCTAACAAATCGCGACGTGTGCTTTCCGAGATGCAGATGATCCGCCTGGCGGCAAGAATCGCAGCTTGTTTGAGACGTGCGTTCCGGCGGCGTCGATCCACAAGTTCAGGAAATCTTTCGTGGATCATATCGTAGACAGTCACGACCAGAGGCTGTCGCAGCGATGCTAACGCTTGGTTGGACAACAATCGATAGCTAGTCGGATGCACCACGTCGGCTTGGGTGTTCGCATACAGCTGGCGAAAGAACCGTCGTCTCCGCCACTTGACCCAAGCTTTGGGGCCCCGATAGGTGTCGCACTGTTGCCACTGCAACTGACTGTGTTCGAGAACATGTGTATCTGGTTTCGAGACAGTCGCCAGAATCGGCGTCCAGCTTGAGGGGAGTCGGGAGATCAACTCGGCGAAATAGCGATTGATTCCACCCGCACGCTGCACGCTGTAGATGGCACCGTCATACAGTATGCGCATCGTTTCTACCTCCGACTGGATGTGACCACATCAGGCTGCCTGCTGAGATCCATGCAACGGAGCTTGTTTAGGCGCCGCATCCTCGGGAACCCGGTAGGCTATGAGACTGGTCCCCCCAAGTCGTTGAAGTGGCAAATCTCGATGCAATTCGTTCAGGTAACGAAAAACACCGCGTGTTTCTCGACAACGCAAACCACGGTAGTCATGCCATACGATGCAACCACCGGGAGCAATCATTTGCAGCGCTTTTTCGGTATCGCTTTTGATGTAAGCGTAGCTATGCCCACCATCAATGAAAATCAGGTCCATTTTCCCCCGATATGGCTCCACATCGAGTGCAGCGCTATCTTGAAACAGCTGTTTGACTTTGTGCGCCACTTCAGTCTCGGAGTAGACGAATTGATCGAAGTGTGATTCGGAGACCGCGTGCGACACATCGTGAGCATTCATCTCGCTGTGCAGTTGCATGCTGGGATCATCGGGAGGGAGCGTTAAAGTGGTAATCTGCGCATCGCTGCATGCGTTCAAAGCCATCAAGTAGGTGGTTCTCCCGGAGCACGTGCCAAACTCGAAAATCCGCCGCACGTCCTTCGACAGACAAGCCAACACATACGCTTCCTCATCACTCGTTGTGGCTGGTAGTTGATTATTGGGATTGCCGAGAAAGTAAACCGCTCCTTGACGCGCTCGCTCGACAGAATCACAACGGAAGCGACTGTCAAACTCGGGTAACTTCACCGCGGCGATAGGGAATTGCGGGTGCCGTCGGCGATGACGCCGATACTCTCGATAGACGAGGATACCTGTGGTGGTGGCAAACAACGCCGTCAACCATGGGAAGCCTTCAAGCAGCCATGCGTCGAACATACCGGATTCATTTTTTATGAGGGTCGCGGGGGTCCAAGAGAGCAGTCTTATAGCAAATCGCCCCCAAAGCAACAACGGAACTTTACCACCGCCCGTTGGCGAGTCAGCTCATGGCTTCGAGGCAAGACGGGTTGGTCCCCACCAAGGGCTACATATCCAGCGTAAGCGAGCAGTTTGCACGGATTCCACTGCTCAGCTTCACCCTCTTATGGCGACTTTGCTGACAAGTTGAATCGCGCTAGCACTTTGTCGTTCCGGACGATCACATGACGATTGGCATACGCGGGATGGGCCCAACAGACACCATCCCTGCGGGCAAGTTGGGTTCGCGTCGGGTCAATCAACTGCGTGCGGTCGATTTCATCAAATCCTGCGGGAGACAATTTGCCAATGATTAACTCCCCACGTTCATTGAACATCCAGGTACGATCGCCGTTCTGTACAAAGTGGATATTGGCCCAGCGCGCTTTGGGAACCGCGGTCAGATCCTCCCAGATACGTTTGCCGGTTTTCGCTTCGAGGCAACGCAGTTCGCCATAACTATCAACTCCGTAGATGTGGTCTCCCAGGCGGACTGGGGTGCTGATAATGGACTGCAGCGCATCGGTATCTCGTTCACTCCGGCCGACCGCTTGCCACATCGTTTCCGCAGCAACCTTGTCATCCGACAGCTTTAACATCAGTGATCCGTCGTAGAAGGAAGTCACAAACAATTCGTTTCGATGCAACACGGGTGTGGCAATGCCAATGGGCATATTTTTCGGTGGGAACGCAATCCGCCAGTGCACCTTACCACTGAGCGGCTGCAAACCCGCCACGCTATCCCCCGTCCAGCAAGCCAGGACGTCTTGCCCGGCTTGTCTGGTAATCACCGGCGCCGCGTAGCTGGCACGGTCCTGGAGAGACGTCCACACTTCTTTTCCGCTCTGTTTGTTTAGCGCCACCATGCAGGCATCTTTCCCGCCAATCTGGAGAATGACCAGATTCTGATAGATCAGTGGTGCTGCCGCGATGCCCCAGATTGGCATTCGGATGGCATAGTCTTGATTCAGGTCACGTTTCCAGAGCACGGTGCCATTGGTGGCGTCCAGGCAATGCAAATGTCCCATCGCACCGAGTGCGTAGGCTTTGCCGCCATCGATGGTGATACAAGCCCGCGGTCCCGCAGTGTAGCTAATGGTGTACGGACAAAGGTATTCAACCGACCACAACGATTCTCCTGTCTTCTCATCGAAACAATGAATTCGTTCACGTTGCTCAGGCTCGACGATACGGTCCGAAATATAGACCCTACCTTCGGCGACCGTTGGACCGCTGTACCCCGCCTCGATCGGTACTTGCCACACCGGTTGCAATCGCTTGGCGTTGAATTTGGTGACAAGCCCATCTTCTTTCCAGACGCCGTCCCGATGAACGCCACGCCATTGAGGCCAATCATCCGCGCACGCCAGCAGATGAGAACCGATAACAAGCGAGCAGAAGGTCAATGAAAAATAAAGAAGGTTACGCATCGAGGCGGTCCGATCTAGCAAAGTGAAGAGCGGGTAATTCGTGTTTTCGGGCTGGCCTTGTGACCAACCTGAACCAGGTGCGGACTCTATCTTAGCGGTCTGGCACCCGTGGTGGGAACGCTCATTTTGGTCCGCCGCACGGTCTCTTGTGAAGTCCCCCTGGTCGCTGGTATGCTCACGTAGCGAGGCGGCAGAACCACAAAGCACGTACTCACAGTAGAAAATTGCATGCGAAACGTAATCACATTGGTCTTAGGTGGGGGACGCGGGACACGTCTGCATCCGTTAACAAAATACCGTGCCAAGCCGGCAGTTCCGTTGGCAGGCAAGTACCGCCTGATCGACATCCCGCTGTCGAACTGCATCAATAGCGGCCTGAACCACGTCTACGTGTTGACACAGTTTTTGTCCGTCAGCCTGCATCGGCACATTCGTCAAACGTACCGGTTTGACTCCTTCAGCGGTGGCTTTGTGGAAGTCCTGGCCGCACAACAAACGCCAGACAAGGGCACCGATTGGTACCAAGGTACGGCCGACGCCGTCCGCAAAAATCTTCGTTACCTGGAGCAAAAAGGTGTCGACTACGTACTGATCCTTTCTGGCGATCAGCTGTATCGCATGGACTTCCGCGACATGATCCGTACGCATCAGGAAGCCAACGCGGATGTCACCATTGCAGCCTTACCTGTCGGCCGCGAGGAAGCCAAATCTCTGGGTGTGATGAGGATCGATGATTCCGGACGCATCGTTGGCTTTGCCGAGAAACCCCAAACAGAAGAAGAGCTGGATCAGGTCCGCACAGAGCCCAGTTGGATTGATTCGAAAGGGATCGAAAGTCAAGGCCGAGACTGCCTGGCCAGTATGGGCATCTACCTGTTCAACCGCGACTTCCTCGTCGATGTACTTACCAAAACAACCTACGAGGACTTTGGCAAAGAAGTCTTTCCCGCAGCGTATCGAGCCAAGCATGTGCAAGCACACCTGTTCGACGACTACTGGGAAGACATCGGTACCATTCGCGCATTCTATGAAGCGAACCTTAGTCTGGTTAGAGACAAACCACCGTTCGCACTGAACGCTCCCAACGCTCCCGTCTATTCACGCTCTCGTTTTCTACCACCCACGATGGTTGAGAATGCGTCCATCAATCGCAGCTTGATCGCCGATGGATGCCGAATCGGCAAAGGCGCGGTCATCGAGAACAGTATCATTGGTTTGCGAACCCACATCAGCGAAGGCGTGGTGATTCGAGACTCGATCGTGATGGGAGCCGACTATTACGAAGCCGATAGCGAAGACGACGCGCCACCGGTGACAATCGGAGCCGGCAGTGAAATTCGCGGAGCCATTCTCGATAAAAACTGTCGCGTTGGAAAAGACGTTCGGATCGCCAACTCCTCAGGCATCACCGACAGTGAAGATTCCGACATCATGGTCGTTCGCGATGGCATCCCGATCGTCCTCAAAGACGCCGTCCTGCCTGACGGCTGGCGCGATCACTAGTGTTCAGATTGGACCAACTCCCTCCCTTGGCAGCGCACGTCAAGCAACTCGGGCCAGCGAGTTCGGCACACCAAGTCACCATCGCCAACGCCGCCCGCCGGATGCTGCAGGCGAAGTCCAGCTCCAACTTGCCACCCGGCAGCAGGTAACGCGGTTCCTGCTGCCCCCGAGACATTGGCCCACGCCGCGTTGGCTGCTGCCCTGAATTCTGCAGTTTCCCGCCAAATCTGAGACCTGACTTCGGCAAATGCCTGAGCTATGATTGAAGAGGTAGCTCTTCGTGTGCTACCGTTTTTGCCAATTGTTCCGGCGCTTTGCAGCACTGTACGACCGTCCTCCGAGTAACTCGATGACATCCAACCAACGACTTTCTGGAATCTTTACTCCCAATATCGTCCCTCTTGATGCGCATGGGGAGATCAACGAAGAGGAAACGCGCCGCTACGTCGATTGGCTGATCGAACGGGGCGTGCATGGCTTGTACCCCAATGGTTCCACGGGTGAATTTACGCGGTTCACTGTCGAAGAGCGTCAACGGATCATCGAGATCATCGCGGACCAAACTGCAGGGCGCGTGCCGATCCTGGCGGGTGCCGCCGAAGCCAATGTGCGCGAAACGATTCGCGCCTGCGAGACATACTACGACCTGGGTGTCCGCGCCGTCGCCATCGTCTCACCGTTTTACTACAAGCTGAGTCCCGACGGTGTCTATGCCTACTTCAAAGAAATCGCCGATCATTCACCGATCGATGTGACCCTCTACAACATCCCGATGTTCGCATCGCCCATTGATGTGCCCACCGTCCAACGCCTGGCAGACGAATGCCCTCGCATTGCGGCGATCAAAGATTCCTCGGGTGATCTGCCACATATGATGCGCATGATTACCGCCGTACGGCCCAACCGACCAGACTTCGCCTTCCTCACCGGTTGGGATGCTGCCCTGATGCCCATGCTGTTAATCGGCTGCGATGGCGGAACCAACGCCACCAGCGGTGTTGTCCCAGAGATCACTCGCAAACTCTATGACCTGACCCTGTCAGCCCGATTAGACGAGGCACGCGATCTGCAATATCGTCTGCTGACCTTGTTCGACGCCATGATTTACAACAGCGAGTTCCCTGAAGGTTTTCGCGCCGCCCTCCGCTTGCGTGGCATCCAAACTGGCGTCGGCCGCCAACCCCAATCATCCAATCAGCAAGTCGACCTGGTCAGTCTCACAAACCAGCTGCAGTGCTTGTTGGCCGCAGAAGGATTTACCGAAGAACCCCTCGGTGGATGCCCTGTTGGTGAGTCATTCGATACGGATCAGATCAGTACGATCGTCGAAAAGGTCGTTGGCGAACTGCAACGTCGCGGCATGGCGTAACTTCACGGACCGTGGTCGTCCGATCGCCTCGGCTGCCAGTCGCCTTACCCTCGCTGTTTCCGCGCGCCCTCTCCGTCTTCGCTCACCACGCTATTCCGGCTGAAGTGGTGGTTGCTCACGAGCGACAGAATAGTCTCGCTGCGCTACCGTAGGATGCCCCATCGGCCCAAAGGAATCGAATTCCGCGCACTGTTCTCGGCCGGGTACAAACTCCACTTCAATGGCACTCTCCGTCACACGACAAAGCTGAAAGCCAAAGCGGGTCTCGGTGTCTGACCAGCGCTCACTCAGCTGGCATGTATTCCCTGCAGCAGCTGTTCGATACAGCCGAATTCCATCCACCTCCTGGACAGGGCGACCCGTGTGAACATGCCCACAGAAAACAATCTCCACCTGAGCCGCCTGGAACAGGCGCCAGAGTCGTTGACGATGCGGGGGGTCAATGGAAAAGTACCAATTGTCGTATTGGTCACCCTGGGTCAAATCCCAAGCCGGCTCGTCGAGATGCTCGATGAACGGCCAGTAATGCATGACGACCACATGATGTCGCGTCGGCGGCAAGTGCGGAATACGCTCCAGCAAGCTCCACATACGAGACTCGTGCGGAAACCCTGTTCCAGCGACGGCGGCATAAATGCCTGTAAACCGCACGTTGCGATGTACGAAGGTCCAATGAATGGGACCGAAGTACGAAGCGAATAGATCCAACCGCCGTTGAGTCATATTCCAATCGGGGTCATTCCACTCCAACCCTTTCCAGCGATGCTTCACGCCATTCTGAACGGTATGTTTGTTCCCCACATCCATGTTTCCAGGAATCACAAACACTGGGAATGGCAACGTCTCAAGATCTGCTTGAGCTTGCTGGTATTCAAATTCATGGGTATCCCCATCGCGCGTCAAATCGCCACCGTGGAGCAGCAGATCTGCCCTGGTTTCCGCCATCTGCTGTTTGATCGCTGCCCAACGTTGATTGATCGCCGGACGAAAGCGGTAGGAACGCGGTGTCCCCATGTGGCTGTCATTGACGTGCAGAAACGCCCAAGGTGCGTGGTTCACGGTGATGCCTTTTCTTTGGTTTGCTTTACGAATTGAAACGAATACAGATCGGCATCTTGAAGCACAAACCGCAAACGCACCGGCTGACCCACCAATTCCTGCACGTCCTCATGTTCCTTCCAGCGAACGGAGCGTGCTACGGAATCCCCAAACTGAGAAATACAGTCCTTCAGCGCATAGCCCGGCAACGGCTCACCGGCTGCGTTTTGAATTTCCACCCGCAAGGTACCTGCTGCCGAACTGGCAAAATTCAAATCCAGCCTGGATCCGTCAAATGTCATCGTCTTGGTCAGCAACTCACCTCCACGCGCCGTCGCCGAAGCAGAAACGAAGCCATCCAACCGCAAGGTGTAACGGCGCAGGGCACTGCCTTTGCCATGCCAATAATTCTCTGTCGCATAGAGCGACAACTCCGCCGGTGCGCCCGGCAGTTCACTTGCCGTTTCTACCACACCCCACGCCAGATAATGGGCGCCGTAGTGCCACGTTCCCGGACGCTCGGGTCCGGGACGCAAGAATGACTCATTCCAGCGTTTAAAATGCACGCCGTCACGACTGGTCATGAATAGACCATCGGTCAACGCATATCCGTAACGTGGATTCGACGATGCCCGAAGTTTCCGGTTCTTAACGTCCGGCAGTTGCTGCATCGTCGCAGAGGGGCCCCGGTCAATGTAGCGTGTTGGAAACCCGATCAGCACATGCGGCGCCCGGTGGTAAACCTGCACCGCATTCGTGTAGAGTTGAACCTCGGGAGAATCGACATAGGTCAAGTTGGTCGCCTGATTCCAATCCACCAGGTTGTCGGACACTGCCGTGCGAATCGCTCGATAGCCTGCCGGTTTCCATTGATCGTCTGTGATCGTGCCGGCAGTAAAGACGCGCCAGTAAGCCCGGTATTTGCCAATCCTCGGATCCCAAAATGCCAGATTCTGAGAATCAAAGGCGCCTTGGAGGCGCAAGATCGGGGCATTATGGAAAGGTGACCAGTGCAGTCCATCTGGTGATTGGAACACCAGTAAACCGTTCGGTTTGCTGGAGCGCAAAATCGCCTTGTAGCGGGCCTCTGCCGGAGCATCCGGATTGGCGTCTTTAAACACTGCAGGGTGCCCGGGATCGACGTGGAGGTCACCGACCACTCCACTGGCCATCACAATATTGTTGGCCCGCTGGCCACCAAAAGCGTGTTGCTGCAGATGTGGCTTACGCCAGTGAATTCCGTCATCGCTCTCTGCATAACAACAATAGAGCGGATGCGCACCACCGTCTAACTTGCCCTCGCTGACGCGCAGATGCCACGCTTTGTAGTACATGCGATACACATCTCCGTCGCGGAATACACTGTGATATCCGCAGCCAGTACCTTCCCAAGCTTCGTCATGGACGATCGCCAACTCGCGCGGGCGAGGATGATGTAGCCGCAAGGCAAGCTCACCCTCCATCCGCTGGATTAGAAAGTCATCGATCAACAGGTTGCGTCGCACACCCACCTGAATCGGTGCTGGGGTGTCAGCCAATGTCGTGGTACAGGGAATACCGAGTACGATGCACAGCAACAGCGTCTTCCACATCAATCCATCCTTCTTGCAAACGGGAGCGTGGGTCCAGGGGATCTCTGGTTGCGATTGTACGCTGTCCCAGCGCATCATTCTGTACCACATACGAAACACCCAACCAGAAACCAACTCTGCAAACAAATGACGCAAAGCGGCCACAGGACATGATGCTGCGCCGATGTGTCGGCCGGATCCCCAACCGTGCCAGCGTGTTGCCACCCCCACCCATCGTGGCCATTTCGATGGCATTCGGCGCCTTAAACTCGCCCCCGCCACCCCTCAATTTCAGCTTCGTGACGGATTCAGATATTTTCTCGACAAGAAAAGGTTGATTGCCAGAATCACAACGGTATGTTCGGAGAAAGCCAAACAGCACTCGGGAAACAAACTATGTCGCTAACAAATCGCCGTCGCTTCATCCAACAAACCGCTGCCGTGGGAGTGGGCGTTGCCACTGCCGGACTTTGCCAAAGCGCCGTCGCCGCCAACGACAAAATTCGCGTCGCCTGTATTGGTGTGCGTGGACGCGGCAATTCCGTCATGCGCAGCTTCGCCGCAGAAGCAGACTGCGAGATCTCGCACATCTGTGATGTCCGAGAATCCGTCAGACAACAGCGCGGTGCCGAACTGAAAGAAAGAACGGGCCGCATGCCCAAACTGGTCAACGACTACCGTACGCTGTTGCAGGATGACTCCATCGATGCATTGATGGTCGCCACCCCTGACCATTGGCATGCGCTGTTGACCATCGACGGTTGTCTAGCCGGTAAAGACGTTTACGTTGAGAAACCAGCCAGCCACAACATCGCAGAAGGTAAGGTGGCTGTGGCTGCCGCGAGAAAAAATAACTGCATGGTGCAAATGGGCACTCAAATTCGCAGCGCCCCATTCATGCAGGAAGCAATTAAATACATCCAAACGGGTGCCCTGGGAAAAGTACACTTCGGACGCGCCTGGGAAACAAGTCGCAATGCGTCCGTTCATTTGCCACCAGACAGTCAGGCACCTGCCGATTTGGATTACGACCTCTGGCAAGGTCCTGTGAAAGAAAGAAAATACAACAGCGCGCTGGTGAACAATGCGTGGCGCTGGTTCTTTGATTACGGTACGGGCGACCTGGGAAACGATGGTGTCCACCGCATCGACTACTGTCGGTGGGCTATGGGAATTGAAGGGATGCCGGAAGCGATCTCCTGCGCCGGTGGCAAGCTGTTCTTTCAAGACGACCAGCAATGGCCCGACACCATGTTTGTCAATTACGAGTATCCTGGCCAAATTTTGCAGTACGAAATGCGATTGTGGTCCCGCCCCAAACTGTTCGGTGCCGGTGAAGGTGCAATTCTTTACGGCGAAAACGGGTCGCTGTTTCTAACCAATACAGGCTGGAAAGCATTTGATGCCAATGGCAAGCTCGTGCAACAAGGCCAAAGTGATGTGGGTCAGCAAGCGCATGTCCGCAACTTCCTGGACGCGGTTCGCAGCCGTAAACGTCAGGATTTGAATCAGGAAATCTACTCGGGCCATGTCAGCACTGTCATGTGCCATGCTGGCAACATCGCTTGGCGAACGGGTAAACGACTGCGCTTCGATGCGCAAAAAGAACGATTTGATGACGCCCAGGCCAACGATTACCTAGGCCGGGAACACCGACGCGGGTTTGAACTTCCGAAAATCGGCTGAGACACCCAATTCGGCGCCCCCTTGCTGAAGCTGCCGCGCGTTTCAGCTCAGGTCATACACTTCGACGCGTCCAAAATCGGGAAAGCGCCCTGCTTTCTGCTTCGAAGGCTGACCCTTGGTACCAACCAAGACCAACTGCTTGCCGCCTTGGGCATAGCAAGCCTGTGTAACGCGATAACCCGTCTTGTGTGCAGCCAGTCGCTTGCCACTTTCCATGTCGAAGCATGCCACGTTCCAAGCACCGCCACGCAACCGACCCGCCATCACAAACTGCCGACCTTCGGGATGCACTGCCAGGGTCTCCATCAGACCCTCGCCCGACTCTCCCTGATGCGTTTCGTCGACCTTTTCGGGTGGGTCCTTTTGCCATGCCCACTTCTGCCAAAGTTGTCGGCCATTGCCCGCCATCGGATCGCGCATCGGCCCCATTCCAGCGAGCAGCAGGTGGTCTCCTGAATGGGAAAACTCCATGGCAAAGATTCCGCCCAGATAACAATGACTCTTGATAATTCCCCAACTGGTAAAGTCCGACGTCGTCCAGTTCGCAGCTAATTTTCCCGTTGCCATCTCGAAGACGCGCACTTCACCCATCAGATTACCGGCAGCCACAAACTCCCCGCTCGGACTAAAGGCCACCGCCTGAACGGAAGGTACGTGGGGCAAGCTATGAAGTATCTCACCTGTCTCTACCGACACGATCTGCAACGATGGCTCCCGTTCCGGTGCCGGTTCGTAACGATACCCACCGGCAAGATATTGCCCCGTCACCGAAGCGAGCCATTGACCATCCTGGGAAACCGCCATATCCCATGACCAAAAATCGTGGAGTCGGACCTGTCGGATCGAAGTGTCCGACGTGGGAGAGTACCATTGCACGCACCCATCGTACCCCGCTGACAAAATCAGATCCTCGGTGGGCCAAGCGGTCGAACTGACATAACTGTCATGAGCAAACAGTTTCCGCTGGTCGCGTGTCTCGAACGACAGCTCATAGACACCATCCATACAGCCTGCGGCCAACGCGCGGCCATGCGGAGCAAGAGCGGCACCAAGCACCCCTGTGGGTAATTTGAAATCGTGCTTCTTGTTGAACTTTAGTTCCATGCTCATATCTCAACCGTTGGTCGCCACGACACGACACGCCTGAACTCGGTGTTGGATCGCTATGGTGTGATGTGGGTACATCAGAATGGTTCTCTGGGAGGTTGACTCGACTTCGGAGTGAATCAGCCCGTCTGTAACAATGCGTGTATCGGTTCCGCGTCCTCTTCAACGCGTTGAAAGGTTGGCAATCCGGGCAAATCGTAGGTTTGATGTGGGTCGACCCCCAATGCGCGAAAAATGGTAGCGAACAGTTGGCGGTTGTCGACAGCACCCTCGGTCACTTCCACCCCCAGTGGGTCGGTGGCTCCATACACCATCCCTCCCTGAATCCCCGCTCCGGCCATCGCCAAGCTCCAAGCCTGAGGGTAATGGTCACGACCTCGGGCCTCATTCAACCACGGCGTGCGGCCAAATTCTCCCATCGCAATCACCAGGGTATCTTCCAGCAGCCCTCGCTGCTGCAAGTCCGTAACCAGCTGATAGAGCACGTTGTCTAACTCGGGAACCAACATTTGATGCATTTCGTGCTGGTACACATGATTGTCCCAGGGCATACCGTTCGCCACCATGACGAACGTCGCACCATGTTCAACCAAGTGCCTGGCCTGGAGCGCGTGCTGTGCAAAAGCACCCTGACCGTAGCGTTGTCTTTCTCGTTCAGGTAGTTGTTCGAGATCAAACAGGGGGGCACAGCTCATCAGACCCTGCACGCGACGAAACGCGGCGTTGTGTTTTTCCGCAGCCTGGCTCCGCTGATCATTTTCGTATTTGCGACTGAAGAAACTGCGCAGCGCTTCACGATCCGCGTGATCCAGCTCAGAAAGATTTTCGCTGCGTTCAATATTGGGGATCGAATACGAGCCACCTGCGCGGACCGGGCCATACTCAGCACCCAACCAGCCCGCCCAATTGCCAGCTTTGAAT
>MDSW01187183.1_pt1 | contig 20444 bp, 21 predicted proteins | sample 811171 | NCBI WGS metagenome assembly MDSW01 (sample SAMN05326641, study PRJNA326480) | marine metagenome | isolation source: seawater | place: Atlantic Ocean: North West | collected 2012 | reverse complement strand
TATAGGTATCCTATATGGACCAGTAACCATAAGAGAGGAATGCGTATAACGTACAACACCAGCTAGCTCATACTCCATAATTTCATTCAAAATAGCGCATACTTCTTTTGTGTTTAATTTTTTCATTAGCTTTTCCTAATCAAATTAAAATTAAATATAATTGTTTTAACATCTTATGTAAAGTATTGATTTAAGGTATTTTTTTAATGATAATCATTCTTACTATGGTATTAATTCTCATTTATGAAATCATATACTTATGCAAGTAATTAGAGGTGATGACTATCAATCATGGGTGTATGCTCATCATGATGATTTAATAGTTGTAGATCCATGGTTAACCAACAAGCAGGTTTTTCCAGGATTGAATTGGTTGTTACATCGAAGCGCTTTGCGAGAATCATATTTAGTTAAAAATAATTTGATAAATAAAGTAACTCATATAATTATTACCGCTCATTTTTCTGATCATTTAGATTTAGATTCTTTAAATAAATTTGATAAAGATATTCAGATATATACCACTCATGAAGCATCAAAAGTTTTAATTAAAAATGGATTTCAAAATGTGACTATTGTTAAAATTAATCAATCCTATGACTTAGGATCATTAAGATTACAAATATACCAAGCAGGGAAACCATATCACACAACTACATTTGCTTATTGTCTAGATGATGGAAATGCTAAAGTATTTCATGAGCCTCACATGTTCAACAAAAACTTAGAGATTGAGGATGTTGATGCCTGCATCATAACAGTTGATAAGGTTAAGGTTTTAGGAATAATTCAAGTCTCAATGGATATAGAACAAGCTAAATCAGCACAATTAGCCCTAAACTCAAAATATTTCATACCAACAGGAATCGCTCCCAGCAGAACAAAAGGCCTAATAAGTTATATTCTTAGTATTAAGGAGTTTTATTCAGAAACTGATCTATTGCCGACAGTCTGTAGAGAGGTGGGCGATACACTAAGCATCTAAAGTCTCTTGAAACTATCATAATCATTGATGATTTTACAGAAGACCTGAGCTGTAACCTCGGCATCATAAGCGGCACTATGAGCTTCTTCGTTGATGTAAGAAATATCTAATTCTTTACATACTCTTGCGAGAACAGTTTGTTGGGTGGCTAGTACACCCAAACTTACAGTATCTATCAATGAAAAGGGATGGAATGGGGATTTCTTTATATTATTTCTGTTACAAGCTTCGCTCAGAAAACTATGATCAAAAAAAGCATTATGACCTACTAATATTGCTCGAGAGCATTCATATTTTGATTTATGTTTGTTAATTATTTTGAAGGATTCTTTTAGAGCATATTCCTCTTCCACAGCCAATCTTAAAGGATGATTTAAATCTAATCGAAGAAATTCTAATGCTTCTTTATCAACCTTTAGCCCTTCAAAAGGTTTAATGTGATATCTATGTGAATTACCCAATATTAATCTAGAATCTTCCTCATCAATTAATTGAATTGCTATTTCTAAAATTGCATTTTTTTTTGCATCAAAACCACCAGTCTCCAAGTCAACAATAACTGGAAGAAACTTTCTAAATCTATCTTTTAACATTTAAGGCCCTTATTATGCACATATAATATAAACGATAATCTCATATTAATATGATTTTTAAAGACATAACTAACACTAACTTTAAAGGTATTGATATTTCTTCTCATCATGAGTTTGATCATGAGAATGTTTTTTATTATGAAGATAATAAGACTGGTATTAAATCTCTCGTAGCGATTCATGATTCATCAAAAGGGCCTGCAATTGGTGGTTGTAGATTCAAGGAATATGACTCATTTGCAGAGGGTTTAAATGATGTATTGCGTTTATCAAGAGGTATGACTCATAAAAATAATGTTGCTCAAATTCCATTTGGTGGCGGTAAAGCTATTATTTTTAAAGAAACCAATAAATCAAATCATTTATTAAAATCATTTGCCAATTTCTTAAATCTTTTAGAAGGCCAATATATATCCGCCGAGGATATAGGTATTTCAGTAGAGGATATAAGATTTGTAAAGAAATACAGCGAATTTGTTTTTGATAATATTGATCCTGGGCCATATACGGCAAAAGGAATCTATTATGTGATAAGAGAGACGATTAATTTTTGTTTTTCAGAATCATTAACTGATAAAAAAATTTCTATTCAAGGAGCTGGAAGTGTAGGTAAGAAGCTTGCGGAGCATCTAGCTAATGATGGGGCTAAGGTTTTTATCTCGGATATAGATAAATCAAAGCTCAAAAATATTGATAACCCTAATATTAGTTGTATTGATGACGCGTTTTCATTTGAATGTGATGTATTTTCTCCTTGTGCACTCGGAGCTATATTCGATAAGTCATCTATTAAAAGTCTAAATTGCAAAATTATTGCTGGAGGTGCAAATAATCAACTTCAAGATTCATCTGTAGCTGATGATCTCCATCATAGAGGCATAATATATATCCCTGATATCTTAATAAATTCAGGTGGAGCAATAGGTTTAACTAAAGACTTAATGAAAAGAAGTGAAGTTGAGACTGAATCAGATTTAATGCATATTGCTTACAGAGTAAGAGAATGCTTAACTGAGTCACAAGAAAAATCAATCAGTCTTCAAGACACATTGAAAGAACTGATTATTTAAATTATTCAGCAATTCCTAATTTTCTTTGTAATTTAGTATTTGAAGTAGTGTATCCAAATGGCACTCTTTCACCTGGAAAAATTCTTTGATAAGCTTTTTGGACAGCTAAGGTGGTTTCATGAAAACCACATAAAATTAAATCTAGTTTACCTGGATAATCATTAATATCTCCAACGGCAAAAATTCCATCTCTATTTGTTTGGAAGTTTTCAGTGTTTACTGATATTTTTTTTGATTCAAGTTCTAGTTCCCACTCTAAGATGGGACCTAACTTTTTATTTAATCCAAACAGAAACAATAATTCATCTGCCTCGTGAGTAACAGATTCTTTTGTATCAAAGTTTTTTAAAGTAACCCCACCTACTTTATCGTCACCATTTATCTCTTCAATTACATAAGGGGTTAGAAGATTAACTTCACCAGATTTTACTAGTTCTCTCATTTGAGCCTCAGTATGTTGAGCTCCTCTAAATTGATCTCTTCTATGTATTAAACTTAAAGACTTAGCTGTTTTAGCTAATTCAACTGTCCAATCCAATGCTGAATCGCCACCACCAAAAATAAATAAGTTTTTATCTTTATATTGATCCACAGATTTGACAGCATAGCTCACACCTTTGCCTAGAAATCTGTCAGGATCCTCTATGTTTGGAGGTCTTCTTGGCTCAAATGAACCAGCCCCAGCTGCAATAAATATATTCTTTGTAGTGCATTCAATTCCTTCATTAGTCCTTACCAACCAAGTTGTAATATCATCTGATACAGAAATTGATTCTATAGATTCAACCCTTTGAGAAAGATGAAGATCATAATCAAATGGTTTAATTTGCTCGACTAAAGCATCTACATGCTCTTGTGCTGTTTGTGTAGGAACTCCAGGTATATCATATATAGGCTTTTCTGGATAAAGTTCAGAGCATTGCCCACCAACTTTATCTAAGTTATCAATCAGAGTGCATTTAAGCCCCAAAAGACCTGCCTCAAAGACAGTAAACAGCCCAACTGGACCTGCGCCAATTACTAAAATATCTGTTTCAATTTTCATTTAATTTTTTGTCCTGGTTTTGCTCCTGAATCAGGAGATAATACAAATATGCCACCTTCAGAATCACTCGCTGCAAGAATCATGCCTTCAGAAATACCAAATTTCATTTTTCTTGGAGCTAAGTTATATACCATTACCACTAATTTATTTATTAAATCAGAAGGCTCATACACTGATTTTATACCAGCAAAGACATTTTTTGTTCCTAATTCTCCAAGATCAAGCTTTATTGCTAAGAGTTTATCTGCACCTTCAACATGAGAAGCCTCTTCAACTCTTGCAACTCTTAAATCAACTTTCATAAAGTCATCAATCTGAATAGTATTATTTTCTTCTTCTTTCATTTTTTTTTCCTGTTTATAGAAATCTTTAATATCTAATGGTTCGATTCTTGAAATAATTGGCTTAAATTCATTAATCTCTGAATCAATCATCTTATCCTCAAGATTATCAATACTAAAGCTATTAATTTTTAACATCTTGAGCATTTGATCGCACAAATTTGGCATTATTGGAGAAAGCAATATGCATAGATTTTTAAATACATTTAATGCTGTTGATGCAATGACTAATGCATCGTTTTGATCTATCTTCCAAGGCGTATTTTCGTTTATAAATTTGTTGGCGTTATCTGCAATTTGCATTATAAGTTTTACTGCTTTAGAGAATTCTTTGTTTTCATAATAATTAAGAATTTTATCTATATCTTTCATGCAAGCTGATAAATGCTCTTCATTAATTGAATTAGATAGACGATTATTATTTTTTGAAATGAATGGAGCTGAGCGACTAAATATATTTGAAAATTTTCCAACTAAATCAGAGTTTATTTTTTGAGCTAGATCTTCTAGATTTAAATCGAGATCCTCAATTTTTGAATTAAGCTTACTTGCAAAATAATATCTGAGTATTTCTGGATCGCATACATCCGCGAATTGGTCTGCTGTAATGAATGTTCCCTTTGATTTAGACATTTTCTCACCATTTACACTTACAAAGCCATGAACATGAATGCTATCAGGAAGTTTGTAGTTAGAATTATTCAAAAGGGCTGGCCAAAACAAACCATGAAAATAGATAATATCCTTGCCTATAAAATGATGTACCTCATATTCAGAACTTTTACCCCATAGATGATCAATATTTAAATTATTTTTTTCGGCCCAATTTTTTGCTGATGCTATATATCCAATTGGAGCGTCAACCCATACATAAAAATACTTATCTACTTCATTGGGTATTTTAAAACCAAAATAGGGCGCATCACGAGAAATATCCCAACTTCTTAAATCACCCTCTAGCCACTCAGAAAGTTTACCTACCACTGAATCCTGAATAGATGCAGTTTTTAAAAATTTTTTAAGATTAGATTTGGACTTTTTGAGATCAAAGAAAATATGTTCAGATATTTTTGTGATTGGCTTAGTTCCAGATAACGATGATTTTGGATTAATTATCTCTGTAGCAGAATATGTTGCTCCACAAGAATCACACCCATCCCCATATTGATTCTCTGCACCACATTTTGGACAATCACCAGTAACATATCGATCTGCAAGGAACATTTTATTTTCTTCATCAAAGCATTGCTCAACATCTTCTTTATATATATGACCCGAATTTTTTGCATCAAGGAATATTTCCGATACCAATTTTTCATTTTCGTTTGAATGAGTTGAGTGGTAATTTGTATATTCAATTCCAAATTTTTTTAGTGAATCTTGATGATCTTTTTTCATTTGATCAATAAAATCTGTTGGCTTTATTTTTAGCTCATCTGCTTTCATCATAATTGGAGCGCCGTGAGCATCATCTGCACAAAAGCTAAGGACCTCGTGATTTGATTTACGCATGAATCTGACCCAAATATCAGTTTGGATATGCTCTAAAATGTGACCGATGTGAATATCGCCATTTGCATACGGCAATGCATTTGTGACGATAATTTTTCTTTTTTTATTTATTTTTAAGACCTAATTTTTTTTAATCGAGTATTATAAGTCAAAATATTATATCAATGGGCATCAAACAAATAATTGCTATTGCATCTGCAAAAGGTGGTGTTGGAAAGTCAACCATATGTGCAAATCTTGCTTTGCAATTTTCTGCGCATCATAAAGTTGGGATATTAGATGCAGATATCTATGGCCCAAATCAACATATAATTTTTAATGTTACAAATCAAAAACCCAAAGTAAAAACTATAGATGGAAAAAAAATATTTGTTCCTATTGAAGTTGATAATATCTTACTAAATAGCATGGGATTTGTTATTGATGCAGACAAAGCAGCAATGTGGAGAGGGCCGATGTTAAGCGGAGCTATTAAACAGCTAAAGAATTTAACTCAATGGGGATATTTAGATTATTTATTTGTCGATATGCCTCCAGGCACTGGAGATGCTTATCTAACTGTTGCCTCCGATATCAAGCCTGATCACGCTTTACTTATAACAACAATGAGTAAACTTGCTGTTCACGATACTCTAAAATCTAAAGCTATGTTTGATCGATTAAATATTCCAATCATAGGAATTATTGATAACATGTCGCACTCCATTTGTTCAAAAACTAAAAATCAAGTACATGAATTTAGCCAAATAAATCTTGAGCAAGAAATTGGTTGTGATCTTTTAGGATCCATTCCTCGGCATGAAGGTTTAGCAGATTTTGACATTACTAAAAAAAATAATTTACTTGAAACAATTTATAATAAATTGAAAGCAAAATTATGAATTATCTGAGATATTTTTATACATGCCTCACGGTAATGTTCATCAGTATGAGTGTTGAGGCAACTCAAGATCCGTTTGAGGAAATTAATAGGAAGATTTGGACTTTCAATGAATATTTAGATGATAATATTGCAAAACCTACTGCAGAAATTTATACAAGTATCACGCCTGATTTTATTGAAATCGGAATAACAAATTTCTTTAGAAATATTAATGAGCTTGATAATACTGCAAATCAGTTACTACAAGGTAAGCCTGTATATGCAATGAATGATTTTGCACGTTTTATGATAAACACATCTGTGGGCATATTAGGTTTTATTGATATTGCATCAAAACTTGGACTAGAAAGACATGATGAAGATTTTGGCCAAACCTTGGGAGCCTGGGGAGTAAGTAAAGGACCTTTTTTGATGATACCGCTTTACGGGCCGTCTACACCAAGAAGTCTTGCAGGTAGAAGCGTTAGCTCAGTTTTGTCAGGTACTTTTGCTATTGAGGAAACAGATGTAAGAATTGGTATTACGGCTCTTGATGCTTTGGAAACTAGAGCAAGGTATTTAGAAGTAGAAACTTTAATCGTTGGAGACAGATATTCATTTATTCGAGATTCTTACATGCAATATTTAGACTTTGAATCCAGTGATGGACAAGATCAATCAGATGACTTTGTAGATGACATGGATGACTTTTTATTAGATTAAATTCACACCATAGAAATTAATTCATCTTTTGTAATTTCTAAATTTTTCTCTTGTATTGTTTTAAGAATTAACTTTCTAAAGGATTTAGCATTTTTTAGGCCTCTGTTTAAACCAAATACATGTTTTAATGTTCTTGAATAAGGCTGCCCCTCATGAGCTTTTTCAATGCAATAATCTATGTATTGTTTTAGAACTGTTTTTCTATCATTTCCAATATCGGATTCATTAAAAATTTTAGAATCAACATTGCTAACAATCATAGGATTATCATATGGGCTTCTGCCAAGCATAACGCCATGTACTTTTTCTAAATGCTTAATAGATTCATCGATATCTCGTATTCCACCATTTAAAATGATTTGAAGATCAGGAAATTCATTTACTAGTTGGTAAACATTTTCATATTTTAAAGGAGGAATTTGTCTGTTTTGCCTTGGCGTTAAGCCTGTTAAAATTGCAACTCTTGCGTGCACAATTAGGGTTCTAAGTTTTGGATTAATAATTTTTGATACAAAATTATTTAAAAAATCTACATCATCTCTTTCATTGATTCCAATCCTGCATTTAACAGTTATTGGAATTGAGACAACTTCTTGCATGGCCATTATGCAATCATTAACAAGCTCTGGTTCTTCCATAAGGCATGCTCCAAAAGAACCTTTTTGGACTCTTTCGGATGGACATCCAACATTCAAATTAATTTCATCATATCCAAGTTCCGCGCAAATTTTTGCACATTCAGATAAATCATTTGGATCTGATCCTCCCAGTTGAATAGCAACAGGATGTTCTATCTCATTATTAAAATTTAACTGGTTAAAACATTTTCCATGAATAATTGCCCCAGTTGTAACCATTTCTGTGTAAAGAAATGCTTTTTTTGTAATTAATCTAAATAAATATCTATCATGTATATCAGTGCATTGCATCATTGGAGCAATGCAAAATTTATGACTTAGAGACATTAATTTACAAAAAATTTACCACTGATATAAATCCAACAATGCTTAGAACAATGGTGTATGGCAAAGCCATGATAACCATTCTCATATATGAGAGATTTATTAGTGGTGCTAATGAAGATGTCAATAAGAAAAGAAAAGCAGCTTGGCCATTTGGAGTGGCAATACTGGGTATATTCGTACCAGTATTAATTGCTATCGCTAATTTATCAAACTGATCTCTAGAAATAACATTCATATCTAAAGCATCTTTGATTTCATTGATATAAATTGTTGCAACAAATACATTATCACTTATTGCTGAAAGCACTCCATTAGCAACAAAGAATATTGGCGCTTGGCTATTAGCATCTTGAGCTAGAACATAAGAAATTATCGGAGTAAATAATTCTTGATCAGCGATAACGCTTACAACACCAAAAAAAACAACTAATAATGCTGTGAAAGGGAGCGCCTCTTTAAAAGCATCACCTAAATCATGTTCATGAGTAATACCTTTAAATGATGTTAAAAGTATTATCACTCCCAATCCAATAATTCCAACAGCAGCCAAATGAAGAGCTAGAGCTATGATCAAAAATACACCGACTAACATTTCGACATACAATTCCATTTTAGTAATATCAGTTCTTTGAGAAATTTCATAATTATTATAATCATGGAAAATATTTTTAATTCGTTCTGGCAATTGATTGCCAAAACCACATATATGTATCTTTTCAATTCCGAAACAGGTTATCATTCCAGCGATAAATACTGGGATTGTTATTGGTGACATTTTGACCATAAATTCAATAAACTCCCAACCTGCCACATTAGCAATTAATAAATTTTGAGGTTCGCCAACAATAGTACAAACTCCTCCCAAAGCAGTTCCGACCACTCCATGCATGATTAGGTCTCTCATAAAAGCTTTAAAATTTTCCAAATCTTCTATTCCAGCCTCAGATAGTGACGAGTCGTTGTAATAATCATGATCATTAGATGAAAACTCTAGCCCTGAATTTGCAAGATGAAAAATTCTATAAAAACCTACAGCGACAGCTATTAAAACTGCTGTTACAGTTAGAGCATCCAAAAAAGCTGATAAAAAGGCCGAGACAAAACAAAACATTAAAGATAGAGTTACCTTTGATTCAATTGAAAGTAATAATTTTGTAAAAATAGTAAGCATCAAATTTTTCATAAAGTAGATACCAGCGACCATAAAAATTAACAATAATATAACCTCAAGATTGTGCTCAATCTCATATAAGAGGGTGTAAGGGGTTGTTAATCCTAGAAATAAAGCCTGAATTGCTATCAATCCACCGGGCTGCAGTGGATAACACTTGAGAGCTAAGGCAAGTGTGAAAATAAATTCTAATAGAATCATCCATCCTACAATGAACATTCCATTCATTCCAGCAAAGTTAAATGCAAATAAAGCAATAGGATTAATGATTAAAAAAGCAATGATGGTATTCTTATACCAAGAAGGAGAATCACCTAAGAACATTTTGTATAAATTATCTATCATATTTAGAACCTAATGAAATTACTAAGAACACTGCATAAAAGTATAAATGAAGGGGCTAGCATAATTATATTTTGTGAAAATAAAATTTTATATGATCAAATCGAAAAATCTTATATTTTTAATCCAAAGGATTTAAATTTTAAAGAAATTAATGGCCCTTTTTTAGCTATAGCAAAAGCTAGTGATCGTTACGTTTACGTTATAAATATAGATTCTAAAGACGAAATTTTAGGGATATTTATGAATCCTGATACAACAAATTTCATTGATTTAATAAATATATTAGCTTTTCTTGATGCAGAAAGTTTTTTAATAGCTTCAAGAGCTTCCATTTTAAATAATTGGCATATAAAAAATACTTATTGCAATTATTGTGGAAACATTAATCAATTTGATTTGGAAGAGGGTGCTTTTAATTGTGAATGTAAAAATGTTTTGAATTATCCATCAATTTCTCCTTGTATTATTACTTTAATTCATGATGATGAGAGGATTTTACTTGGTAGAAGTAAGTTTTTTCCAGAAAACATGTACAGTACCCTTGCAGGTTTTATTGAAGCAGGAGAGAGTGCTGAACAAGCATTGATTAGAGAGGTATTAGAAGAAGTTAATGTAGAGGTTTCACAAATCGAGTATCATTCTTCTCAATCATGGCCATTTCCATCACAACTCATGCTTGGTTATAAATGTAAATATCAGAAAGGAGAAATTATTCTTAATGATAAAGAATTAGAAGATGCACAATGGTTTAACATAAAGGAATTACCAAATATTCCACCAGATACGTCAATTTCGGGACAACTCATTCGCTCTTATATCGAGGATCATTTAAAGCTCTAGTAGGTTTAACATTTGATTTTGATGATTGAGCAGGAGTTGGTGCAGGAGTAGTTACTGGAGTTGATACTTTGGAAGCTTGTAGATTTAATTTATTGCCATCGATTTCCTGGGCAACTTTTTGATCATTTTTTGGCTTATTTTTATTGGAATGCTCATCTTGCGATCTTTTTGGAGTAACTCCTGATTTAGAAGGTTTTTTGCTTCTTACATTTTTTGAATTAGAATTCCTTCCCTTGTTATTGACTCTAGTATTTCTATTATTTGAATTTTTATTACCTCTATTTACTCTGGACTGATTCTTTTTATAGCTTCTATTTCTTCTTTTTTTTGTATTTTTCTTCTTTTTAGATTTAAAGCGACCAAAAAATATTGATAAAGTGAGTACAGATTTAATAAAAGCAAAAAATCTATTTTTAGATTTTGGCATTCGAGGTGGCACAGATACTTTTACAAGAGGTTTCAAGACCTTTTTTGTTGAATTAGAGTCACGCCAATCCATTGAAGGCTCAGGGCTATTAGGCGTCATATCATATGAGAATGATTTTTTTCCGGAAGCAGCTTTGACACGTGCCACTTTATAATATGGCCTAGATTTATATGGATCTGCAATAATTAAAATGTTTACCTGATAGGTGTTTTCAATTGAAATAATATCTCTTCTTTTTTCATTTAATAAATAGCTTGATACATCTGCCGGAACATAAACATGTATTTCTCCAGTATTTTCTTTTGCTGCATCTTCACTGATTATTCTTAAAATTGATTGGCCTAGTGATCTAGTGCCTCGCACTTGAACATGCTGAATATCATAAGTTTCCTCTAATGAAGGCCTTAATCTTTGTCTAGATAATTCTAACAAACCAAATCTAGATATCCCGGCAATCTGAATTCTAGCTCGATCGGATTGAACTGCCGATCTGAATGTATTTTCAACTTTTTGTTGATTTTTTTCATCCTGCATATCAATAAAATCAATAACTATCAGGCCGCCCAAATCTCTCAGTCTTAACTGTCTTGCAATCTCTTTAGCCGCTTCCATATTTGTTGCAAAAGCTGTTGATTCTATATCCTTTCCTTTTGTTGACCGTGCTGAGTTAACATCAATAGATACCATAGCCTCAGTAGGATCCAAAACAATAGATCCACCGGAGGGTAATGATATTTCACGCTGAAACGCTAATTCAATTTGACTTTCTATTTGATACCTATTGAATAGTGGTATTTCTTCGTTGTAATAAATTACTTTGTCTGAATGTTCCGGAATAACGGATTTTGCAAAATCTAATGCTTCAGCATGCACTGACTCATCATCAATAAGAATTTCTTGAATATCTTCTCTGAAATAATCTCTAAATACCCTTAAAATTAACTTATCATCTTTGTAGATCAAGCTTGGGCTTGGCGCATCAGTAACTGATGATTTTATTTGCTCCCATAAATTCATTAGATAGTCTAAATCCCATTTCAATTCATCGGTAGATCTTCCTAATCCAGCTGTTCTCACAATAACGCTCATGCCTTCTGGAATTTTTAAAGCATTTAAAGTATTTTTGATTTCATCTCTTTCTTCGCCTGAAATTCTTCTAGAAACACCACCAGATTTTTCAGAATTTGGGATTAAAACTATAAATCTTCCGGCAAGGGATATCTGATTTGAGAGAGCTGCGCCTTTTGTACCTCTTTCTTCTTTTAAGACTTGTATGAGAATTTCGTCACCTTCCTTGAGGGTGCACTTTCTTTTACCTACAGAATCCTTTGTAAAATAATCATTTGATAATTCTTTTAAAGGAAGGAATCCATGCCTTTCACTTCCAAAATTAACAAAAGCAGCATCTAAACTTGTTTCAACTCTTGAAACAGTAGCTTTAAATATACTACCTTTTAAAAGTGATTGATTATTGAATTCATTATCAAGGTCAAAGAGCTTTGCCCCATCAACTAATGCAACACGAAGTTCATCTGAATATGAACAATTAATTAGAATTCTTTTCATTTTTTTTCTCCGATACAGAGAAAGCGAATAGCACGAGTGCTTTTTGAGTTATCAGAGTCTTATCCCGCGGAGCTCTTTTAACTGACTTCACTTATGTTTGTGAAGATTTTAAAACTTGTCTTATTCTAATAGCACCCTTGTGCTGTAGTAGCTTTCTCATTGCTGCCATGCAGCCTTTTTAATCAATATTTATTGATTCCTTTCAATAAATTTTTACTAGTAGCTTTTTGTATATAAACTATTAATTTTCGATATTCTACATCAATGAGCGATAAAAACCTAAAAATTGATAACGATCAAGCTGGAAGAAGAATAGATAATTACCTGCTTAATATCTTTAAAGATCTTCCTAAATCAAAAATATATAGCATGCTAAGAAAAGGTGAAGTAAGAGTAAATTCTGGTCGAATTAAACCTTCATATAAACTAAAGATAAATGATGAAATAAGAATACCGCCATATTTAATTGATTTTAAAAACAAAAAACCTAATTTAAAGATTCCACCTTCTAGAATTCAAAAATTTTTAACATCTATCATTTATGAAGATGACGACTATATTTTAGTAAATAAAGATCCTGAATTAAGTGTTCACTCTGGTACAAAAAATCAATTTGGCCTTATAGATATTGCTAGAGCTAATTTTCCGTTATTAGATCTTGATCTTTGTCATCGAATTGATAAATCTACTTCCGGGTGTGTGTTGATTGCAAAAAATAAATTATTTTTAAGACATTTTAATAAACAACTTAAGTCTAATAAAGTTAAAAAAATATATGAAGCGATTTTGGTTGGTGTTCTTGATAAAGATATAACGATAAAATCAAAAATTGATACCTCGACAAAACAACATCATCATAAAGTTACAGAATCAATTGATGGCAAAAAAGCAGTGTCAATGTTTAAAATTTTAAAAAAATTTAAATCATTTACTCATGTTGAGGTCCATATAAGTACTGGCAGAATGCATCAAATTAGAGTCCAAAGCTCAAATTTTAATCATCCAATAGTTAATGATACAAAATACGGGCTGTTTGATTTAAACAAATTTATCCATTCCAAGACATCGATCGGTCGTCTCGCTTTGCATGCTAAATCCATATCATTTAAAGATTTAAACAATCAAGTTGTTTGCTATGAAGCGCCAAAAAATAATGAATTTGATAAACTGATGACTGAGCTAAGTGATTTAACTGTTAAATCTTAATTTAATCTGATAGTATGCTTTTTTTAAAATATTATGGCAGTACAAAAAAGTAAAAAAACAAGATCAAAACGTGGGATGATCCGTTCTCATGATCATCTTAAAGATCTTACCTTATCGACCGATCCTGTGTCTGGAGAAAGACATCTTCGCCATCAAATGACTGCAGATGGTTTTTATAAGGGCAGACTTATTAAAGATTTGAGGAAGCCAGTTAAAGAAGAAGAGGATAACTCAACACAAGACTAAGAATGTCTTTTTCAGCCTTTTTAGCGTTTCCAGGTCAAGGTTCGCAACATTTATCTATGCTATCCAGAGGTGGTATTTCTGACCTTGCTAATTCAAGTGAACATTCTCATGCTCTTGAGTGCTGTAGTGATTTAATAGCCCATGACGTTATAAAATTAATTGAAGAAGGGCCTGAAGAATTAATAAATAGAACCTCTATCACGCAACCTATTTTAGTCCTTTGTTCATATCTTCATTACCATAAGTTAGTTAATACAATTGATATTGCTCCTTCATATTTAGCCGGTCATTCTTTAGGAGAATATTCCGCTTTGGTTGCTGCTAATTCATTATCAATTACTGAAGCTTTAAAATTGGTGAGAAAGAGAGGAGAGTTGATGGAAGCGGCACCAAAAGGTTCCATGTCAGCAATAATGGGTCTCGATTATAATATTATCGATGAGATATGCTCAATTGCATCTCAGGGTGAACATTCTCATGTTCAATGTGCAAATTTAAACTCTCCGAATCAAACAGTCATTTCTGGTCATGATGATGCGGTGTTAAGAGCTCAAGATCTTTGCACTGCAAAAGGTGCAAAACGTGCTGTAAAACTTAATGTGAGCATCGCATCTCATAGCAAGCTTATGTTATCGGTGGCAGATGAATTTCAAAAGACTCTTGAAGCAGTAAAATTCAATATACCGGACACTAATATTATCCATAATGTATCAGTCAATTCATCAACGTCATCCAGAGATATTCCATCTCTACTGGTATCGCAGTTGCACTCACCAGTTAGATGGGTTGAAACATGTAATTTTATTTCTACATTGAATTTGCCAATCATTGAATGCGGTCCAGGGAAAGTGTTGTCAAGCTTATTTAAGGGAAACAAACTTGAAAATTACTTTTCTGTAACCGATGAAGAATTTTATGAGAAGATTAGTAGTTATGAATAAAAAAATAGTCTTTATAACTGGAATTTCAAGAGGTATCGGACTAGAGATAGCTAAATGCTTTGTTAGCGATGGTTACTATGTTATTGGAACATCTAGATCACCATTTAGTATTAATGAGGAATTAAATTCTGAAAATTGCATACATTTTCCAATTGATGTGACAGACAGAAACAAAATTTCATCATGTTTAGACGAGCTGAAAAAAATTAACAAGATTCCAAATGTCTTAATTAACAATGCTGGAATAACCAAAGATCAACTCTTCTTGAGAATGAAAGAGGATGACTGGGATGATGTCATTAATTCTAATCTTACGAGTGCATTCAATATTACTAAATTATTTATTAAATCAATGGTTAAAGATCGTTATGGAAGAATAATCAATATATCCAGTGTTGCTGGACTTATGGGTAATCCTGGGCAGGTTAATTATTCCGCGAGCAAGGCTGGTCTTGGAGGTTTTACAAGAGCTTTAGCAAAAGAGGTGGCTGCTAGAAATATAACAGTTAACTGCATAGCTCCTGGATTTATCGAAACCGATATGACAGATCATTTTAAAGACGAAGAATTAGAGAATATTTTAAATCAGATTCCTGCAAACAAAATGGGTAATTCACAACAAATAGCAGATTTAGCTTTATTCTTAGCCTCTTCTAAGGGTGATTACATTACTGGTCAAACTATTTCTGTGGATGGCGGCCTTTATATGAGTTAATGATTTTATATGTTTTTGTTAAAATTGTTGTAGAATAGATTTCATTTTATGGAGGATGCCTTGTGAGTATCGAAGAAAGAGTAAGAAAAATTGTTTGCGAGCAGCTTGGTGTCGGAGACGATGAAGTTAATAATGACTCTTCATTTGTTGATGATTTAGGAGCTGATTCATTAGATACAGTCGAGTTAGTTATGGCTCTTGAAGAAGAGTTTGAACTTGAAATAGCTGACGAAGAAGCAGAGAAAATTTCAACTGTTGAAGAAGCAGTTAATTACATAAACTCAAATAGTTAAAACTTCCTTCAATGAAGCAACTACACAGAAGAGTTGTAGTTACTGGTTTAGGTATATTATCCCCTATAGGTAATACTTTAGATGAGGCGTGGAAATCTTGCACAAATGGAATATCAGGCATTACAAATATTGATATAGATTTAGAGAATAATCCTATAAAAGTTGGTGGACGTTTAAAAAACTTTAATCCTGAAGATTTCCTAGATTCTAAAGAAATTAGAAGAATTGATCCTTTTATTCAATATGGAATTATTGCTGCCAACCAATCTATAGAACATTCAGGAATTCTTAATTCTAAAACTGATTTATCAAGAATTGGTGTTAATTTTGGTGCTGGCATTGGTGGAATTGATACGATAGAAAAAAATAAATCATTGTTAGAAGAAAGAGGTTTTAAAAAAGTATCTCCCTTCTTTGTTCCAGGATCAATTGTTAATATGATTTCAGGTTTAATTTCTATTAAACATGGATTCATGGGTCCTAACACTTCTGTTGTTACAGCATGCTCAACTGGAAATCATTGCATTGGAACAGCTGCAAGATCTATTGCATATGGTGAAGCTGATGTGATGATTGCTGGAGGTGCTGAAATGGCTTCGACTCCACTTTCAATAGCAGGTTTTATTTCCGCAAGAGCGCTTTCTATGAATTCTGATCCTCAAACTGCAAGTCGACCATGGCATAAAGATAGAGATGGATTTGTCTTATCTGATGGAGCGGGTTCATTAGTTCTTGAAGATTTTGATCATGCAAAGGCTAGAGGAGCAACAATACATGCAGAAGTAATAGGTTTCGGAGCTAGCTCTGATGCCCATCATATGACGGCTCCGCCAAAAGATGGAAGTGGCGCTGTATTATCTATGTTCAATGCAATAAATGATGCTGAAATTAACTTATCTGAAGTGGATTATATTAATGCTCATGGCACCTCAACACCATTAGGAGATATAGCTGAAACTATTGCTCTTAAAAAAGTATTTGGAGAATCAGTTCCGCAAATTAGCTCCACTAAGTCGATGACTGGGCATACTTTAGGAGCAGCTGGTGCGATTGAATCTATATTCTGTATAAAGGCAATTAATGATGGAATTATTCCACCAACAATTAATCTAGATAAGCCAGATTCCCAATGTGATTTAAATTATACTCCCTTGGTATCAACTGAAAAAAAAGTTAATGTTGCTATGAATAACTCTTTTGGATTTGGAGGAACCAACTCTACACTTGTCTTCAAAAAAATTTAAATTTTTTATATTTATACTGACATTACTAATCGTTTCATTAGTTTTGCTTGGAACAACAGAATCATTTTCTCATTCAAGAGCTAGCGATAAAATAGAATTTTATAATGTAAATAAGGGCGCTTCATTTAACTCAATCATAGATGATTTTGCATTGAATCCATTTGAAAAGGTTCTTCTAAAAATTTACCTGAAAAAAAACAATATTAAAGTTGCACAAGCTGGACATTATTATTTTAAAAATAAATCTTGGAAAGAAATTTTTTTTTCAGTATCTAGTGGAGATGTAATCATTTACAAGTTAAAAATTCCTTCTGGAAAAAATCTTTATGAAATTGAAAAAATTATTTCTGAATCAAATCTCCATAATGATTGTAATAATTTTGATTGCTTAGACGATCAACTGAATTATATTGAGGGCACATTAAAACCAGATACTTATTTCTATAAGCATTCATCATCATTAGCTAAGATTTTAAAAAAATCTCAAAGCGATTTTTTAGAATTAGCTACAAATTTGTGGGTAAATAAAAATCCGCAGCTACCAATAAAAAATTTGTCTGATGCAATAATACTTGCCTCAATAGTTGAAAAGGAAGCTGGTAATGAAAATGAGAAGCCAATTATAGCCGGAGTATTTTTACACAGAATGTCTATTGGTATGAAATTGCAGGCAGATCCAACAATAATTTATGGATTATTGCCAAATTTTAATGGTGATATTACAAAAGCAAATCTAAGAGATAAAAACAATCCATATAATACTTATCAAATACCTGGCTTACCTCCAACTCCTATATCTACTATTAGCAAATCCTCATTAGAGGCAGTAATATTGGGTATGAAAAATGATTATTTATACTTTGTCGCAAAAGGTGATGGGACTCACAAATTCTCTAAAACTTACAAAGAGCATCTTGATGCTGTTTATAGATATCAACTCAATTAAATTATGAAATTAATATCATTTGAAGGAATTGAAGGAGTCGGTAAGTCAACTCAAATAAATTTAATTCTTGAGTGGCTAACAAGTAAAGGTTTGAGCTCAAAACTTGTAAGAGAGCCAGGGTCTACAGAATTTGGAGAAAAGATAAGAGAGCTACTTTTATCAAAAGATTACAACATATCAGCACACACCGAATTATTGTTAATGTTTGCTGCAAGAGCAGAAATGATAAAGGAGCATTTGGCTAAAGCAAACGAGGATATTGTTCTTTGTGATAGATACTATCATGCTTCAATTGCATATCAGGGCTATGGAAGAAAACTTCCTCTTGATCTGATAGACAGTCTTATAAAAAATATCAACTGCCCAATTCCTAATTTAACAATAATATATGATCTTGATGTGAATCTTGGTTTTAAACGAAAGGCAAAAGATGATATTGATAGAATTGAATCCTCCGGAAAAAATTTCTTTGAAGATGTTAGAAAAGGCTATCAGCAAATAGCTAATGAAAGAGAGGAAGTTGTAATATTAGACGCATCACAGCCTATAGAAATTCTCAATCAGCAAACTAAAGATCTGATCGAGCCCTTAATTTAAAATGAATTTAGAAAAATTTCCTTGGTTAACTGAAGTAGTATCAACATATAAAAATCTTAATTTCCCATCATCTATAATTATTGAGGGTGAATCTGGCCTTGCTAAGAATCACCTTGCTAATTTTTTTGCACAGAAATTATTATGCTCAGATGATTCTTCGCCTTGTAGTAAGTGTAATTCTTGTAATTATTTTTTAGCTGGTTCACATCCAGATTTTTGTTTTCTATCAGCTGATTCATGCTCAAGCATGTTACACACATATTCAAAAGCGAAAAAAGACTCTATGAATTCAAAAAAAATTGAAGGAGTAAGAGCTTTGAATGAATTTGTTGGTATGACTCACTCAGTTTCAAGTCATAGAGTGGCAATAATATTTGATGCTCATGATATGAATATTAATTCGCAAAATGCACTTCTAAAAACATTAGAGGAATTACCAGAGAACAAGCATATATTTTTAGTTTCTAATAAACGTAAGTTTTTCTTACCAACCATATATAGTCGCTCAAGTATAATTTCAATCAATAATCCTAAATCAGAAGTTTTAGATAAATGGATATCTGATAAAGGCTATATAGATTATTCAACATTAGATTTTGCTCCAGACTCAACACCATTGGAAATTGAGAGGCTCATAAGTAACGATATGGTTGGACAATATAAACAAATATCTCAAAATCTTAACTCTTATTGCCTTGGTGAATTAGCTACACCTGATTTAATAAAATTTTATAAAGAAATTAATATTTCATTTGACGAAAAAATTGATTCTATTATTTTATTTCTTAAAACATGTTTAGGTATTGAAAAAGGCTTTTATAAAGCACATCCAGCGATAACATCTCTTAAAAATACAAAACTTGACTCAGTTATGACGTCAGATTTAATCGAGCAGTTAATTGAGTATAAATATCAACTCACGAAAGTCCCTTCATTGAATGAGCAAATTGGACTTAATAACTTTTTTCAAAAAATAAAAAATTTATTTACTTAGGCTGTAGCTCCGCCATCAACTATTATTGTTTGACCATTAATATATTTTCCAGCATCAGAAGCTAACATGATTGCTGCTCCTGCAACCTCATCAGGCTCACCAATTCTTTTCATAGGATGCGTACTTGTGTAGTGATCATGAAGAGTTGGATTTTCCCATAAACCCCTGGCGAAATCAGTTCTAATTAGACCCGGTGCGATACTATTAGCTCGAATATTATACTGACCATATTCAACAGCTAAATTTTTTACCATCTGTATATCAGCAGCCTTACTTATACTATAGGTTCCAAGAAGATTGCTCCCTCGAGTCCCACCAATACTGGAAATAATAATAATAACTCCATCATTACGTTCAATCATTTGAGGTGTAACAAGATTCGCTAAGATATGATTTGCTTTAATATTATTGTTCATTACCTTATCAAAAGCTTCTGAGGGAATATCTGCCATTGAACCCATAAAAGGATTTGTCGCAGCATTACATATCAGAACATCTATTTTTCCCATTATTTTATTTGATTCATTTACAAGATTTTCAAGATCTGATTCAACAGCAATATTCCCCGCGATTGGAAATGCTGACTCTGAGCCAACATGTTTGTTTATTTCATTAGCTACTTCTTTGCAAGCATCAATTTTTCTACTAGATATGATAACTTTTGCTCCATGAGATGCAGCATGAAATGCAATTGATTTTCCTATTCCCTTTGAAGAGCCTGTAATTAAAAATGATTTATTTTTTAAATTAAATAATGACATTTAGCTTATAATCCTATGATGTTAAAAAACGTAGAAATATATTCTAAATCAAATTG
>MDSW01164204.1_pt1 | contig 20449 bp, 27 predicted proteins | sample 811171 | NCBI WGS metagenome assembly MDSW01 (sample SAMN05326641, study PRJNA326480) | marine metagenome | isolation source: seawater | place: Atlantic Ocean: North West | collected 2012 | reverse complement strand
GCTCCTGATGCAGCAACACAAAGAATGGTTGATGAAGTTAGGGTTCCTAGCGGAAAATCTATTCTTGGTAGAGCGCACTAAAGAATAATTAAAAATGATTTAAAGGGGCGATTTATTCGCCCCTTTTTTTTTGTCTGAATAATGATATTGTAAACTATGCCGCTTTGGGTTCTTGTTTTAGATTATATCTTAGGAATATTTATGTACACACTCATCGGAAGGGCAGCAATGAATATTTTTCAAAGAGAAGACTCAAACTTTTTTTTTATGAAGGTGTTTGTCAAATTTACAAATCCTGTGCTAAAAATTTTTGAAAAAATAACTCCTGAATTTTTAGCAAGACCGATTGTTCCATTATATGTTGCATTCTATTTTTATCTAATACGATTTTACTTGATGCCATGGTTATTAGGTTATGGATCAATGGGTATGTTATCATTTCCTATAGATCACGAATTCTCAAGAGAACTATACAGATTATTTAGTCCGGACAAATAATTTTTTTGACAAGATTGTTATATAAAATATAAATAATACATATGTCATCTAATATAAAGATTTCACCATCAATTTTATCAGCTGATTTTAGTAAACTGGGTGAAGAAATAATCTCACTTGATAAAGCAGGTGCTGATTACATTCATGTTGATGTTATGGATGGACACTTCGTACCTAATATCACCATTGGACCCGAAATAATAAAAAGGTTGAGACCTGTAACTAAAAAGATTTTTGATGTTCATTTGATGATAGAACCGGTAGACAAATATATAGAAAGCTTTGCCAATGCTGGCGCAGATATTATAACATTTCATCCTGAAGCTACTCCTAATACTGAAGAAACTATAAAGCTTATAAAAAAATTTAAAAAGAAAGTTGGAATATCATTGAAACCAAAATCTAAAATTAGTCTTATTGAAAAATACCTTGAGAAAATTGACTTAATATTAATCATGAGTGTTGAGCCAGGTTTTGCAGGTCAAAAATTTATTCCAGAAGTTCTGCCAAAATTAGAAAAGCTAAAGGAAATAGTCACTAATAGAAATTTAAACATAGACCTTGAAATAGATGGTGGCATCAATTTTGAAAACTGTAAGACTGCAATTGCAGCTGGGGCAAATGTTTTAGTATCAGGATCCACTATTTTCAAACAGAATAATGGAGATTTAAAAAAAAATATAAGTTTATTAAGATCGATTTAAACTATGATTGGTTTAAGAACTGCTTATTATTATATTTTAGCAGTTAAAATAAATATTATAAAAATTTTAAAAAAAATTTATTTTAAAACTGGGTTTTATAAAAAATCGTTAATTTCTAAAGTACCAAACCAGTTCTTTTTTTTTCCAAACCCATTTTTAATGACCTCCTTCTCTAATTATAAGAAATTTGCCTTTCAAATCAATTCTCTTGACCCAAACAAATTTTGGCAACAAAATTATTCATTTAAAGAAAAAAGGGAACTTCACAATTTTTTATGGTTAAGTTCGATTGATCGTAAAGATAATGCTTCGACTTTAAGAAAAATTATATATTTATGGAATCTTAATAATTTAAAATATCAATCTCTTATTTGGGAAACCAGTGTTATTAGCAAACGAATAATGAGTTGGATACTTAACTCAGATATAATTTTAAAAAATTCAAATTTTGAATTTAGAAAAGATTTTATTGAGTCAATTATCATTCAAACGAATCATTTAAGAAAAAATTTTAAATACGAAATAGATCATCAAAAAAAAATTGAAGTTATAACTGCACTCGTTTTATCAGGACTAGTTTTTAAAGAATATCAAGAAAATTATGAGTTTAGCTTAATAGAGTTAGAGAAGTTAATTAATACTTTTTTTGATGATGGTGGTTTTCCACTTTCAAGAAGTCCTCATGATCTTTTATATTTTGCTAAGTATTTTTTATTAATAAAAGAAGTAATAAAAGATGCTCAAAAATATGTTCCTGATTTTTTAGATAATGTTTTGGAAAAAAATTTAGAATGTTTAAAGCAAATCACTACACCTAAAAACACGTTGCCTTTATTCAACGGATCAATAGAGGATGATCTTACGAATTTTTATGATTATATAAGTCATTTTAAAATTAAAATTAAAAAACCAAAAATAGCTTCAGGTGATATACATATTCTTAAGTATAAGAAAGATATAATTTATTTTGAGGCTGGGAGTCCTCCTAAAAAAAATTACTCCTACTGTTATCAATCAGGTCCCTTATCCTTTGAATATTTTTTTGACAATCAAAAAATAATCACAAATAGTGGTTATGGAATTAATATTTCTGATAAAGCGAGACTATTGAGTAGATTTACATCATCTCAATCTGCTTTATGTTTAAATGATACTTCTATTGTTAGTTTTGAAAAAAGCAAAATGATGAACAAAGCATATGGTTTTTTGATTAAAAGAAACTTTAAAATATTAGACGTAGAAAGTAAGGATAACTCTAATGAAATGTCAATCAAAGCAGGTCACGATGCATACCTTAAAAACTTTGGCTGTAAACATGAAAGATCATTAAGTATCGACAAAATAAATAACAAGATCGTGGGTAAAGACAAACTTTTACATAAGGGAAAAAACCCAAACATTAAATTTGATATTCGTTTCCACCTTTATCCAGGGCTCACTGCTGTTAAAACAATAGGAGGAAATACTTTACTTATACAAATTAACAAGAATAAAGCCCTATTGTTTTCTACTAATGAGAAAAATCTGAAAATTGAAAAAAGTATTTTTTTTGGAGGTAATAAAGTGTTAGATAATTACTGTATGGTAATTTCTGGAGACATGGAAAATAATGAAAAAACAGTAGATTGGGAAATTTTAAAAAAAATATAAAATGGCTGGTAAAATAAAAAATGCACTCATATCGTTATCAGACAAAGGAAATCTTTATAATATTTTATTTATATTAAAAAAAAATAATATAAATGTGATTAGCTCAGGAGGAACTTACAAATCAATTAAAAAATTGGGTTTTAAATGCCAAGAGGTCTCAGAATTTACTGGATTTAATGAAATACTAAATGGAAGAGTAAAAACTTTACATCCTAAAATTCATTCAGGAATTCTTTTCAAAAGATCTGAAAGTAAACACAGAAAACAGATGCGAGTCAGAAAATTTGAACCAATAGATCTTGTAATTGTTAATTTCTACCCTTTTGAATCAACAATAAAAAAAACTTCAAATAAAAAAAGAATTATTGAAAATATTGATATAGGAGGACCAAGTATGGTTAGATCAGCTGCAAAAAATTTTAACGATGTTACGGTTATAACTGATAAAAAACACTACCCAGAATTAATTAAAGAGTTAAAAAGATTTAAAGGAAAAACAAGTCTAAATTTTAGAAAAAGAATGGCAAGTAACGCTTTTAGTTTAACTGCTTATTATGACTCGATTGTATCAGATTGGTTTAACAATGATATAGGTTTAAATTTTCCCGATAAAAAAACTTTTTATGGTAAGAAAATTAGTAAGTTGAGGTATGGCGAAAACCCCCATCAAAAAAGTTCGATTTACATTAATAGTCTTAAAAGTGACAATATAAACTTAAAGCAATTAAGTGGTAAAGATTTAAGTTATAATAATTACAATGATATATTTGCTGGATTAGACATTCTCTTTTCTAATTTGAAAACACCTTCAACTGTGATTATTAAGCATGCAAATCCTTGTGGAGTTTCATCAAATACATCTGCTTTTCAGTCTTTTATAAATGCACAAGCGAGCGATCCTATAAGTGCCTTTGGAGGAATAGTGGCCTGTAATTTTAAAATAAATAATAAAATTGCTTCTGAAATGGGTAAAACTTTTTTTGAGGTAATTTTAGCGAAAGGTTTTGATAAACACGCATTAAGGATATTAAAAAAGAAAAAAAATATGAGAATCATAGATATCTCAAAATTTGATTATAAGTCTAAAATAAATTGTAAATTTTTTAATAATTCATTTTTATTGCAAGAAAGTGATAATTTAGTTTTTAAAAAAAATGATTTGAAGTGTGTTACAAAAAATAAACCGTCACAAAAAGAATTTAAAGATATAGAGTTTGCATTTAGAGTGTGTAAATATGTTAAATCTAATGCAATTGTAATTGTAAAAAATAACTCAACCATTGGTATTGGAGCGGGACAACAAAATAGATTGGATAGCTGTAAAATAGCTGCTGAAAAGGCAAGAAAGTTTCAGCAAAATAATCTCAGGGGTTCAATCGCGGCTTCAGATGCTTTTTTTCCTTTCGCTGACGGAGTTAAAGCCTTAATAAATGCTGGTGTAAAAATAATTGTCCAACCTGGGGGATCTATAAGAGATAAAGAAGTAATAGAAGTTGCAAATAAAGCTAAAATTAAAATGGTATTCACTGGAGTTAGACATTTCAATCATTAGCTAAATTTTATCTATTTTTGCAGCTAGAATAAAATCGCTTTCGGCCAAACCTTTAATAGCATGTGTTGAAATTTTAATTTTTGCGTAACCCCAACCAAAAGCTATGTCAGGGTGGTGACCTTCTTCCTCTGCAATTTTACCGACGTTTATGACAAAATTTTCACTTTCAATGTAGTTCTTAAACTTAAAATTTTTTTCAATGTAAAAATTTTTCTCTTTGTCTTCGATAACATCCCACCCATCAATTTTTTTTAAATACTTGTGAATTTCTTTAATATCAAAAGCTGGAATACCACCTTCACAGGGCACACATTTTTTATCGGCTAAATCATTCATAATTTTTAATTTTAACTTGGAGCGGGCAAAGGGACTTGAACCCTCGACCTTCTCGTTGGCAACGAGACGCTCTACCACTGAGCTATGCCCGCTTGTTCTATTATTGTTGAAAGTATTAGCTTTTTATAAATTAAGCAAGACACAAAATTCGCAAATTTCATCTCGATTGTTTCAAGTATGTACCAAGGAATTATTTATAGTTACGAAACATTAAATAAAATAAATTTAAAAAGTATATTATTATAAATTGACATCATAGATTTAATGATCCTATAATTGTATTATGGAAAAAAAATTCCCTAAGCAGATACCAGTTTTTCCCTTGAGCGGTGTTATCTATTTTCCTAGGACAAACCTACCTTTAAACATTTTTGAGGAAAGATACTTAGATTTAGTAAATGATTCATTTAGATCAGATAAATTGATGGGAATGGTCCAAGCAAAAAAGGAAAATAGTCTTGTTTATAAAGTAGGCTGTCTTGGAAAAATTAGTGATTATCAAGAAACTTCTGATGGAAGATTACTAATAAATTTGACAGGCATTACACGATTTGAAATTACAAAAGAGATTAATAATAAAAAAAAATACAGAGAATTTGAAGTAAATTATAACAAATTTCAAAATGATCTCGCACCAGATAAAATGGATGCCGTCTACGATAAACAAAAATTTACGTCAAAAGTAAAAAAATTTTTTGAGAAGAATGGCTTAATGATAAATTGGAAAGAATTTGAAAAACTTGATGAAAATCAAAAAATCAATACAATTTCAATGATTGCTCCTATATCTAATGAGGAAAAACAAAAGCTACTTGAAACTGTTTCACTTGGCGACAAGACAAATACATTATTAAATATAATAGAATTCTACTCTTACGAAAATTCTTTTGATAAAGAAACTATACAATAAGTTTCAAAATTTAATTTGATTTATTCATAGAATTAAAAAAATCAGAATTGTTTTTTGTGTCTTTGATTTTTGATATTAGAAATTCTATTCCGTCCATTGTTCCCATCGGGCTTATTATTCTTCTTAGTACGTTCATTTTAGATAGATCATCTTTTGCAAATAATAGTTCTTCTCTTCTAGTTCCCGATCTTGTTATATCTAATGCTGGATAAATTCTTTTGTCTGCCACTTTTCTATCTAAAATCAATTCTGAATTTCCTGTACCTTTAAACTCCTCAAAAATAACCTCGTCCATTCTACTGCCGGTATCTATTAAGGCTGTTGAAATTATTGTCAGCGAGCCACCTTGTTCAACATTCCTAGCTGCACCAAAAAATCTCTTCGGCCTTTGCAATGCATTAGCATCAACACCACCAGTTAAAACTTTCCCTGAGCTTGGTACAACAGCATTATAGGCTCTTCCAAGTCTAGTAATTGAGTCTAAAAGTATAACTACATCTTTTTTATGTTCTACTAATCTTTTGGCTTTTTCTATCACCATTTCTGCTACAGCTACGTGTCTTGAGGCTGGTTCATCAAATGTTGAGGATACGACTTCTCCTTTTACAGATCTTTGCATGTCCGTTACCTCTTCAGGTCTCTCATCGATCAATAAAACCATTAAGTATATTTCTGGATGGTTAGCTGTTATTGATTGTGCAATGTTTTGAAGTATCATCGTTTTTCCTGCTCTCGGAGGCGATACTATTAATGATCTTTGACCTTTGCCAATTGGACTTACCAAATCAATTAGTCTTGCGGTGTTATCTGGTTTTTTTTCAATTTTAGAGCTCTCTATTTCAAGTTTAATTCTTTTATTCGGATAGAGGGGTGTTAAATTGTCGAAGGCAATTTTATTTCTTCCTTTTTCTGGCTCATCGAAGTTAATTTTGTTAACCTTTAATAATGCAAAGTATCTTTCTGCATCTTTTGGTGCTCTAACTTCTCCCTCAACTGTATCTCCTGTTCTTAATCCAAACCTCCGTATTTGACTTGGACTTACATAAATATCGTCTGGACCCGGTAAATAATTAGATTCTATCGCTCTCAAAAAACCGAAACCATCTTGCAAAACCTCTAGAACGCCAGATGCACTGATTTGCTCATTTTTTTCAGCTAATTTTTTAAGTATGGCAAACAAAATTTCTTGTTTTCTCAAAGTGCTTGGGTTTTCAATGCCTAGTTTTTCGGCTTGAGATATTAGATCAGCGGGACTTTGTTTTTTTAATTCTTGTAAATTCATTAGATTGTTTTTTTTAAGGTAAGATAATTAAATATAGGATATTTTATTTAAATTTCAAGTCCTATAATGGTTTAAATATGACCACAAAAACGATGAATATTAACAATATAGTGGGTACCTCATTAATAATCCTAAAGAACTTTGAACTTTTAGTGTTCTCATTTAATTGGAAGTCTTTAAGAATTATTAATAGATAAAAATGATATGCTGTTAAAACTAATACTAAGCCAAGTTTTATTTTCATCCAGAGAAAAGTTAAGCTTTCTAGGCCTTGAGAATGAATTAATAAAATTCCGAAAACCCATGATAAAATCATAGCTGGGTTCATAATGTAAAAATATAGTTTTTTTTCCATCAACTTAAATGTTTCTGATTGTTCTAAGTTTCTAATTGTTTCTGCGTGATAAACAAATATTCTAGGTAAATATAATAATCCTGCCATCCAAGAAATTACAGCTATTAAATGTAGTGCTTTAAAAGTTAGATACGCATTCATATTTTACAGAGCTTTAGTAATTAATTTTTCAAGTAAATTTATGTGGTCATTATTATCATTTAAACAAGGTACAGTATCAAAATTTTTACCGCCTGAATTCAAAAAACTTTCCTTTCCTTGGATAGATATCTCCTCTAAAGTTTCAACACAATCAGAGGAAAAACCTGGACATATAACGAGAACGTTTTTTTTTCCTTCTTTTGGTAATATTTCTAATGTTTTGTCTGTATATGGCTTTAACCATGCCTCAGGACCAAATCTTGATTGGAAAGTAGTTCTTATTTCAATATTTTTAAATTGTTCTGTCATTAGCCTTGTCGTTTTCTGACAGTAACAATGATAAGGATCCCCTTTATCAAAATATTTTTGAGGAATTCCGTGGTAAGACGCTATAATCAAGTCTGGTTTCCAGCTCAATTTGGATATTTTGTTCTCTAAAGTATTTACTAATGCTTTTATATACATAGGTTCTGACTCATAATGAGGTATAATTTGTAAACTCGGCTGCCATCTCATACCCATCAAAACTCTATAAACTTCATCGCAAACTGTTGCCGTGGTAGCTGCTGCATACTGCGGATATAAAGGTAAGATTATTAATCGTTCACAACCAGCCTTATGTAGTTTTAAAATTTTACTTTTAATACTTGGATTTCCGTATCTCATTGCGTAATCTACAATTAAATTTTCGTTACTAATTTTGTCCATTAATTTTTTTGTTTGCATAATTGTGAAGTATCTAAGTGGAGACATGTTTTCTTTTTTCATCCAGATTTCCTTATAGGCTTTTGCTGTTTTTGACGGACGCAAGTTCAAGATGAATAGATTTAGAATTATTTTCCACAAAAATGGGTTTACTTCGATGACTCTCCTGTCAGATAGAAATTCTTTTAGATATCTTCTTATATCCCACCAGCTAGTAGAATCTGGTGTTCCGAGATTTATAATTAAAACCCCTGTTCTACCATAATTTACTTCCGGATGTTTTGTGCTCATTTATTTTCTCTAATTTTACTTACAATTCTTTTTATTAGATCTGGATTGGTCTGTGGTAAAATACCATGTCCTAGATTGAATATATAAGAATTGTTTTTAAATATATTTAAATATCTATCTACTTCCCCCAGAGCCTCTTTTTCATCCTTTAAAAGTAAATGTGGGTCCATGCCACCTTGAATACATATATTTTTTAAATTTTTCTTCGCCCATTCAGGATCAATCTCATGGTCAATGCTTATGCAATTGGGCTTAACGATATCAACGAAAGACTTGTAATTTTCCTTCAAACCTTTCGGAAAACATATAACAGGAATACCTTTTTTTTTACAAAACTCAACTAAGCTTTTATTCGGGTTATAACAATAATTTTCTAATTTTTTTTTTTCAATTAAACCAGCCCATGAGTCAAAAATTTGTATTATGTCAGCTCCAGCGTCTTTTTGAGCAATTATATGGTGCTTCAAAAATTCATCTAATTTTAAAAAAATTTTTTGTATCTCATCTTCTTTTCCCTCGAGTAATTTTTCATTTAATTGACCATCTTTTTTTAGGTTAAACAAATAAATTAATAGTGTCCAGGGAGCTCCAACAAAAGCGATTAAGCTTTTATGTTTATCAAGTTTTTTCCTTGTCTTTTTAATTGCTAAATAGACTTGTTCTAGTTTTTTATAAAATTCTTTTTTATTAACTTTTAAAAAAGAGTTAATATTAAATTCTTTAACAATTGGACCGCCATATCTTCTAAATTCTATTTGTTGATTCATTGCGTATGGAACAATTAATATATCTGAAAAAATAATTGCAGCGTCTAAATTAAATCTATTTAATGGTTGCAGTGTAATCTCAGTAGCTAGATCACTATTTAAACATAGTTTTAAGAAGTCTTGATTTCTTTGTCTTAAATCTCTAAATTCTGGAAGATATCTTCCTGCTTGTCTCATAAACCAAACAGGAATACAAGAATTATCTAAACCAGTTAAACAGTTATTAATTTTACTCATTAATTAATATTATATTGATAAGTATAGTGATTGTAATAGGTCATGTTAGTAATGATAGTAACTAGTTATACCTTGTTTTCACCTCCTTATCCTCAAATTTTAAGTACAATTCTGCTTTAAAACTATTAAATTATTGTATTCTATAAACAGGTGTTAGCTTTATATAATAAAAAAGTTAACATAGTATAAAATATGAAAAATATGTTAACTGATGTGAGTAATAATATTAAGTGTGGTAAATTAATGTACAAAAAAGACTTATCACACATTTATTAACAGGCCTATGAACGAAAAATACAATGTATATCTTATCTCAGATTCAACGGGTGAAACTCTTGACAGAATATTTTTGTCTTTAAAATCTCAATTTAAGAATTTTGAATATGAAAAAAAAGAGTTCTTTTTTGTACGAACCGAACAGCAAGTAGACAAAATTATAAATGATTGTAAAAATTATAATAATCCGATTATTCTTTACACCATCGTGGAAACTAAATTAGCAAAATACTTATCTAACAAAAGCCAATCCCACTCAATACCTTGTTTCGGTGTTTTGGGAAATTTAATTTTGGCTTTTTCAAAATTACTCAATCAAAAAGCTATACATAAGCCAAGCGCTCAACATGTCCTTGATGAAGATTATTATAAAAGGATAGAAGCAATCCAGTTTACAATGAGCCATGACGATGGAAGAAAAACGGAGGATATATTAAAATCTGATATTGTGTTACTTGGAGTAAGCAGGACAAGTAAAACGCCAACATCAATTTATTTGGCAAACAGAGGATATAAAACTGCGAATATACCTCTTGTTCTAAAACAAGAGATTCCAGAAGAATTAAAAAAAGGAGATCATGATTCTTGTGTTGTTGGCTTGTTTGCTGACCCCGAAAGATTATCTGATATCAGAAGAAATAGAGTTGCATTGATGGAGGAAGGTAGATCTTCAAATTATACCGACATTACTGAGATTAAGAAGGAGGTAGAAGATTCAAAAAAACTATTCAAAAAATATAATTGGCCAACAATAGATGTAACAAGAAAATCAGTAGAAGAGACAGCTGCATCTATAATTAAGATAATTGAAATTTCTAAAAATAAATGAAAATTATTTTAGCATCTAAGAGCGGGGTGAGAAGAGACATACTTAAACAAAACCAAATAGAATGCGAAATTATCCACTCCAATGTAGACGAGGATCAAGTAAAAGAGTCTTTGATTGATAAAGGAGCAAGTCCTGAACTTATATCAAAAAATCTTGCAGAATTAAAATCAGTTAAAGTAAGTAATAATAATCCAGATAGGCTTGTCTTAGGAGCAGATAGTGTTATATCGCTTAATTCTGTTTTGATAAATAAACCCACAACAAGAGAGGATGCCTTAAAAATACTCAAGAATTTAAATGGAAAAAAACATTATTTGATTAGTTCAGTATGTTTTTCTAAAAATGGCTCTATGTTATGGAATTTTACTGACTCCTCAGAATTAAAAATGAAAAACTTAAAAGATGAAGAAATAAAGAATTATCTAAAAAAAATTCCAACAAAAACACTATTAGCCTATGGAGTTTATCAGGTTGAGGCAGAAGGACTTAATTTATTTGAGTATATCAAAGGAGATAAAAATTCAATAATGGGCTTGCCTGTTAAGCATATTAAAGATTATATCAAAAATTATAAGTTATGAAAAAATTATTGTTTGGAATTATTGGCAACCCAATTTCTCATTCGTTATCTCCAATTTTACATAATTATTGGTTTCAAAAATATAAAATTAATGCTGAATATAAATTATTCAAAACGGAAGATAACGAGATAAAAAAAATTATTGATAGAGTTAAAAAAAAAGATATCACAGGTTTGAATGTTACTTTGCCTTTTAAAAAATCTGTAATTCCCTTTTTAACTAAAACAATTAACGATGCTAATGAAACCCATTCTGTAAATACTATATTTCTAGATAAGGAAGATAATTTAATTGGTGAGAATACAGATGTTTTCGGATTTCAGGCTGGATATTTACAAACATTATCTAATCAAGATAAAAAGAACAAAAAAGCGTTGATTATTGGAGCTGGTGGTGTCTCCCCATCAATTATTCTTGCATTAATAAAGTCTAAAATAGACAATATTTCTCTCGTTAATAGAACTTATGAAAAATCTCTTTTTTTAAAAAGAAAATTTAACATGATTAATATAGTGGAATGGAAAAATTTTTATAATAAAATTAATGATTTTGATATTGTAATTAATGCAACAAGTCTAGGTTTATTAGACGGAGAAGAATTCAAATTTAAATTACCTAAAATAAACAAAAAACTTATTTATATTGATACTATTTATAATCCCCCACAAACTAAAATGATATCAAATTTCAAATCTCAAAAAATCAAAACATTTAATGGTCTAAATATGTTTATTTACCAAGGGCAAAAATCTTTTTATTTTTGGAATAAAATTAATCCAGAGGTTGATGAAACATTGATAAAATTACTAGAGACTAACTTAAAATGATAAAAATAGGGATCACAGGATCTATCGCATCGGGCAAATCATTAGTAGCTCATTTACTTTCTAAAAGGAAAAAATTTCTGTTTAGCGCTAATGAAGAAGTAAAAACTTTATATAAACAAAAAGATTTTAAATTCAAATTAGCAAAAAAATTTAAACTGAGTCAAAAGAGTTGCAAAGAAGAGGTTAAAAATAAAATATTAAACAAAAAGATAAATTTGAAAAAATTAGGTAAATTCATTCAGCCTTTTGTAAGAAAAAAGATGCATAAATTTACAAAAAAAAATCACAAAGCAGAAATCTTGTTTTATGAAATTCCATTATTAGTCGAGAGTAATCTGATGCCCTTTTTTGATCTAATAATTTTAATTGTTTCTGACAAAAAGTTAAGAGTAAAAAGATATAAAGATAAAAATGGAGATATTAGATTGTTTAATATTATTGAAAAGAACCAAATACCTCAAAATAAAAAGATAAAATATAGTGACTTTGTAATTGTTAATAATAAATCAAAAAAAATTCTAAAAAATAAGATTAATGATATTATTATATAAATGAGTGAAGTTTTTTTAGATATCGAAACAACTGGTTTATCTTTCAGAGATAATCATAAGATTGTTGAAATAGCATGCGTTGAAACAGAGGAATTAATTCCCACAAAAAAAATTTTCCACACTCTCATAAACCCAGAACGCGATGTACCAGATGAAGCTTTTAGAATTCATGGCCATTCTTCTGACTTGTTAAAAAAACAACCTACTTTTAAAGAGATAGCTACCAAGTTCTTAACATTTATTGAGGACAAAGAACTTATAATTCATAATGCATCTTTTGATATTCCATTTATTAATTATGAATTAGAAAATATTAAAATAAAAAAAATTGATAAAAATAAAATTATAGATAGCCTAGAAATCGCTAGAGGAAAATTTCCAGGTTTGTCAAATTCTCTAGATGCTCTATGTAAAAGATTTGGTGTAGACCTATCAAGAAGAAAAAAACATAACGCACTTTTAGACTGTGAACTTCTAAGGGAAGTATATATTAATTTAATTGGAGTAAGGGAACCAAAACTTTCATTAAATAATCATATCGAAGAAAAAAAACATGTATCTTCACAAACATCACATTATTCAAAAAAAATTATAAAGCCTTCAGAAGGTGAATTGCAAGATCATAAACTATTTTTAAAAAATGAATTAAAAAAAAACTACTTCTAATTTTTTCTGGATAAATACAATTTTCTAAAATCAACTTTTTCATCAATATTAATATCCCTAAAGCCAGATGTCTCAAAAGTATAGATAAAAACTTTTCTTAACTCTGGATAGCTTTCACTGGGAACTTTGATAAGTATAATTTCTTCTAATTCTTTTTTATTTAAATTTTTTTCTAATTCAGCGAGAACCGATAATGATGCAGAAGCAATAATTTTATCGTCAACAATTTCTTTCGGAGTTAGTGATAATGTTGTTTCAATTTCAACTATATTGTTTCTAAAAGAGTTACTTTTAATATCAATTTTAAATTTATATTTTGTAATGTCTTTAGAAAGATTTAAAAATATGTCTGGTTTATTAATATTAAAATTTAAATTTTTAATATATTTGGCGATGATTTTATAATTCATCTTTTTTTTCGTCAATTACTTCAGCTTCTAATATATCTTCCTTCCTTTTTTTGAATTCATTTTTTTTCACTAGAGGTGAAATGATTAAATTTCTTGTGAACGGAATTAGAAGCAAGAAGCCAATAAAATCTGTAAAAAAACCAGGAATTATTAAAAGCATAGCCGCAACTGCTATACTAGCTCCGGAAAAAAGTTCATTAATTGGAGTTTGATTTTTATATATGTTGGTTAGTCCTGCTTTTAATGTCGTAAGGCCTTGTATTCTTGCAAAATATAATCCTATTACCGCAGTCAAAAAAATGAGCATAATTGTATTTAAAGCACCTATATTTTGGCCAACTTTAATCATTATGAAAATTTCTATTACTGGAAGCGCTATAATTAAGAGCAATATTGTGTTCATTTGTCTGATACAAAATTATATTATTAATGTATATTTAGCAAATAATGAGCAATGAATTTGGATATATAGACATTATTTTACTTGCTATGATAGCAGGTTTCATAATCCTTAGGTTAAGGAGTATTTTGGGTAGAAAAACTGGTCACGAGGACAAAATTTACCCAAGTTTTTCAGACAAGAAATTTGAGGAATTTAAAAAGGAAAAAAAAGTTGATTTTAAAAAATCAAATATTGGTGACTTGGAAGGGGAAGAGAGAGTTAATTTTATAAAAGGTGCTGAAATTGCATATGAAACAATCATAACTTCATTTGCAAAAGGGGATAAAAAAAGTTTAAAAGGCCTATTAACACCCCCTATGTCACTAAATTTTGAGAGGGCAATTACAGATCGTAACAATCAAGGTATAAAATCTGAACTTACCTTTATTGGCATGAAAAATTCCAACTTAGAGAAATATGAAAAAATTGAAAATAATATTTTTGCCACTGTCAAATTTGTTTCTGACATAATTTCTGTAAAAAAAGATAAAAACGATAATATAATTGAAGGTAATCCCGACAGAATCAAGACAGTTACAGATCATTGGAAGTTTACAAAAAAAATATCTAGTCAAAGTCCGAATTGGTATTTGTCAGAAATTTTAAGTAAGTGAAGAAAAAAATTAACTTATCTAAAAAAGATAAAGAAGATTGGAAAAAATTTATAGAAGACAAATCACGGGTTCCAGATAAGGAAGATATTCATCGAAATAATACAAATAAAAAAAATTTTAAATTTGATTTACATGGTTTTACACTTGATGAAGCAAATAAAAAAGTGAGAGAAATTATAATTTCTTGCAGTGAGAAAGATATAAGGGAAATAACCTTAATAACAGGAAAAGGCTTGCATTCAAAAAATGAAAACGTTTATGAATCATTGAAATTTAATAAATTAAGACATTCTGTTCCAGATTATATAAACTCAAATCCTGAACTTGCAACTTTAGTATCATCAATTTCGAATCTTTCTGAAAAAAAAGGTGGCGAGGGTGTTATTTTAGTCAAACTAAGAAAATTATAGTATAAATTTTGATAAATCAGTATCTTTAACAAGATTACCAAGGTTTTTTTTAACAAATTCTTTATCGATTATAATTTTTTCACCTGCTCGATCTGTTGCGTTAAAACTTATATCATCCAAAACTTTTTCAATAATAGTATGAAGTCTTCTCGCCCCAATATTTTCAATAGATGCATTCACCTCCGTTGATATCTTCGCTAACATTTCTATACCATCATCTTTAAATTCAAGTTCAACGTTTTCAGTTTTTAGTAAAGCCTTATACTGTTTTATTAAACTGTTATCAGGTTCTTTAAGAATTTTTATAAAATCTTTTTCATTGAGAGCACTTAGTTCTACTCTGATTGGTAATCTTCCTTGTAGTTCAGGTAACAAATCCGAAGGCTTTGCAAGTTGAAATGCTCCTGAGGCTATGAATAATATATGATCTGTTTTTATAGGACCATGCTTTGTATTTACAGTTGTGCCTTCAATTAAAGGTAACAAGTCTCTCTGCACGCCCTCTCTAGAAACATCACCTCCAATTCTATCACTCCTTGCAGATACTTTATCTATTTCATCTAAGAATACTATGCCGTTATCTTCAGCAGATTTCTTCGCATCTTCGACAATTTTATCTTCTTCAATCATTTTATCTGACTCTTGAGCAACTAAAATTTCATGAGATTCTTTTACAGTCATTTTTTTCTTTTTACCTTTCTTATTGCCCATAGATTTACCAAGTATTTCTCCTATATTTACCATACCAACATTTGCCCCTGGCATCCCTGGTATTTCAAAACTTGGCATTGTAGATCCAGTACTCATAACTTCGATTTCAATTTTGTTGTTGTCAAGATCTCCGTTTCTAAGTCTTTTCCTAAAGCTCTCCCTTGTAGCAACAGATGCTTTGTTCCCAACTAATGCGTCTAAAACTTTTTCCTCCGCTAATAATTGAGCTTTAGCAAATACTTCTTTTCTTCTTTTCTCTCTTTCCATTGCTATTGCTATTTCTATGAGATCTCTTATTATTTGCTCTACGTCTCTACCAACATAACCAACTTCAGTAAATCTCGTAGCTTCTACTTTTATGAAAGGCGCTTCAGCTAACTTTGAAAGCCTTCTTGAAATCTCAGTTTTTCCAACCCCAGTAGGGCCAATCATTAAAATATTTTTAGGCAAAACTTCGTCCTTCATCTCATCTGTTAATGCTTGTCTTCTCCATCTATTTCTCAATGCAACAGCCACAGCTTTTTTTGCTTCTTTTTGCCCAATGACGTACCTGTCTAATTCCGAAACAATTTCTCTGGGAGATAGAGCGCTCACTTTGCTTTTTTCTGCGTCTTTTATTAAATTTAGATTTGCAACTTTTTTTGTTCCAGACATTTTATAATTTCTCCATAGTAATGTTGTTGTTTGTAAAAACACAAATTTCCGAGGCAACTTTCATCGCTTTTTTTGCAATCTGTTCGGCACTCATATCGGTATCCATTAATACTTTAGCTGCAGCTAATGCATAGTTTCCTCCAGATCCTATACCAATAATTCCATCTTCAGGTTCTAAAACATCTCCGGTCCCTGAAATTATGAAACTTTTTTCTTTATCAGCGACCGCCATAAGTGCCTCTAATCTTCTTAAATACTTATCGCTTCTCCAATCTTTAGCTAATTCTACTGCCGCTCTTGATAAATTGCCTGCGTGTTTTTCAAGTTTAGCTTCCAATCTTTCAAATAGAGTTAACGCGTCTGCAGTTGATCCAGCGAAACCTGCAATCACATTTCGTTTCTCAATTTTTCTAACTTTTTTTGCTTTACTTTTAAGCACTGTATTACCTAGGCTAACTTGACCATCGCCAACAACGATAGTTTCATTGTTTTTTCTAAGTAGAACAATTGTGGTTCCGTGCCATTTTTCAGCTGTATTCATGTTATTCTATGTGGAGATTAATTTTATTTCTTCAATAGAGATTTTGAGTTTATTGATAAAGATGGCAATTATATATATATCATAGAGTTTAGAAGCAAATAATATATGAAACGTAGAGCTAAAATATTAAGAAAAACAAAAGAAACCAGTATTTCTGTCGAAGCCAACATCGATGGTAAAGGCAAATATAACATTAAAACAGGAATAGGATTTCTAGATCATATGCTTGAACAGCTCTCAAAACACTCATTAATTGATTTAAATATCAAGGCTAAAGGTGACACTCATATTGATCTCCATCACACCACGGAAGATACTGGGATAGCCATTGGTGAGGCAATTAAAAAAGCTGCAGGAAATCTCAAGGGTATTAAACGTTACGCTTCAGCAATGATACCAATGGATGAAACTTTAAGCAGAGTCTCTATTGATATATCCAATAGACCTTATTTAATTTGGAAAGTAGATTTAAAAATTGAAAAACTTGGAGAAATGGATACTGAGCTTTTTAAAGAATGGTTTCAAGCATTTTCTCAGTCTGCTGGAGTAACGCTACACGTTGAAAATTTATATGGAGACAACAGTCATCACAAAATCGAGTCTTGCTTTAAAGGTTTAGCAAGATCTCTAAAAGACGCTTTTACTATAGACAAGAGAATAAAGAACTCAATACCATCTACTAAAGGTAAAATATAGATTAATGTTACTAACCGTTGTTGATTATGGAGTTGGCAATTTAAGGTCTATTGCTAAATCTTTAGAAAAAGCAAATTCAGAAAAAAATTTAAACTATACAATTAAAGTAAGTTCAGATGTAAATGATGTAAAAAAATCAGATAAAATAATTTTACCTGGTCAAGGCTCTTTTAAAGCTTGTAAAAATGGAATTAATAATATTAAAGGTTTAAAAGATGAGTTAGACGATAGTGTTCTTGTTAAAAAAAAACCAATTTACGGAATTTGTGCTGGCATGCAATTATTTGCTACAAAGGGTTACGAAGAAGAGGAAACTTCAGGATTAAATTGGATACCTGGTGAAGTAGTCAAATTAGATATTAAATCATCAAATCTAAAAATTCCCCATATGGGATGGAATGAACTTAAAATAAAAAATCAATCTAAGGTCTTTCAAGATGTGTTTAATGACAACCACGCTTATTTTATTCACAGCTATGAATTTATACCTAAAGACAAAAAAAATGTTTCAATCACAACTAACTATGGGAAAGATGTAATAGCTGCTGTGTCTTTTGAAAATATTTTTGGGTCACAATTTCACCCAGAAAAAAGCCAAGACACTGGAATAAAAATATTAATCAATTTTTTAAATTTATAAATGAAAATATTTCCTGCGATAGACATAAAAGATAAAAAATGTGTAAGACTGGTTAAAGGTGACTTTGATAATAAAACAGAATATGAAACTTCACCAATTGATCAAGCTGGAAAATATAAACATTATGGTTTTAAAAATCTTCACATAATTGACCTAGATGGAGCATTATCCGGTGAAACTATAAATCTGAACTCAATAGGAGAAATTGTGAAGAAACACGATTTAAAGATCGAGGTTGGTGGAGGTATTAGATCTATAGATAGTATAAAGAAGTATATTGACACTGGTGTAGAAAAAGTAATTTTAGGAAGTGCTGCAATTAAAGATAAGGAATTTCTCAAAAAAGCATGCTTTAATTTTAAAAACAAAATTGCTTTGGGACTTGATGCTAAAGATGGAAATCTTCATGTCTCTGGATGGAAAGAGGGTTTAAATATTAGCGCACTTAATTTTTTAAAAGAAGTAAATGATTTTGGTATTAGTAGATTAATATACACAGATATTAACAGAGATGGGACTAAGCAAAGCCCAAATTTTGAAGAAACAATTAAAATAGCATCAATATCCAAATGCCCTGTTATTATTTCTGGTGGTGTTTCTTCAATAGATGATATTAAAAAAGTTAAAGAACTAAAAAATAAAAATATTGAAGGAATCATTGTTGGTAAAGCAATTTTTGATGGAGATATTAAATTAGAAGAATTGTCAAAGGAATTAGATGCTTAAAAATAGAATAATACCTTGCTTAGATGTAAAAAATGGAAGAGTTGTTAAGGGTATAAATTTTTTGGATTTAAAAGACGCTGGAGATCCAGTAGAGCAAGCTAATATTTATAGTAATGGTGGGGCGGATGAAATATGTTTTTTAGATATAACTGCTAGTAATGAAAATAGAAATACAATAATAGATGTCGTTAATAAAACTGCTGAAAAATGTTTTGTACCCTTAACTGTCGGTGGCGGTATAAGAACTATTGAAAATATAAGAGATTTATTACTCGCAGGTGCAGACAAAGTATCTATAAATACTGCTGCTGTTAAAGATATAAATTTTGTTAAGGAAGCCTCAAAAAAATTTGGTACTCAGTGTATGGTAGTTGCTGTTGATGCAAAAAAAGTAGCAGAGAATAAATGGGAAATATTTACTCATGGAGGGAGGAAAAAAACAGGAATAGATGCTATTGAGTTCTCCAAAAACGCAGAAGCCAATGGCGCTGGAGAAATTCTTTTAACTTCTATGGATAAAGACGGCACTAAGAGCGGATATGATTTAGAACTTTTAAATGCGATCACTAAATCTTTAAGTATTCCTGTAATAGCATCGGGCGGAGCTGGTAATTTAGATCATTTATGTGAAGCCATTAAAACTGGTGGGGCTAGCGCAGTACTTGCAGCTTCTATATTTCATTATGGGAAATATACAATTGAGGAAACAAAAGAATATTTAAAATCAAAGAATATTCCAGTAAGATTGTAGCATGCTTAAAAATTTAGAAGATTTGATAAAAACAATCAGAGATCGAAAAATTTCATCGCCTGATAAATCTTATACCAACAAGCTTTTAAAGAATAAAAATTTATCAGTTTCTAAAGTTAAAGAAGAGATAAATGAACTGATAGAGGCTGTGGAAAAGAATACTAATAAAGTTCACGAAAGTGCTGATGTGATATACCATCTTTTGGTATACTTAGAAGCTAATAATATAAAAATTGAAGATGTTATGAAAGAGCTAGAAAAGAGGAAAAAATAATGTCTTATGATAAGAATAATATTTTTGCTAAAATTTTAAGAGAAGAAATACCTTGTAAAAAAATTTTTGAAAACGATTATGTTTTATCTTTTCACGATATAAACCCTCAAAAAAAAATTCATGCACTTGTTATTCCTAAAGGGGAATATATTGATTTAGATGACTTCAATAAAAAGGCAAGTGATAAGGAAATTACCGAATTTCACAGAGCTGTAAGTCATGTTTCAAGCTTATTAGGGGTTCAAAACAAAGGTTATAGAGTACTTTCAAATATTGGCTCTGATGGAGGTCAAGAAGTTCCTCACTTACATTTTCATATATTCGCAGGTGAAAAGATTGGTAAGATGGTCAGCTGATGGTTTCAAGAGTAAAAAGATATTTTTTGGAAATTAAAGATTTTTCAAAAACAGTTGATTTAAATC
>MDSW01085968.1_pt1 | contig 20450 bp, 18 predicted proteins | sample 811171 | NCBI WGS metagenome assembly MDSW01 (sample SAMN05326641, study PRJNA326480) | marine metagenome | isolation source: seawater | place: Atlantic Ocean: North West | collected 2012 | reverse complement strand
GGTCCAGATGGCCATGGGCATGATGGGGTTTTTCATCGTGCATCCGAAGGACCCGGCCTTCATGCCGGTCGACCGCGATTTCCTGATCATGCTCAACGCGTTCGATATCGATCCGGGCTCCTATGTGCCGAAGATCATGACCATGACCGACTTCAACCTGTGGACATGGAACAGCCGGATCTTCCCCAACATCGACCCGCTGGTGGTTGCGAAGAACGACCGCGTCCGCGTGCGTGTCGGCAACCTGACCATGACCAACCATCCGATCCACATGCATGGCTACGACTTCGAGGTCACCTGCACGGATGGCGGCTGGGTGCGCCCGGAAGCCCGTTGGCCGGAAGTCACGATCGACATTCCGGTTGGCGCGATGCGGGCCTACGAGTTCGATGCCGTGCATCCGGGAGACTGGGCGATCCATTGCCACAAGTCCCATCACACGATGAACGCCATGGGCCATGACGTCCCGACCTTCATCGGGGCGGACAAGACGGCGCTCGCGCGCAAGATCCGTCTGCTTCAGCCGGAATATATGCCCATGGGTACCAACGGCATGGCGGAAATGGCGGAAATGGCCATGCCGATCCCGGACAACACCGTGCCGATGATGGCGGGCTGGGGCCCCCATGGCCCGCTTGAAATGGGCGGCATGTTTTCCGTCATGAAGGTCCGCGAAGGCATCTCCGCCGGCGATTACAGCGATCCCGGCTGGTACGAAAACCCGCCCGGAACCCAGGCCTGGGAGTGGACCGGCGACTTGCCGGACGCCAGCCGGGCGGACTCTCCCGCGGCCGCACCTCAGCCGTCCCGCACGGTGGGATCCGGCTCCTCCCATACCGGCCATGCCGGACACAATTGAACGAAATCTGTCTCAGCTATCAGGAGAATGACATGAACAAGCTTATCGGTTTCCTCGTGGCAGCGGTCATGGGCACTGTTGTCGCAACTGCTGCCTTTGCCACGGACTACACCAAAGGCACCGTGAAGAAGGTCGACATGAAGGGCAAGAAGGTCACCATCATTCACGAGGAACTCAAGAACCTCGAAATGCCCGCAATGACCATGGTGTTCCGCATGGCAGATGACGCCATGCTGGAGAAGGTTCAGGAAGGCAAGGAGATCGAGTTCGTGGCGGACAGGATCAACGGAAACCTGACGGTCATCGAACTTAAGGAATAGATGCCTTCCCATTCATATCCGCATCGGACGTTCCATGTCGCATTTCCGCCGGCGGCGTTCAGATCCTGATGATGCACATCTTCCAAGCGCGATCGGTCTCAGGATTCCGATCGCGCTTTAGACCGCCATGATGCCGGACGTCTGCCACCATGACCGAAGCCGGGAAGCAAAGGCGCACGGGATTTTCTTCGATGCGTCATACCTCGCTTTGCGTCCAGAATTGATAGAGGTTGTCCCGTTTCGGGAAGAACATCGGTACGCGTTGCCGATATTCGGTGTAACTGTCACCGAACTGTCGAAGCAGCCGCTTTTCTTCCTTCTGCGCGAGATGAACGTAGAGCCAGACAATGGCTGGTGTCAGTACTAGCGTCGGAAGCGTCGGCCAATCCAGCACCTGTCCGAAGATCAATAGAAATATACCGGTGTACTGGGGGTGACGCATGAGACCGTAGACCCCGTCAGTCTGTAATCGATCGCCGAGAAAGTATATCTTGACCCATCCCTTTACGATCAGAAGCAGCCCGGCCAAAATAAATACAGCGCTGACGATTGTTATGATCGTTGCACCTGTTCTGCCATATCCCAAGAGCGTCACCCAGAGATGGCCGCTTGAGTGGGTCAGAGTTGTTTCCGCTGGCAGAATGCCAGCCAAAAAATACAAGGTGAGCGGGAACCCGTACATTTCCGCGTAGAGCGCTATGATAAAGCTCTGAACAAGCCCGGTCCCTGCCCATTCGCGCCAGCTTTTCGGCGCCAGGAAGTGGTAGGCGCCCCATGCTCCCAAAACAATAATCAGAACCGCATAGGACCACAGTCCCGTCCATTCCTCATAGCCCTCTATCACTGCGGATCCTCCTCCGTGTTGCCGCTTGGTTGTAAGGCGCCGGGAACTCACCTGAACATCAGATTCGGTGATTGGAGGGTATACGATGCGGATGACGGACTTCCGCTTCGTCCCGGTTCCGGCCGCGCAAAGAAAATCACGATGCCGGAGAGGTCGTCCCCAAAACTGCACCGGAGTGCCTTAATTTCCAGGAGTTTGGGCTATCCAGCGAGAGGAACGTCAAATCACGATTGTTTCATCGAGGTCCTGCAATACGACCTAGGCGATCGAAGACAACCTCGCCCATTTAAAATCCGCATCTCGGATTTCCATGGCAAAAGCCGGAAGGCTGATTGACCTTGGGTTCCCTGACTAGCCCCCGAACGGTCAGGGGCCGATGAAAGGGTAAGGAAGTGATGGTTTTCCGCTTATTTTCGAGGGTTTTCCGGGACTGCTGCGAGAGTTGAGCCGTGTTCGTATTTCTCATGCATGGAATGAAGCGGGTGCCCTCCTGCGCGAAAGATAAGCTCGGCACGTGAGCCAACACCGAATTTCTCCAGCAGACGTTCCTGGTAGGTTCGGACCGTGTGCTCGGAAATTTGAAGGGCATCTGCGACCTGACGCAATGTCCGGCCCTGGATTAGTTGGTCGAGCACTTGCCTCTGACGGTCACTTAGTTTGGGGGTGTTTCCTGCTTTTCCCGAGGCCTCGGTCTTCAGGGCCAGCCTACTCGGATAAACCCGGTAACCGCTGGCGACGCTTTCCAAGGTGCGGACCAGTTCGGCCGGTTCGGTGCTCTTCAGCAGATAGCCCCAGGCTCCGGCATCGATGGCCCGGCGGAGATCATCCTCATCCTCGGACACGGTCAGAACGACAGCCGGCGGCGTACCGCCGAGACGGCGCAGGGTGGCGACACCGTCCTGAACCGGCATCTGCAGGTCCATCAGGATCAGATCCGGCCGCATGACCCCGATGCGCGCCATCACGGCTTCGCCATCGTCGCATTCGGCAATTACTTCGTGACCGTAATCCTCAAGCACGCGACGCAATCCACCTCGAAATATCGGGTGATCGTCGGCAATCAGAATGCGCATGGCATTTCCCTCCCAGGAGCAACCGGGCCTTGGGCAAGGCCGTCAGGTTGCCCTCTTCAAATCTGTTGGCGCATTCTCCGGCTCCCCTCCGGACAAGGAATGCTCCAATGCCGGGCCATTCCCGGCTTCATTACGTGTGCACCTCTCCTTGTGGTGTCGGCGTGCCGGGCAAGCGGGCGACGATGCGAACACCAGCGGCGCCATTCAGCATCTCCAGGGTCCCCTCAAGGGCCGACAGGCGCTCCCGCATGATCGACAGCCCGTGTTGGGTATGCGGCAAGGAGGATCTGCCATCCGCGCCGTCACCGGTGACACCGCCGCCATCATCCTCGATAACAAGCTCGATTCCGCCATCCCTCTCATGCAGGCCGACGTGAACGCGATGCGGTTCGCCATGCCGCGCGGCGTTGGTAATGGCCTCCTGCAGAATACGCCCGAGCTGCCAGGCACTTTCCCGGCCAAGCTCGACAGGATCGGCCTCCATTTCGAGCGACAGGTCGAGCCGTTCGCAGGTCGAATGCGCCACACGGGCGAGAAATGCCCCGGTTTCCTCATCAGGCGCGGGTTGCTGGCGCAGGCCGTCGACCGCGCGGCGCGCGGCGTCATATGCATCAAGTGCATCGCTCCGCAATTCGCCGGCACGTGTCGAGGCTTCCGCGTGACGTCCGGCCGCAATCAGATCGGCAAGATGCACCAGCTGCATATGCAGAAACGCCAGCGTCTGGCAGACGTCATCATGCAGATCCCGGGCGATGCGCTGACGTTCATTCCACAACAGGTCTCGGCAGGTGTCGGTGACCCTCAACAGGGATGCGCCGTGGCCGGTGACCACACGCAGCAGGGGGATGTTGAGCGCGCGCATGGCACGGTTTCCCCCGCTAACCCCATGTAGAGCAAGCACACCGTCCGCGGCTCCCTTGAGAAATAGCGTACGGCCATCCGCGCTGTGCCACATTCCGGCGCCGGAAGGCGGAATGGACGGGGGGGTGTCGCTGGCGCTGCCATAGGCCGCACGACACCGCCACGCGCCGTCGTCGCGAATATAAAGCCCCGCGCCACGCGCCTCCACGGCCTTGCTGACGGCTGCCAGAAGGTGCTGTGCCTGCCGTTCACCGTCGAGATCACGCGGCTGGGCTGCCGTGTCCGACAAGGCGGAAAGCGTATGACCCTCCACATGGCGCAGCCGCCACGTGAGACCGACTTCCGATGCCAGCACCGCGATACTGTTGCGCGTGAATTCGTCGGTTGCCGCATCGGAGAGCTCAAGCGTGCCGAGGCGATGATCGGCATCCATCAGATCAATTTTCCGGGACACCGGGATGCCGTGATCGTCCTGACCACCGCCGTCGGCGGCGTCGGGAAAAGCCATCGCGGTTTCGGCGACCGGGTCTGCGTCCGCTTCGCCATGCCACGTAAGGGTTACGCTTCTGGCCTGGGCCACCCGCCGGGCCATGTGGGTGAGCGGCTGCAAAACCGTGGCAATGGACGGGGTGCCGGCCAACAGCCGGCAAGCGGTGTTCAAGGCATCGATCTGCTCGTTTCGGCGTGCGAGCGCGCGCGCGCTCTGACGTAATTCCACGTTTGCCGCCTCAAGATTTTCAGCGCGCTGCTCGAGCCGCCACAAGGCGATCCAGGTGAGGGCCGGAACAATTATCGCGTGAATGACGACAATCGTCTCAAGGCGGATGATCGCAGCGCTGTAGAGCAAAATTATATGCGGTATCAGGCCCGCGGCGGCGGCGGCCAAGACCGCCGGCCAGCGTATCCGACGCAGCAGTTCAGACGACGGTGCGGTTGTCGTTGCCATGGTCGCGTCCTCCGGGTGTCCCCGTTTCAGGGGACAACTGTCCCCTGTTCTGCGGCTTTCGCGCGGAGACTTGTTTTCTCTAGAATACATCAAATGACGTAAATTGGGGGAGAGGTAAATGAAAAAGAAAAACAAACCTCGGATACGCGCCGTATCGCGTTCGAATATTTTAATCAGCGGAACTGTTCTGGTTGTTCTCCTTAGTGGCATCTATGAGTCGCGCGGACACACAGCCGCGAATAATGTTCCTGATCACAGCTACATCATCTCGATGAACGACTACAACTATTCGCCGGCGCACATGAATTGGCATGTCGGCGACCTCGTCACGATCACCCTGGTCAATCATTCCGGGTCTCATCCGGCCAAGCCGCATGAGTGGATGGTCGGCCGCAATCCGAATACCGAGACGACGGCCTTCGGTCCCGCCCTTTCCGATGGATTCAAGACGCCCTTCTTCGAAGGCGTGGAAATCCAGCTCGTCGAGGGAACCGGCTTGACGATGCTGATGCCGGGTGCGGCGAAACTCACCGGGATCGATCCCAAGACGGTCCTGGCGAAAGACGCAATGGACATGGGCAACATGGATATGGGTGGCATGAAATCCGCGGAAGCGACCGGCATGTCGATGCCAGACAACGGGATGGGCAACGGGATGAACGGCGAAATAGGAACCCAGATGGCCACCGGCGCGGATGCCGGAAAGATGCCCGGCCAGATGAATGGCAAGAAGAACAGCGAACCGACGGGCGACATGGACATGAAGGCGCCCGAGGCGAAGGACATGTCCAAAAGGGAAATGCCCAAAGGGGACATGCCAGCAGACGATACGGATATGGGCGGCATGAATATGGGCGGCATGGCTATGGATGAACATGATGACGAGGGCTTCATGCCGGTCATGGGGCCGCGCGGACATGTGACCATTTCCTTCCGGGTTCCGGACAAGCTCGGAGACTGGACCTTCGGCTGCTTCCAGCAATCCGGCCAGCATTACCTCAATGGCATGCACGGCACGATCACGGTGACAAAGGGGTAACGCAATGAGCCGGGAAACCCGCAATCATCTCATCTGGATCTGCCTGCTGTGGGTTGTCTTCAGCGCCGTTGGCGAAGGCCTGGTTCAGGCCGCGATCGAAAGATGGCCGCTGATCGCTTCCGAACAGGGTGAAATCACCGGCGAGGCCATCTTCTTCCTCTTGCGGGCGACCGTGCCCGTGTTTGTCCTGGTGACGCTTATCCTGACCTATGCCGCCGTCCGCTTCCGTGTTCCTGAAGACGACAGCGAACCGGCGGCGGCGCAATATGCCGGCGGCCGGGCCTTCGTCGCCGGTTGGGTCGGGCTGAGCATCGTGCTCAACGTGTTCTTCATCCTCCACCCCGGCATTTCCGGCCTGGAGGACCTGTGGAGCAAGGCACAAGCTGCAACCGCATCCGATCCGCTTGACATCGAGGTGACTGGACGGCAGTGGCAATGGGACTACAGCTACGGCCAGTATGATATCAAGACCACCAACGTACTGGTGGTGCCGAAAGACCGGCCAATCCGTTTCACACTCAATTCCGCCGACGTCATGCACTCTTTCTGGGTTCCGGCCTGGGGCATCAAGAAGGCCGTGATCCCCGGCGAAACCCGGACGCTGTTCATCACACCCAACCGTGAAGCGAGTGTCGACGACGACCCGACGGTCCGCACCCAATGCGCGCAGATCTGCGGCGTTGGTCACGCGCGAATGAGGAGCGCCGTGCGTGTGGTCTCCAACGACGCGTTCGCGGAGTGGATCGACAGTCGCAAGGAGGCCGGTCACGACGAAGGCGGTCACGGCATGAATATGCCGGGAATGGACATGCCGTCCGGACCGGACGGGCACGACAGCATGTCCGGTATGGACGGCTCGGGCATGAACGGCTCCGGCATGACCATGTCCGACGACGACATGAAGAACGATGCGGACAGCGATGAAGATATTCCGGCCATGACCGGAAACATGCCGCAAAAATCACAAACAGCGGGACCGGACGCCGACGGAGCGATGCCCGGCATGAAGATGCCGGAAGGGGCGATGTCAGAAGGCTCCATGCAGGGTGGCGCGATGACGGACCTGTCGGGCGGCACCAATTCCGGCATGCCGATGAAAATGAACGATGACCGGAAACAATAGGCGCGTGCCCAGCGGCTTCGTGGGGAGGAAGACTAAATGAGCGATCAAACGAGTACATTGCACGTGCCGGCGGCGTCACGCGGATGGTTCGATTCCTGGGCACCGATGCTGCGCGCCGTCCTGTGGGGGACGATCGGCTATCTGGCTGCCAGCTGGCTGGTCGCTTATGCGACCGGCAGCGACCTGAGGTCGGACTGGCCGGTGGTCGCCGGTTTTTGCGCGGGAACCGCCGGGTGGATTCTCGGCGGCGGCGTCTGGGAAGCCTGCGCGCGGCCCTGGTTCGGTCCGGCGCCGGCCTGGGACGAAGGTCAGGGACTGGCCCGTTTCTTCCGTTTCCACACCGATCACAAGGTGATCGGAATGCAATATGTCGTCACCGCGACGGCGACATTCCTGGTCGCCGGCCTTGCCGCCATGGCCATGCGCCTGGAGCTGGCAACGCCGGACGTCGATGTGTTCGGCACGGCGCAGCACTATAACGAGGCCTTCGGAATACACGGCAGCCTGATGCTGTTCGCCGTCTCCGTGGTGGCGATCGTCGGGGGCTTCGGCAATTATTTCGTGCCGGTCATGATCGGCGCGGACGACATGACCTATCCACGGCTCAACGGCCTGAGCTGGTGGTTCCTCGTTCCCGGCATTGTCGCCATTCTGCTCAGCCCGCTCGTCGGCGGCTTCCAGGCCGGATGGACCGCCTATGCGCCTTTGGCAGCCGACGACCTGGCCGGACAGGATCTTTACTACCTGGGTGTGCTCAGCCTCGGCCTGTCGTCCCTGTTCACCGCAATCAACGTGATCGCCACGACGCTCTACATGCGCGCGCCCGGGCTTTCGATGGGGCGGCTGCCCATGTTCGTCTGGGCTATGCTGGTCACCTCGGTGCTCAACCTTCTCTGGGTTCCGGTCATCGGCACCGGCATGGTCTTCGGCCTGGCCGACCGGGTTCTGGGCATGCATTTCTTCGATGCGCAGGGGCTGCCGCTGCTGTGGCAGGACCTGTTCTGGCTGTTCGGCCATCCGGAAGTCTATATCATCATGTTGCCGGCCTGGGGCCTGTGGCTGGAGATCGTTCCGGTGTTCTCGCGCAAGCGGCTGTTCGGCTACCGCTGGGCCGTGGCGGGCATGCTCGGCGTCACGTTCCTGTCGAGCTACGTGTGGACGCACCACATGTTCACGACGACCCCCCAGCCCCGGCTGATCCCGTTCATGACCACGACGGAGCTGATCTCCATTCCGACTGGGTTCATGTACCTGGCCGCGCTTGGAACCATGTGGCAGGGCCGGCTCCGGCTGAAGACGCCGATGCTGCTTGCACTGATGAGCATCTTCAACTTCCTCATCGGAGGGTTCACCGGTGTGTTCCTGTCCGATGTGCCGGCGGATTTCCAGCTGCACAACACTTACTTCGTGGTGGCGCATTTCCATTACACGATCATCGGCGGCATGGTCTTCGGCTGGCTTGCCGGAATGTATTACTGGTTCCCGAAATATTCCGGGCGCATGTATCATGAGGGCTGGGGCAAACTGGCGGCCTGGCTGGTGTTCATTGGCTTCAACATGTCGTTCCTCGCGATGTTCGTCGCCGGGATCAACGGCATGAACCGGCGTGTCGCCGAGTACCTGCCCTATCTTCAGAACATTAACACCTGGATATCGGTATGGGCCTTCGTGCTCGGTATCGGATTTTTCCTATCCCTTTTGAACCTGTTCGTCTCGTCCATGACCGGCTCGTCGGCCCCGGATAATCCGTGGGGCGGAAAGACGCTCGAGTGGCAGACGAGTTCACCGCCGCCGCACGGCAACTTCACCGAACAGCCGCAGGTTCACGACGGATTCTATACCTATGCAGACGATGGCGCCGCCGCAGCGCAGGGAGGCGCGCGATGAGCAGCGAAACCACCATGACGGTTCCCGTGCTGGAGGACTGGCAACGCCGTATGTTCCGCGGGTCGTTCCTGCTCGTCATTCTCGCGGAAACGATGATCTTCATCACGCTGCTTTCGACCCGTTTCCTGCTCGCCGGCAAGGGACATCCGCCTGAACTGAACCAGAAGCTGGGCATCATCATTTCCCTTCTGCTGGTGGCGAGCCTGCTACCGCTCGGTGCGGGCCTTGCCCGCGTGCGCCATGGCGCGCGCGGTGCCGCAATGCTCGGCCTGACGGCCCTGGCCGGGGCCGTGGCGGTGGCGCTCATCGTCTATGACTGGGTGACGCTCACGATAGATGCCACCAGCCGATACGGCGAAAATTACGTGATGAGCACCGGCTATCACGCGCTGCATATCGTGCTTGGCCTGATTGCCCTGGCGATCATCGCCGCGGCCGACCGGCGCGGTGAATACCGGGCGGAAAACCATTGGCAGGTAGAGGCCGCCGCGACCTTCTGGCTGTTCGTTGTCATCAGCTGGGCCGCTCTCTACGCGGTCTTCTTCGTGTTGTGAGGAGGGAAAAATGACCGACATGACCCTGTCGCAGACCGCAGGCGAACCAATGCTGTGGTGGCTGTTCTGGTTCGCCGCCTCGCTGGTGGTCTATACCGTCCTGACGGTCTGGTTCTACCGGGTGGCCAAACGGGAGACCCGCGAGCCATCGCCTTCCGCCAAGGCGGACCGGAATGAAGCCGTGCGGGCAGCCGGCCAATGACACGCGCTGCCACAGACACCACTGTCTCTTTTCCCGCGCGCGGGCGCGCCGCCGACTACATCGAGCTGTGCAAACCGCGTGTGGTCATGGTGATGATCTTCACCGCCGTTATCGGTGAGCTGCTGGCACAGCCCGGCACGCTGCCGTTGCGGGCCCTTATCCTCGGCAATCTCGGCATCGCGCTCGCCGCCGGATCGGCGGCCGCGATCAATCATCTGCTCGACCGCCATATCGATGCCCGCATGGCGCGCACGCGTGGCCGGCCGATCCCGAATGGTCAGGTGTCAGGCCTCAATGCGGCGCTGTTCGCCGCGGTCATCGGTGCATCGGGGCTCGGCATTCTCTACAGCTTGGTCAATCCGCTGACAGCGGTTCTGACGTTGGCCTCACTGATGGGCTACGCCTTCCTCTATACCGGCTTCCTGAAGCGTGCGACGTCGCAGAACATCGTCATCGGCGGTCTGGCCGGAGCGGCCCCGCCGCTGCTCGGCTGGACGGCAACCGCTGGGCAGATCGACCTGATGCCGCTGCTGCTGGTGCTCATCGTCTTCGTCTGGACACCACCGCATTTCTGGCCGCTCGCCATCCATCGGCAGGACGATTACCGCAAAGCGGGGGTGCCCATGCTGCCGGTCACCCACGGAGAGCGCTACACCCGCTGGCAGGTGTTTTTCTATACGCTCCTGCTCGTCGCGGTGACCGTGCTGCCCTACGGCTTCGGCCTTGCCGGGCCGGTGTATCTTGCCGGCGCACTTCTGCTTGGCGCGGGCTTTCTCCGCTATGCCGCGGCCATGCTGGTCTCGTCCGATCCACGGCTGCCGATGCGGACCTTCGGCTATTCGATCACCTATATCCTGTTGCTGTTCGCGGTGCTTCTGGGCGATACCTATCTGGGCGTGCTCACAAGTTAGAGACGAGCAGTTAGGTTATCGGCCGGACTTTACTGTCCGGCCGAACTTTATTTGTCGGCAAACTGGCCTCAATCCTTTCCGGCCTTGCCTTCATGGCTTTCATCACCGCCTTCTTCATCGTGTTCCATCAGATCCTTGATCCGGGCCGGGATGTCGGCGACCGAAAAGGTCTTTTGCTCCGGGGCGTCGTGGACGAAAGCGATGATGTCGGCGAGTTCCTGACCGGTGAGTTCGATCGGCGCGCCGAGTTCCTCGCGTTGCATGGCAACCATCGCTTCCGCGCCGCGCCACATCTTCGCTGAAAACACGAATGGGTTCATCGGCAGCGGCATGGTATCGGCATCAAGAGCCGGGGCATCCTCGCCGCCGACACCATTGATGGAGTGGCAGACGACGCAGCCCTTGCTCGCGAACAGCACCCGGCCACGGGCCGGATCCATTTGGGGCATCATCAGGCCGGGGCTGACCATGCGACGCGGTGACATTGCCGGTTCGTTCCCATGCATTGCCGCATAGGCCGTTGGCACCGCAGCCAGGAGTGTGAGCACACTTGCCAGTGCGGTGATCGTTACAGGTTTCATGGGTTTATTCCTTCCGTTTGACGGTTAGGGACAGGTGCCGGTGACAAGCCGCCGGGGCCCGTATCGACATGGAGAGGTGAGTTCGAGGACTTATTGGGCGTCGCCGCTTTCATCCCCGTCGTCGTCCTGCCAATGGTTGTGGATCTCATCAGGTGTGAGCTGGCCGTCTCCGTTCTTGTCGAGGTACTTGAACATCCGGCCATGGATCGCCTGGAATTCGTCCAGGGAGAGTTTGCCGTCGCCGTTGGTGTCCATCATGAGGATCATCATCTGGGGACCCATCATGCCGCCACCCATCATGCCGCTGCCCATCATGCCGGGGCCCATGCCGCCGTAACCCCAGCCACGGCCGTACATCTTTCCAGGTCCCATACGGCCGTAGCCCCACGGCATGTTGCCGCGCCGCCCGTATCCGTATCCGTATCCGGGCATCGGTCGGCCCTGATCGTCATTGTCCTGACCCGTCATCATGCCTGAACCGGATTTTCCCATCATCGGGCTGCCTTGCTGTGCCTGTGCGGTGCCAGCCATAGCGGTAACCGCGAGTACGCACGCTGAGGTCAAAAGCAACTTTTTCATCTGTAGTCTCCGTTGGTTGCGGATCTGATTGTGTTTTGGCGATCCGGAGTGAGAGGAAATTCACTTAATGAAGGACGACCATCTGGTGTCCTTCTCCCTCGATGGGAATGGTCCCCAGTTTCGTCAGGTTCCGACGATCAACGACCCAGACGAGAGGTTCGTCGCGGCTCGACACGTAGAGCTTGTCGGTACCGTCGATGACCGTGAGGTGATAGGGGGCAGGGCCGATAGGAACGCTTCGGATATTGCCCGAGGGCAGATCCACCGCCGAGAGCTTGTCCTCGCCATTACCGCTGACGAAAAGGGTCTGACCGTCTTCGGTGATGTCCAGCCCGTGCAAAAGGCCACCAATCTCGAATGATCGTCGGATCTTGCCGCTTTCAACCGAGAGTTCCGATATGGTGCCGGCGTCGACGTTGGCGACAAAGAGCGACGTTCCGTCCTCGTTCATCACGATGTGCTCCGGACTGTCGCCGGCGGGCAGGATGCGACGTACCATCTGGTGCTCGACCATGATCTCGCTGATCGTTCCGTCCCCGCTGTTGGTGACATAGGCCCGGCTGCTGTCGGGACTGAACACTGCATAATTGGGCAGGGATCCGGTTGGGACGAAGCCAACGACGGTCAGGGTTTTGAGATCGACGATGCTGACCCCGTCGCCGTTGGGATGGGTCGCAACGGCATACCGGCCATCGGGGGATACCGAGACATGATGGACGGCGCCGGGTACTTCGAGACGTCGAACCGAATTGCCTGTCGACGCATCAAGGATTGTGAGGATGCTGCTCGCGCCATCCGGTGATTTCTGACGGGCGCCGGCGCCATGGTGTTTTGCATGCTCGCTTTCCGAAACATTGGCCGGACGGGCGACCTCGGGCATATCTTCCGCCGATTGTTCCGAAAAGCTGCCGGCGACGAGGTAACGGCTTCCGTCCGATCCGCCCAGGCCGTGGACGTCGGGCAGTTCGGAAAGCCGGTTCACAACCGTGTCGGTCTGGGAATCGACGACGACGACCGCGCCGGCACTTCCCTCTGGAATAAAGACGGTTGCGGCTCTTGCGGTGCCGAATGCGAATGACGTGACCGCCAGGGCCTGGACGATAATCCGTGTGTATCTGTTCATGTGATTTCTCCCGGCCTTCCAATCAAAGGACGGCGGTTCGATGCTGTGAGACTTCAAGGGGAGGTGCAGAGCGTTTCCGGAAACTCGGCCCCGTTCCTGGGCGCGGCCGATCGCAGTGCTCATCCATTTGAATGCGGGATCTGCGAAACAATCAGTCCGGCCATTCACATGGAGCCGTCCTCATCGACCTGACCGGTTGATGGTTGCCCGGTCCGCGGGACGACAGCGAGTAAAGATCGGCACAGGCACAGTATGACGCGCACCTGTGTCACCGCCTGGCGCGGCTTTCAGACAAGGAAAGTTTTGGGAGGCTGTTTGGGCGGAGATATCACGCGCGGCGTGCCGAACCGGTCATTGGCCAGAGCGTTGGGCAATGCGGATTTGAACTCGTATGCTGCGCTTTGGGGAACGATACCGTTGAAGGTGCAGTTTCCGTGATGGGCGCAATGCACGGTCGCATCTGCCGTTTGTACAGGCAAATGGCCATTTGCCGGGTGTGCAAGGGAAATGGAATAGCCCGATTGTGCCGCTAGATCCGAGGCCGGCTCGATATGGCCAAACAGCAAAAACACCACGGCGAGCAGGCACACAATTACCCCCGCCGAGCGGCCTCTTGCCGTCGCTGGACCGAGAAATTTGCCTGGGTGGGAATTGGCCATCTGGATGTTCCGGTTTTCTCCAATGGCGACAACAATAACACCATGCGAATTGAATGTATTGATATCGATCAACAGGCCGGGCACGTGATCGTATCAGCAAATCCAAAGGGAACTAAGTCACCTCGAACCAGGTTGTCATACCTGCGGCTGCATGTTCAAGCATGTGGCAATGGAATAGCCATTTCCCCTTGTTGTCCGTGACAAAGGCGATTTCGACTTTCTGTCCGGCTCCGATCAGGAAGGTGTCGCGCCAGGGTTGGCCATCATCCAGCTCTGCTCCTGAGCGCGCAATCACCCTGAAATGATGCCCGTGGACATGTATGGCGTGCAGCCAGCTCGTGTTGTTCTCGACTTCCAAAATGACCGTTTCATCTTTTGCAGCGGAGAATAGCGGCGTTTCTGCCATGTTGGCGACGCCGTTGAAAGCCCAGACTTGTCCGGTTCTGCGAAAGTCATCGCCTTCCAGTTTTTTGCCCTGAAATGTAATGTTTTGCAGATTGCCCATGGCACCGCCGGTCATGTCGAGGGCGACACGGCGCGCATTGGCCAAATCGGGTTCCGGGATTGCGTTGGGCGTGGGTAATCTGGGCCGCGGCCGTTCGGTTGCCTTACCCGTAACCTTGAACGTTGCAAATGCATAAGTTTGGTCCCCGGAGATTTCCTCGATCGCGAAATCGTCGTCAGGTGCGATCAAGAGATCCACGCGTTGTGCAGGCCCCAGCAGGAAGGGCGAGTAGTTCAGCTGTTCGGCCCGGCCCAGGCTTTGACCGTCGTAAGCCGTGATCAGGCCGCCGAAGCGATTGGGGTCGAGTTCGAGGACACGCGCGTTGCAGGCGTTGATCAGCCGAAGCCGGTAGGGTTCGCCCTTTCGCAGCATGTGCTCCGGCGAAGGCTGTCCGTTGACCGTCAGCCAATTGCCCAGCCTGCCGCCATGGGCCCATTCCATCAGATTCCCGAGGCTTGCGGTCTCGAGCGTTCCGTCGTCGGTGAGGCGCCAATCATCGATGACCAGCGTCAGGTCGTGGTCCGGATCGAAGGAAGAATTTTCATCCTCCACGATGAGTGCACCGTAAAGGCCCCGTGCCACCTGGTTCCAGCTCCTGTTGTGGGCATGGTACCAGTAGGTTCCGGCATCCGGCGCGATGAAGTCGTAGCCAAAGGAGCCACCCGTAGGAACGGCCTCCTGGGTCAGTCCCGCCACGCCATCCATGGCGTTGGCGATCCTGATACCATGCCAGTGAATGGAACTTGGTTCTTCCAGATTGTTGATAAAGCGGACCCTGACCCGTTCACCGCGCTTCGCCCGGATCTCAGGTCCGGGTGCATTGCCGTTATAGGTCCACAGATCCGATGAAGGACCGTCCTCCCGGAAAAGCTTCTGTTTTGATGGACCAGCCGTGATTTCAAGAAAGCCGTCCCTGGCGATAACCGGCCCGACAAAAGACGGCAGAGCCGGTGTCAACGTCAATGCCGAAGCCGACTTGATGAAATGACGCCTGGTCCAGAGCATGGCGGTCAGTCCCTGTTCATCAGATAGGTTGCGATTGCGTCCAGATCGTCCTGTTGCAGGAACCGGGTTCCGTCCCGCACCACTTCGCCCATCGATCCTCCGAAGGCGTCACCATCCGGCAGGATGCCCGTGCGAAGTGCGTAGGCCAGGTTTTTGACGGTCCACCCCCTGTCTTTCAGGGCTGCTGACGTGATCGGCGGCGATTTTCCGCCATTCGGCAATTTGTCCGCACCATGCAGCGCCAGTTCTGCCTGCCGCGCACCTGCAAAATTGCGAGGTGTGTGGCAGGCGCCGCAATGGGCGGGGCCTTCGACGATAAACTTGCCACGGTTCCATTTCGCGGACTTTTCCGGATCGGGAACAAAGGACGTGTCGTCCAAATAGGCAGCCCGCCACAGCTTTAATCCGTCTCTCACGTTGAAGGGAAAGTCGAGGTCATGCTGTTTCGACGGCTGTGCAACCGGCGGGACCGTCTGGAACGCGGCCCAGAGGTCGGCGACGTCCTGATCGGAAAACGTTGCGTAGAACGGATAGGGGAATGCCGGATAATAAGGCTTACCCTCCGGCGAAACGCCATGGCGCACAGCCCTGGCGAAATCGTCGACTGTCCAGCTTCCGATACCGTTATCACGGTCAGTGGTCAGGTTCGGCGAATAAAAGGTGCCGAAATCGGTAGTGAGAGCAAGGCCGCCCGCCAGAGGCGCGCCGCCTTGTTCTGCGTTTGTGTGGCAGGCGATGCAGCCTGACATACGGGCCAGATAGGCCCCGCGTTCCGCGTTACCGGTAAGTGGAGGCACCTGGGCCTCGATATCTATCGGTTGTTTAAACACGGCCGCGCCGCTCGCCACGACAACGACAGCGGCGAGAGAGAGAAACAGCAACACTCTTTTCATGTCGTCAGTTCTCTTCGATACGGAATTTGGTGTGGCATGCCGAACAGGTTTGCGTGACCATGTTGAACACGCCGTCGGCCGGCATTTGCGCAAGCTGATCAGCATTCATCATGCCTGATGCGCTACCCATCATCCCGGAACCGCCCATCATGCCGGATTGGCCGTTCTGCATCATGTGGCCGCCGCCGTTCGCCATCAGGCCGTTGCCGGCCGCAACCTCAAGACCTTCGGCATACACTTCAAGCTGGCTGGCGAATTCGGAAAACATCTGCCAGTTCGACCAGATTTCGGGTTTTGCCTCGGACCCATGCTTCTGGCTGCCCTCGGGAAAGAGATTTGTCAGACCCTTTCCGGCGTGAGAGCGGATAACGGCCGCGCCTTTACGGACGGTTTCGGGGTCATAGGTCGTATCCCCGCGCATCATGGCGGATAGCGATTTGACCACCTCGCTCATGGCCTTCATGCCGTCCATTCGTTCCTTGACGATTCCGGTCGCGCCTGAATGGGCCAGCGCAAGCGTGGACAGACCGGAAATGGCGATGGCGCATCCGGCAAATACAACTGATTTCTTCATATGAAAATCCTCTTGATTTCGATGTGATGCGGCGTTGCCGCTCGTGACGGAATCAAGAGGCTATGCGTGGCGGGGGAGGCTCGAAGGACTGGTTGGCGGATCTGATCGCGGCGTCCCCGTGGGCGGTAACGTCCAGCGCACTGCTGCACATGGGCAGCCGGTATTCTTTCGCCAGGGACAGGATTGACGCTCCGCAGTGGAGTTCCACACCGCCGGATGTGTCGATTGAACTCTTGTCGGTATGTGCATGCGGGGTCGTGGCCGCATGTGATGCGGCTGCGAGATGGTCGTGCGCATCTGCAGCATGGGTGAACGAACCACCCGACATCATCAACATGATGACCGAAAGATATGCCAACAATCTGCCAAGGCGAATCATAAACCGACCTTTATTGGATTTCCCGACGATCTAACCGGCGTTTGTGTCACATAAATGGCATTCGTGCCGGACAGGAATACGGGCAGACTGTCTACCGGAATCGAGCAGTGCCAGCCTATTGGATATGGTTGATGTTAAGGACTGAAGAATTAATTGAAATCGGGATTGGCCGGTGAGCAAACACAACGGCTTTGTTGCCTTCAAATTCGATACCCTTTTGAAAATTCGCGACATGCTCTCCTGGGTGCCAGAGGGCGTCAAGATTCATGTCGATCATAGGAGGATGCTGCAGTGGAGTGGCCGTATAATGGCGTTCGGGGCGATACGGATAGCCGCAGGCACAACTCCCGGAGAGGACATTATTCCCGCTCGGTATTCGTTGTCGAGCGTTGTCGGGTATTTTCCGCGCCCCTGTCGGGAATTGACCGGGACGGGATAAAAGCGGGTACACGGCCTGCATAGGATTCCCATTCGGACCCAAAACGCGCCTGACTATCAGCCTCCTCGCGATGGGCGAGGCGCACGTACATCCAGACAAGCACCGGAAACATTGCGAGCGTCAGGAGGGTCGGCCACTGCACCAGGAAGCCGAACATGATCAGAACGAAGCCAGCATATTGCGGATGGCGCATTCGAGCGTAGGGGCCGGTCACGGCCAGTCGTTCTTTTCGCTGGGCCTTCCAGAGGTGGCGCCAGGCCACAGCGAGCAGCCAGAAACCGCACCCAATGAAAATGAAACTGGCAATGTGAAACAAGCCGGCATGCGGGTTCGCCTGCCATCCCAAAAACATTTCCGGGAGATGCCCGCTGACATGGGAATACCAGTTGACGTCCGGGTTGAATGTCTGAAGCCAGCCTGAAAGCAGATAGATCGTCAGGGGAAAGCCATACATTTCCGTAAAGAGAGCCAGGACGAAAGCACTGAAGGCGCCAAAGCTGCGCCAGTCCCGCGCGGACTTCGGCTTGAAGAAACTGAAGGCAAAAACGATGAATATCGCCGAGTTGACGAAGACCAGGGACCAGAGCCCATAGGATCCGCTGGACGCGATCATGAGGCTCTCCATATCCCGGGCACATCATCGAAGAGGGGCTGCCGGTTGTTCGCTTGCCGTGTCAGATTTTCGCTCCTCTCAGGCGCAGCGCATTGAGAACCACGGAAATGGAGGAGGCACTCATGGCGAAAGCTGCGAACATCGGGCTGATCAGGATGCCGAGAACCGGGTAAAGCACGCCTGCCGCGACGGGCAGGCCCGCAGCGTTATAGATCAGCGCGAAGAACAGGTTCTGGCGGATGTTGCGCATGGTGGCGCGAGCGAGCCTGCGGGCGCGAACGATCCCGTCGAGGTTGCCTTTCACCAGCGTGAAACCGGCCGATTCAATGGCCACATCCGCGCCGGTGCCCATGGCGATGCCCACATCGGCCTGCGCCAGGGCAGGGGCGTCGTTCACCCCGTCACCGGCCATTGCTACCTTGCGGCCGGCCGTCTGCAGCTCCTTGATGATGCGTGCCTTGTCCTCGGGCAGGACGTCGGCGCGGATTTCATCGATGCCGAGCCGCGCGGCGACCGCTTTCGCGGTGCGCTCGTTGTCGCCGGTGGCCATGATGATGCGGAAGCCGAGTTGATGCAGCGCCTTCAGCGCCGCGGGGGTTGTGTCCTTGACCGGATCGGCGACACTGACGAGACCGGCGACCACGCCTTCGAGCATGACGAACATTACGGTTTCGCCTTCATCGCGCCGGGCGTTCGCCTTGTCTGCCAGTGCGGAGCCCTGAAGCCCGAGCTCCTCCACCAGCTTCAGATTGCCGAGAGCGACCGCCTTGCCGTCGACCGTACCCTTGACGCCCTTGCCGGTGACGGCTTCGAAGTCTCCGGCCTCGCCCAACGGTATGCCGCGTTCTTCCGCGCCGGCGACGATTGCCTCAGCCAACGGATGTTCCGACCCCTTTTCCAGGGTCGCAGCAAGGCGCAACACTTCCTCCTCGTCGTGGCCTTCCTCCGGCAGTACCGCGACCAGCCGGGGCTTGCCTTCGGTCAGCGTCCCGGTTTTGTCGACGATCAACGTGTCGACTTTTTCGAAGCGTTCCAGCGCTTCCGCGTTCTTGATCAGCACGCCAGTCTGCGCGCCGCGTCCTGTGGCTGTCATGATCGACATCGGCGTGGCCAGCCCGAGGGCGCAAGGGCAGGCGATGATCAGTACGGCCACAGCGGCGATAAGGGCATAGGACAGGGCGGGAGCAGGACCCCAGAGCGCCCAGCCCAGGAAAGCGAGAACCGCGATTCCGATGACTGTCGGCACGAACCAGCCGGCGACCTTGTCGGCGTATTTCTGGATCGGCGCGCGGCTGCGCTGCGCGTTGGCCACCATTTCGACGATCTGATTGAGCATGGTGTCGGCTCCGACGCGCGTGGCTTCCATGATCAGGCTGCCTGTGCCATTGATCGTCGCTCCGGTCACCGGATCGCCGGGTGTCTTTTCGACCGGTACCGGCTCGCCCGTAATCATGCTTTCGTCGACCGATGAACGGCCGTCGGTCACCACGCCGTCGACCGGCACCTTGTCGCCGGGGCGTACGCGCAAATGATCGCCGATCTGGACATTTTCCAGAGGGATCTCTTCGTCGCTGCCATCGGAGCGGATCACCCGCGCGGTCTTTGCTGCCATGTCCAGGAGCGCCTTGATGGCCTTGCCGGTTCCCTCGCGCGCACGCAATTCCATGACCTGGCCGAGAAGCACCAGGACCACGATAACGGCAGCCGCCTCGAAATAGACGCCGACATGGCCTTCCGCGTCGCGGAACCCGTCCGGAAAGATCCCTGGCGCCAGAATCGCAACGACGCTGAAGATCCAGGCCGCCATGACACCCATGCCGATCAGCGAGAACATGTTGAGATTGAGCGAACGGAACGAGGTCCAGCCGCGCTTGAGAAACGGCCCGCCGCACCAAAGCACGACGGGCGTTCCCAGCGCCAGTTCGATCCAGAGTGTCACCCGCTCGCCGAATATGTCGCGTACGCCCGACAGACCCACATAGGGTCCCATGGTGAAGACGAGCAGGGGAACGGTCAGAACGGCGCCGATCCAGAACCGGTGTGTGAAGTCCACGAGTTCCGGGTTCGGCCCCTCGTCGGTCATCGTCGCGCTTTCAAGTTCCAGGCCCATGCCGCAGATCGGACAGGAGCCCGGTTCGGTCCGGCGCACTTGCGGGTGCATCGGGCAGGTGTAGACCGCACCGGAATATCCGGCCGGGACAGTGTCGTATTGCCCGCCTTTCCCGGGCGCGGCTTCACCACTTTCGTGGTCATGATGATGACCGTGCTCATGACGGTGTTGGCCGGCTTCGCCCTCGGGAACCAGATGCATTCCGCATTTCGGACAGTCCCCGGGTTCCTGCTGCCGTATCTCAGGATGCATGGGGCAGGTGTATACCGTCGCGGCCCCGTGCCCGGATTTCGTTGCGGGGGTATGGGGGTCGTTGGTCTCATGGGTCGACATTTCTGGTTCCCTCTGATTTTCGATACGCCGGCTGCGGC
>MDSW01084452.1_pt1 | contig 20450 bp, 23 predicted proteins | sample 811171 | NCBI WGS metagenome assembly MDSW01 (sample SAMN05326641, study PRJNA326480) | marine metagenome | isolation source: seawater | place: Atlantic Ocean: North West | collected 2012 | reverse complement strand
TTTACGAGAGGAGAGACTCGAACTCTCACACCAAAGGTACTGGTACCTAAAACCAGCGCGTCTACCAATTCCGCCACTCTCGCAAATTTACTGGGTGGATGATGGGATTCGAACCCACGACAACCGGTACCACAAACCAGGGCTCTACCACTGAGCTACACCCACCATATGTCTATTATAACATACGCGCCTGGAAGGACTCGAACCTCCGACCCTATCGTTCGTAGCGATATACTCTAATCCAACTGAGCTACAGGCGCATATTTCGGGGTGATAGGATTCGAACCTACGACCTACTGGTCCCAAACCAGCCGCGCTACCAAGCTGCGCTACACCCCGTTGGTGAAGTTATTATACCTATACTGAATATATATGAAATATGTCTAGTGTTTAATTTTCCAAGAAACCCCATTGGGGCCATCATTTAGCTCAACATTCAGAGATGAAAGTTCAATTCTTATTTTGTCAGCTCGAGTGTAATCTCCATTTTTTCTTGCAATTTCCCTTTCATCAACAAGCCTCTGGATTTTATCTTCTGTGGATTTATCAGTCGTCTCACGATTTGATTTAATTCCTATAAGATTACAGTTATATCTAAATTTGGGTAATAAGCTCAAATCCTTCTTCACTTCTCTGGCTTGTTTGATTAGATAATGTATAGCATTTGGTGTATTTAAATCATCACAAAGGATATTTATAAAGTTTTCATCCTTTTCAGATTCATTTGATGGCTCCATATCAAGTGTCAAAATTAATTTATCATAAATATTGCTAGAGTTACTCACGGTATCATTAGTCCAGTTAAGCGGTTGTCTGTAATGTGAGCTCATCAATGCGATTCTGATAATAATTGGATTTATCTTATCCAAAATTTCTGATACTAGAATCACATTTCCTAGTGATTTTGACATTTTCTTCTTATTTACAAGAACAATTCCATTATGGAACCAATAATTACAATAATTAGATTTCGAACAACATGATCCTTGTGCAATTTCATTCTCATGATGAGGAAAAATTAAATCATTGCCTCCGCCATGAATATCTAGCGTCATATCATCACCAATAATATTTTTAATCATACTGGTACATTCAATATGCCAACCAGGTCGACCATAACCCCATGGGCTATCCCAACCATGACTGCTATCGAGAGATGGTTTCCATAAAACAAAATCTTTTGGGTTCCTTTTGTAGGATTCTGGCTTAATCCTAGCACCGTCTATGAGATCATCGGATATTTTATTTGATAGCGAGCCATAATCAACAAAAGATTCCATATCAAATACCACATGATCTTCAGAGATATATGCTGACTTATTATCGATTATTTTTTGAATAGTTTTAATTATATTTTGAATATTCTCAGTAACTTTAGGTTCATAGGAGGGTTGTAACATATTTAACTTAGCCATATTCAACTGATAGACTTTTGTGATATCTTCTGTAAGTTGATTTATAGGGATGCCTAATTTTTCAGATTCAATAATAATCTTGTCATCTACGTCTGTAATATTTCTTATGTATGTAACGTTTTGGTAAAGCTCAGATAAAACCCGATAAAATAAATCACCTATAAGTGCCGCCCTTGCATTTCCTATATGTGGTTCACTATATACAGTAGGGCCACATACGTACATGTTTACTCCACCCTCAGTCTGAGGAATAAATTTCTCTTTTTCATTGGTTAGAGTGTTATGGATATATAAATTCATTTAATGTATTATTATTTTAAATGTTTATAGGTGATAAATTCAAATATATATTATTTTTCATAGTATTTCTAAGCACTACATCATGCAGTGACATTATACATGATAATAATACTTCAAAGGAGACGAAATTGATTAAGCTTTCTACGAATATGGGTGATATAACCATTGAATTATTTAAGGATAAGGCCCCTGAAACTGTGGCAAATTTTTTAAAATATACCAATGAGGGCAAGTTGAATGGGACGATATTTCATAGAGTCATTCCAAATTTTATGATTCAAGGAGGTGGACATCTTCCTGATATGACACAGATTGATACTTTTGATCCAATTATCAATGAATCTGGAAACAATCTGAGTAACAAGAAAGGCACGATAGCGATGGCTAGAACAAGCAGTCCTAACTCTGCGACATCACAGTTTTTTATAAATTTAAGAGATAATGAATTTCTTGATAAAGCTAATTCTGCTGATGGTTATGGATATTGTGTATTTGGTCAGGTAACAGATGGTATAGAAATAGTTGAACAGATTGGAGTTGTTGCCACTGGTAATAATTCTGGTCATTCTGATGTACCAATAGAAAATATTGTTATAAATGATGTTTCAGTAATTGAATAAGAATAATGTCAATAAATTTCATCTCTGACTTGCATTTAGATAAATCCAGACCAAAAGTTAATGACTATTTTGTTAAATACTTGAAAGATTTAGACAAGGAAGTATCAGACCTATATATACTCGGAGATTTATTTGAGTACTGGGTCGGAGATGACGATCCAATGGATGGATTAGATGAAGTCCGTAGTGAAATAATTAAATTAGGAAAAAGAATAAACATATGGTACATGCATGGAAATAGAGATTTTCTTATATCTAAAGATATTTGTAAGAAGCTAGAAATAAAATTATTAATAGATCCTACAATAATACAAAAAGATGATATAAAAATTTTAATGTTACATGGTGATACGTTGTGTACTGATGATGTTGCTTATCAAGAGTTTAGAAAGGTTGTGCGCTCAAAGGAATGGCAAAATCAAATGTTAAGTAAATCTCTGGATGAAAGATTAAGTATTGCAAATAATTTACGAAAGAAAAGTATAGAAGCAAATAAAGAAAAAGGTGAAGAAATAATGGATGTCAATACGAGAGAAATATCTAAATTGATAGATCATTACAATCCTGATGTTATAATTCATGGGCACACACATAGACCAAATATACATTGGCATAATAGTACTGTTAGATATGTTCTAGGTGACTGGTATAGTAGTTTTTTTATCTTATCTTATAAAAATAATAGATTTATAATCAATAAAGGGACGCTAGAATAATTTATCACCGATCAGATTTATTTCTGGGTAAATTTGTCTGAGAATATTTCTTATTACAGATCGTAAATTTTTAATAGCGTTTTCTTGAGTTAATGTGTTGATGAAAAATAAATGAAGGTTTTTCCCTGATATGACATCGTTGTTCTGTGTAACATTCACTTTAAATCCTGAACTATAGTCATAATAATACTCATTATTGACATCAAGAGTGGTATTCTCCGATAAGGTTAACTCGTATCCTAAATCTTGGAGTAATTTCTTCTCAAACAAAAGTGCCATTCGATTAAGACTATCATTGGAATTTGAGAGATTTATCAAGAAGTCTTTATAGTGGACATAAACCTTATCAAAATCAAACCCCTCCTTTATAGTCTTATATAAGAGTTCATTAATATACATTCCGAGGACATAGAATTTTTTATCAAATCTATATTCCTTAATATTTTCAAATTTAGACAAGTAAGGTAGGTTATATTTATTGTTAAATGTGAATGAATACTCATTAAAGAGCGAAAATTTAAATCTCTCTTTGTTAGTGTGCTTTCCTTTAAATAATAATGACTTTAAGCCATGCTGACTTGTGAAGATACTTATAAGACTACTTGTTTCTTTATAATCTCTGGTATGTATGAGAAAACCATTATATGTATTATTCATTTAGTCGATATATCCAAATTCTTTTAAAAGATTAGGGTTATTTTTCCAATTATCTTTCACTAAGACAAAGAGAGATAGATGTATCTTTTTTTTAAGTAAGCGTTCAATTTTCTCTCTAGACTCTATCCCAATAGATTTTATCATGCCCCCTTTTTTACCCAGAATTATTTTCTTGTGATTTTCCTTGGATACTATAATTTCAGCATTAATATGATTAATATTTTTTTGATTATGAAATCTAGTTATTTTAACTGCAGACTCATAAGGGATTTCCTTATCTGTATGATTTAAAATAGATTCTCTAATTAACTCTTGAATTACTAGAATATGGTTATTTTCTCGTTTTTCTAAAAGACTAAATTTCTCTATACTGTTTAATTTACTGAATAAGCTAAATAAAAATTCATCAATACCAATTCTTTCCTTGATAGATATTAGTGAATATTTTCTTGATTCAAGATCTTTATGAATGTATCGTTCAAATTCTTTTTCATAATCTAGATCCGCTTTGTTCACACAGATTAGATATGGCTTTTCACATTCTACGACATCAAAAAGTAATTCTGCCTCATACTTATATGATTTCTGTGGCTGGGTAAGTATGATAATCATATCGCTATTAGTCATAAATCTAATAGCATTCCTTTTCATAGCTTGACAGAGTAAATTACCATCAGAAATAGATACACCTGGAGTATCAACTAGTTGAACTTCATAATCTTCATTATTAAATTCATGGAAAGTTGATAGTCGTGTTGAATGAAGCTTGCTAGATACTAAAGCATTATGCTCCTTGACAAGACAGTTAATCAATGAAGATTTGCCGACATTACTTTTACCAAGTATTAGCACTCTAACTTTTTTCTTCATTTAACTTATTCAAGATGATTTGAGCTAGCTTTTGCTGTGCAGTTTTAACTTTATTCGTAAATAATGATTCTTTTATGTTCTTTGAAGGTATTAAGCATTCGACTAGATATTTATATGATTTTTTGGATGATTTATGTGTTGAATATATAGGAAGAGGAATATGTTTACTATGTAAGTATTCTTGCAAACGTGTTTTTGAATCTTTAAGTAATAAACTATTTGAAATTAGTGTTTCAAAAAAAAGAACTGTAGCTTTTTTTGCACTGTTATAATTACTATCTAGATATATTGCTCCAACCAAAGCTTCGAATATATCTGCGCAAATTTTGCTATCTTTTAGTCCTATATTAATTTTATCAACTACAGTTTTAAGTTTAAGAGACGAAAAGATTTGATTCAGAGTTTTATCATTGACTAGATTTTGTCTCATTACAGTAATTTGTCCCTCCGAATGATTGGGATATTTCATATATAACATTTCAGTAACAAAAAACTGTATAATAGAATCTCCTAGGATTTCCAGTCTCTCATAGTTATTTTCTCGTGATATGCTTTTATGCGTAAAAGCAGCAAGAAAAAGGTCTATATTTTTTATTTTATATCCAAAAGAACTAAATACAGCGTTACAGATTAATTGGTTATTTGTTCTAGTCAATTTTGTTACCCACACGATCAAAAAAACTATAATAACTATCATTATTCCAGAACATCCAGATATAGAAAGCTTTCCCAACAAGATTTTTTTTTGGTACTGGTCCCCAGTATCGACTGTCATTGGAATTATCTCGATTATCTCCTAACACAAAGTAGGAATCTACTGGAACTAGATATTCGAAGTCAAAAGTTGAACTTGATTGATTGAGAACAAGATATTCTTTTTCTGAGTTATTTTCATAATATACTTGTCCGTCTGCTATTTCGACTGGATCAAATGAGTGATCGATTCTGGTAAGTGGATACTCCTTATCGTTGATGAATAGTATTTTATTTTTGTATAAAATCTTATCACCTGGTAAACCTATAACCCTCTTAATGTAATTTATATTTTCATTCTCAGGATATTTAAATACTACAACATCACCCCTTTTCGGATTCTCATTTTCAAAAAGTGTTATGTTTACAAGCGGGATCTTATAACCATAAATATTTTTATCTACTAAAATGAAGTCTCCTATCATTAATGTTGGAATCATCGATCCTGAAGGTATCTTATATGGCTCAAAAAAAAATGATCGAATAAGTAGTACAACGAATAATATTGGGAAAATTGAAACTGAAAATTCTTTTACACTTTTGAGAAATGATATATCAGATTTAACAAGACTAAAAATACCAGATAAAAGGGTAGCGATCACTAATAGTAGAGTAAAATCCATGATATTATTCAGATGTGGACAAGAATTTATAGAAAGCCTCTCTAGGGATTTCCACATTACCAATTTTTTTCATTTTTTTCTTTCCTTCCTTTTGTTTTTTCAAAAGTTTCATTTTTCTTGTGACATCACCCCCATAAAGCTTTGCTGTAACATCTTTCCTATAACCTCTTATAGATGTAGATGATAAGACTTTAGAGCCAATGCATCCTTGTATAGTAATCTCAAAGTTTTGTCTTGGTATGAGCTTTTTGAGATTCTCAATAAGTTCCCTAGACCTTCTATAAGAGTTATCTTTATGAAGAATTTGAGACAAAGCATCTACTTTCTTTTTATTCACATGTATGTCCAGCTTTATCATTTTGCTCTCTCTATAGTCAATTATATCGTAATCATATGACGCATAACCTTTTGAGGCAGATTTTAAAATATCAAAGAAATCATAGATAATCTCTGATAGTGGGATCTCAAATTTTATTTCAACCATATTAGTTCTATAAATTAAATCAGTTTGACTACCTCTTTTTGAGGTACATAATTCAATTACTGAGCCCAGATACTGTTGAGGCGTAACAATTGAGATTAGGGCTATTGGTTCATAATAACACTTCAGAGTATTATCATCAGGCAAATCACTTGGTTTTGTTATGTCTGTTATTTCGCCTTTTTTGTTTTCTACGCGATACGTAACCGACGGTACTGTCATCAGAAACTCAAGATTATACTCACGCTGGACACGCTCACGTATAATTTCCATATGCAGTAAACCCAAAAATCCGCATCGAAATCCATGTCCTAAAGATTGAGAGCTTTCGGGTTCATATGTAAATGAATTGTCATTAAGTGATAGCTTATCTAAGGCTTTTTTCGATTCCTGATAGTCGTTTGTATCAACAGGGTAAAAACCAGAATAAACTCTTGGTTGAATTTTTTTAAACCCTGGTAAAGCCACGACTCTATCGTTATTACATAAAGCTATAGTATCTCCTACCGGTGCTGAATCGAGAGTTTTGATTGATGCAATCATATACCCAACCATGCCAGAAGTGAGAGAGGATAAATCAGTCATTTCAGGATTAAATGTACCAAGTTTATCAACAATAAACTCTCTTTTATTCGATAATACTTTTATTTTATCTTTTACGCTAATTTTACCATCAACAACCTTTATTAAGACAACTATACCAAGGTAGTTATCAAACCAGGAATCAATTATAAATGCCTTGAGTTGCTTATTTGAATCACCTTTTGACTCTGGTATGTCCTCAATGATCCTTTGAACTAAATCGTCTATTCCTAGACCTGACTTAGCACTTACTTTTGAAATCTTAGATTCGTTAATATTTAAAAGTTCTGATAAATCTTTTGAGACAGCTTCGGTATCTGCTGAGGGTAAATCTATTTTATTTATAACAGGAACTATTTTTAAGTTTAAATCTCTAGCAACATTAAAATGTGCAATCGTTTGAGCTTCCAGTCCTTGTGTAGCATCGACCAGTAGTAATACACCATCACATGCTGACAAGGACCTTGAAACTTCATAAGAAAAATCAACATGACCGGGAGTATCAATTATATTTATAGTATAATCTGTTTCTCGATAACACACATTCAAACATACTGTTTGAGCCTTAATTGTAATACCTCGCTCTCTCTCTAGGTCCATGGAGTCAAGCATCTGGTCTTTCATATTTCTGGTGTTAATATCACCATATTTTTCTATTAAGCGGTCGGCAAGAGTTGATTTACCATGATCGATATGAGCAACAATAGCAATATTTCGGATATTCATTATTGCACTATAATATCTTAGGGACCTGAAACGTCAAATTTATTTAGAGATTTTCAAGGCAATAAATATTGGTGTAGTTTGTCTATATACTAATAGATTGACATATGAGTTATTTTTTGCAGAGTTCATTATATTTGTAAAGTCGTTAGAATTTTTAATTATTCGATTATTTATTTTGGTAATTATATCATTTAACTTTAAATCATAGTTGTTATTAATACCCTCGTTTATATTGGTAACGATGACTCCATTGTTTATATTGTACTCTTTCCTATCATCGATACTTAAGTCTCTTACAGTAATTCCTGATATTGCATTTGAAATTATTTTTCTTGTATCAGATCCAATAGAAGCAATCTTTTCCTCTGTTGGTAATTCTTCAAGCCTTACTGAGATATTTAGAATCATTTTATTTCGCATAATTTGAACTTTATATGATTTACCAACTTTTGATTGTCCTACAATAAGTGGAAGATCTGTAGATTTGTTAATATTTTTACCGCCGAATTTCAGAATGACATCACCTTGTTGAATATTTGATTTTTCAGCAGGACCATCTGTCAGTACTTTACTTACAAGTGCTCCTCTAGATTTTTTCATTCCAAAGCTTTTTGCTAACTTATCATCAATTTCTTGGATATAAACTCCTAGCCATCCTCTACTAACCTTACCCTTTGTCTTAAGTTGATAGTAAACATCATTTACAGTATCTGACGGTATAGCGAATGATACACCCATGAATCCACCTGTTCTACTGTATATTTGAGCATTTACTCCGATAACTTCTCCCGACAAATTAAATAGTGGGCCACCTGAATTACCAGGATTAATTGCTACATCTGTTTGTATATATGGAACATAATTATCTCCAGCGAGTTTTCTTTGTTTACCACTTACAATACCTGCGGTAACAGTTTGATCGAACCCGAAGGGTGAACCTATAGCCAGAACCCATTCACCTAATTTTACATTATCTCCTGTGGCTATCTTTACAGTCGGTAGATTGTTTGCATCTATCTTAAGTAATGCCAAGTCACTTCTTTTGTCTGAGCCAATTATCTCTGCTTCATATGTTGATTGATCATCTGTAAGTATGAGGACTTTATCTGCTCCACTAATTACATGGTGATTAGTCATGATATATCCATCGCTAGATAGTATAAAACCTGAACCGGAGCTTGGTGCCCTTCTTTCTGGAGCATTCTGTCTTTCATCAAAAAACTTTTTGAACAAATCATTAAATTCATCTGGCATCCCAGGTGGTGATTGAAATTGATTTTGTCCATTAGGATTGGTCACTGTTTTCGTTGCGTTGACTATCACAACTGCAGGCATATTCTGTTCAACGATTTCCGTAAAATCAGGATACGAAGCAGACATTACACTGCTAGTGTAAGTTAGAGTTAAAAATAAAGTTACAGTAAGCCAGTCTTGTATTCTATTTACATGCATTGTTGTCATTCAGATTGATATCTTTACCCTCACATTGACTACTGTCTATAACTTTTTTGATAATGTTATTGTCAACTTTTTCAGATTCTTGAGAATTACTTGTGGTTATATTGTTTTCAGGATTATCGTAGTTAACTAATAGAAATGAAGTTATGACTGCAAAAAATATTGATGCAGCTACATTTAAGTAGCCTTTAGTTGATTTTCTTTTTGTATTCGACATTGAATGTACTTCAGACATTACTCTGTCAGTAAAATTTTTAGAAATACTTGGTGGACAATCTTTTTTTATAGCACCTAATATCTTTCCAAATACAATATAGCTTTTATTCATCATATAAACTCTCAAAATCAGAGATTAACATATTCCTTGCTCTGTGCAACCTTGATCGTACTGTCCCAATAGGTAATGATAATTTATTTGATATTTCTTCATAGGAGTAATCATTAATCTCATATAGTTCTATAATTATTTTAAGCTCATCAGGTAGTTTGTTTATTATTGGCTGTATTTTATCAATCAACTCGGTCAATTCATAATAATCTCTCGGATTATCATCGGATACTGTGCCTTGAACTATTAGACAAGATTCTTCAGAAATAGTTTCTTTTTCTTTTCTTTTTTCTTTTGAGTTTATGTAATTCAAACTAGTATTCACAGCGATTCTATATAACCAAGAGTAGAATTTACTATCAAATTTGAATTTGCGTAAATTGTCAAATGCTTTAAGAAAGACTTCTTGGGCAACATCTTCAGCATCATTAATATTTTTCGTATATTTATAACATGTATTAATTATTCTTATCTGATATTTTTCAACAAGATATCTGAATGCTTCTGTATCACCCGATAAACACTGTTTAATAATTTGGTCGTCATCTTCAATAATCATGTATATAGTCACATATCATTGTGTTACTTTATAGTATATGTCTGAAAGACTTAATACTGAAGTTTTAATAGTTGGAGCTGGGATATCAGGTCTGCTTGCAGGTATCGAATTATCCAAAAAGTATAGTGTTACTATACTCAGTAAATCAATATCACAGGATTGTTCTACAGCATGGGCACAAGGTGGGATAGCTGCAGTCATTGATGAAAAAGATCATATTAGCAATCACGCAAGAGATACCCTTAATAATGGCCATAGTATTTGTAATGTTAAATCTGTGAAACAGATTATTGCTCAAGGTAAAAAAAGTATCGATTTATTATTAAAGCATGGTGTAGATTTTAATAGATCAGGAGATAATTTAGATCTAACTCTAGAGGGTGGCCATTCTCATCGAAGAATTGTATTTCACAACGATAATACTGGTGAAGAAATACATCGCTCACTTATAGAGGAAGCTAGAAGTATTAAAAATATAAAAATTAAAGAGAATTTCATGGCAATAGATCTCATTGGTAAAAAAGATAATTTCTGTGAAGGGCTATATGCATTTGATGGAGTAAAAAAAGCTGTGGTCACAATAAAGTCTGATGTTGTAATACTAGCAACCGGTGGAGCTAGCAAGGTTTATCAATACACTACAAATCCACATACATCTACTGGAGATGGTATTGCGATTGCTTGGAGGTTTGGATGTGCAATCACAAACATGGAATTCATACAGTTCCATCCTACTTGTTTGTATCATCCTGAAGAGAAGAATTTTCTAATATCAGAATCTTTAAGGGGAGAAGGGGCAAAATTAAAAAATCCCAATGGGGAATTCTTCATGAAACAATATGATGAGAGAGGCGAACTAGCACCTCGAGATGTAGTTGCTCGAGCAATTGACTCGGAAATGAAAAATAATAACTTTGATTATGTCAACTTAGATATATCATTCAAGGATAGAGATTATATTCTCTCAAGATTTCCAAACATTTATAGAAGATGCTTAGACCTTGGAATTAATATCACAGAGCAACCAATACCTGTAGTCCCTGCTGCGCATTATACATGTGGCGGTATTGATACGAATGTATCAGGTGAAACAGATTGTAAAAACCTATATGCCATAGGTGAAGTTGCCCATACAGGTTTTCATGGAGCTAATAGATTAGCAAGTAATTCTCTTCTTGAGTGTTCAGTAATGGCCATGGAGTGCTGTAAAAAAATAAACGAAAAGAACTTTAAATTGAGTAAAACCACAAAATTACCGCTGTGGGATGATAGGTATGTTTCTGAACCTACAGATGAGAATATCTTAATTGCTCACAATTGGTCAGAGTTACGAAAAATAATGTGGAATTATGTTGGAATCCTCAGATCTGATAAAATGTTAACTTATGCTAAAGAACGTCTCGGTGTAATCCATAGTGAAATCAATGAATTTTATTATAGTCATTACATCAATACAGATTTGTTAGAACTCAGAAATATTATTGACGTTTCGACTATAATAACAGAGTCAGCCCTAACCAGGAAAGAAAGTAGAGGTTTACATTTTAACAAAGATTATCCTGACAAAAATGATGAATTGAATCAGCCTACGAAACTGATAAACTCAAGAAAAGATTTTTTTATGAAGCTAGTTTCTAAAGCTTAAAAATAGTCTTGCGGTAATACCTTAACTCTTCAATAGAATCCCTTATATCATCAAGAGCTCTATGGTTTGAGTTTTTCTGAAAATTATCAATATCCTCAAAAAACCATCTTTTACCTAGTTCACGAACAGAACTAACGTCAATGCTTCTGTAATGACAAAATGACTCTAATTCAGGCATACATCTCGCCAAAAAACGTCTATCCTGACAAATTGTATTCCCGCACAATGGTGACGCTCCTCTGATGACATATTTAGATAAAAAATCAATTGTTTCCTTTTCAGCGATTGATTCAGTGATATTACTATCTTTTACTTTTTGTACTAATCCGCTACTGTTGTGGTGGTTTGTATTCCAATGATCCATTGAGTTCAAGATTTCATCAGGTTGTTTAATTACCAGATTTGGCCCTTCCTCAAGAATATTTAAGTTTTTATCTGTTACTATAGAGGCAATTTCAATAATATAATCTCTCTGGGTGTCTAGACCAGTCATCTCAAGGTCAATCCAAATCATGTTGCTTCTATCTTTCATGAGCTTAGGTTAGTATAATTATATTATAAAGTAAAACCACACTAGAAATGAGCGAAGTAACATTAATTATTATATTTTATCTGGCCTCAAAGTTGTGTCTTGATTTGTTGCAAATTTGCACAGTCAGGACTGCTGTTATAGATAACGACTCAGCTAGATTGTTAAAGATTACTAATGAGGATGAATGTAAATCTAGAGATTACAACATCTCGAAATTAAAACTCTCTATTGTCAGAAACATTATTTATGTATCTTGGATATACTTCTTATTGGTAGGTGGTTTAGTAAATCACATCAATTTTATATTAGTGAGCCATGCCTTTAGTGCATATGCCGTGAACATTGGAACAATTTTAATAACTTATACATTAATATATGTTTCCTTGTTGCCAATATCATATTATTCTACTTTTGTAATTGAAACAAAGTTTGACTTCAATACTTCAACTAAAAAGTTATTCATTAAAGATAACTTTATCTCAATGATTATGACTGCAATACTCATAATAGTAATGAGTTCAATATTTTTCTTTATAATTAAGTATGAGGATATGTGGTGGTTTTTTATGTCTACCGCAATATTTCTTTTAACTATACTGAGTGTTTATATATATCCAACTTACATATCACCTATATTTAATAAATTTAATATTTTAGACAATGAAGAAATTAAAAATGAAATTAAAGATTTGTCTAATAAAACAGATTTCAGTATTGAAAATCTCTATGTTATGGATAAGTCTAAGAGGTCAAAGCATCCAAATGCTTATTTTACAGGTTTTAAAAATAATAGAAGGATAGTCTTTTACGATACACTTATAGAACTTTTATCACCAAGTGAAATTAAAGCTGTATTAGCTCATGAAATCGGTCATTATAAGCATAATCATATCATTAAATCACTCTTTCTTTCGACAGCTATAATATTTATTGGCTTATATCTTTTATCAAGCCTTGTTAATAATGAAAATTACATAGAATTTTTAAATCTTCCACAGAATGAATCTGCCCAACTGATAGCTTTGGTACTTACATATCAAATTATTAGTTTTTTTATAAATCCAATCTTTTCAATATTGTCTAGAAAAAATGAATATGAGGCCGATAGTTTTGCATCTAATCAAGTTGACAGTGAATACTTGATTACATCTCTAATTAAGCTTTATAAATCTAATCTTTCATTCTTAATTCCAAATAAGATATATGCAATGTTTTATTACACACACCCCACTGTGCTTGAAAGAATAACTAACTTGAGAGATGGGCATGTCTGATCTAGATAAAAAAAAATGTGTTCCATGTGAGGGTGGCTTAGAACCCCTTAGTAAGAAGAAGGCAGAAGTATTTTTATCTAAGTTAACAAGAGATTGGAAGTTAGATCCAAGTGGTAAGTTTATTGAAAAAACCTTTAGTCGAAAAAACCATTATGAATTATCATCCCTTATTAATGTCATAATACATATTTCTCATTCTGAAGATCATCATCCTGAGATAACATTTGGGTATAATACATTAAGGATCAAATATTTTACATATGCAATAGATGGGTTGTCGGAGAATGATTTTATTTGTGCAGCAAAAATTGATAAGTTATCAATGATCTAAATAATCTTTCTCTCTTTAAATGCATGGGAAACTGTTTCATTATCCAAAAAACCAATCTCTCCGTTTAGAGGTAGTCCAAAAGCTAGTCTAGATACATTAATATCTCTCTTTGAGGCTATATCCTTGATAAAATGTGCAGTTGCCTCGCCTTCGATAGTGCTACTCATTGCTAGTATCAGTTCATTTATATTTCTACGCAGCAAAAGTTTCTCAAGTTTATCTAATCCTATTTCTGATGGCCCTTTTCCGTCAATAGGTGATAAATTTCCTTGAAGTACAAAATAATATCCATTATATTTCGTGCTTTCATCAATCGTATAAACATCACTTGCGGATCCTACGACACATATTACAGATGAATCTCGATTTTGCCTTTCACATGCATGACATGAGTCATGTGTCTGTTTCTCGACTTCATCGATATCCATGAACAAGCCGCATATTTTGCATTTAGATATTTTAGTTTCTATATTTGTAAGTTCCTGTGATAGATGGAGTGATTTTTCAATATTAGTATTTAACAGCTGGTATGCCATTCGTTGAGCACTTTTTCTACCTACTCCAGGGAGTATCGTTAATGCGTCAACAAGGCTCTCAAGATATTTAGATTTAATCATTACATCTAGAACGGAAGCTTCATGCCTCCAGGTAAATTCATTGCACTTCCCATTTTTTCTTTAGTTTCTTTTTCTAATTTATTCATTGCATCATTACATGCAGCGATTAAGTAATCTTCAAGAATTTTTTTATTACCATTGTATGCATCATCATCAATAGTAATATTAATTATTTGATGATTACCTTTAACTATTATTTTCACTGCTCCAGCACCAGCTGTACCTTCAACTTTAATTTTATTTATTTCATCTTGAGCTTTTTTAATGTTGCTATACATATTCTTTGCTTCTTTCATTTTATCAAACATTCCCATTTTACTCTCCGTTATATAGCTTACTTATGTTTTCTTTATCTATTTTAGCATCAAATATATCTTCAATCTCTTTGACATCAATATTATCTTTTATAGATTCATACATGTCTTTTTTAGATTTAATATTTTCATCAATAGATTTTCTATATAAGGTATATATATCCTCTTGATAATCTGGATTCAACTCAATATTCAAATTATAGTGAATACTCAACAAGCTAATAAAATCTTCGATACATTTTTTAGGGTATGTACCCTGTTTTGATGAATCTATTATGTACTTTATTGAATCATTATTTTCTTGAATTACAGAGTTATGTGCTAAATCTAACATGAGACCCTGAAGAGATTGGGCTCTAACAAAGCTTGCCCAAGAGTCTAAAGAGTCGTCAATTTTGTCATGACGCTCTATGTTATTACTATTTTTTTTTTCTAAATCATCTTCTTTAGTTTTATTATTAGATGAGGTATGTTCTAGGACATTAGGTGGATATTCGGTAAAGAGTGTGATTCTTAGAAGGATCATTAGCAAATGATCGGCTTTTGAACTAGCATTATCAAAATCCTCTTTGGCTTTCATTAATATAGAATACCAAAGCTGTAAGTCCTGAAGCTTTATTGTATCTCTTAAGAATATTTCAGGCAGATTATTTTCACAATTTGTTGATCTTGTGAGAGATATTTGAAATATACGCTCTATAAGACAGTCTAATAATTTAGGATAATTATTTACCTCTGTTTTATCTAAGACTGTTTGTATTTTTTTTATTGAGTTGGTATGTAGAGAGGCAATGATATCATCAATCAGTTTTTCATCAATAACTCCAAGTAGCTGACTAATTTTCTTATTTGTTAAATTTCCATTTTCATATGAGATGCATTGCTCCAGAATACTCATTGAATCACGAACACTCCCCTTAGCTGCATCAGCAATAATTAGAGGAACTTCAGGCTCAAATGATATATTTTCTCTCTTCATAGTATGTTCAAGATGCTCCGACAGAGAATTACTGGTAACTGAATTTAGTTTAAAATGTAGACACCTAGAAATTACAGTTTCAGGAAGTTTGTCTGGTTCTGTTGTTGCAAGAAGGAATTTTACATGTTCTGGTGGCTCTTCAATAGTTTTTAATAGAGCATTGAAGCTCTTGGTTGATAACATATGAACTTCATCAATAAGGTAAATTTTAAATCTCAAAGCTGTCGGAGCATATTGTACATTCTCCATAAGAGTGCGTGTATCTTCAACCTTTGTTCTGGAAGCTGCATCAATTTCTATAAGATCCAAATTATTGTTACTGTCTATTCCAAGACATGATTCACATTTACCACATGGAGTGTCATTAATACCCTCTTTGCAGAGTAAGGATTTAGCAAAAATTCTTGCAATGGTAGTTTTACCAACACCTCTAGTGCCCGAAAAGAGATAAGCGTTATGTATCTTGTTAAGCTTAATTGAGTTACTCAATGATTTGACACAAAAATCCTGTCCAATCACTTCATCAAAGAATTTAGGGCGATATTTGAGAGCAAGAACTTTATTATTCATTTGGTCTTATTAAGTAAATGTCCAGTTTTAACAAATATCAATGCACCGTCATTAAGTGTGTATGGCGCGTGTTGGCTCATGTGAGGACTTCTAATCCAAGTATATTTTGGATAACTTCCATGCTCGTCATAGAAAGTTCCTTCGATTACAAAGATTTCCTCGCCGCCATAATGCTGGTGTGAATTAAATTGAGTATTTGCATCCCATTTAACCAATGCAGTATTTTCATATTCAAAATTATGGAGCGGCAAGACTTCGAGTCCTTTTACTAATCCGGGCAGCCATTTTTTAACATCAGTATTAATAATAACCTTCTCATTATCAGTTACATCAAACTGTCTTAACTTTACAAAAAGCTTACAGCCTTTCCTACTATATGGTTTATGTTTCGAGTTATGAGGATTTCTAATATATGTACCAGCTTTATAGTCGCCTGACTCATCAGAGAAGGTTCCCTCCAGCACAAAAAGTTCCTCTCCATAGTCATGAATATGCTCATCAAAAAAGGAGCCAGCTTGAAATTCCACCAATGTTGTTGAGACTGCGTATTCACTATCTTCACTTCTTTCAAGCAGAGTTCTCTTGACGCCCGTACATGGCGAGGAGATTGCCTCTAAACATGATGAATGCATAACTACTTTTTCATTATAATTTTGATTAAGCATGATTATTTATCTTGTCTGTTATCAACTAAATGAACAGTCAGTCCCTCATAAACGTCATATATATCCATCTGGCAACATAGCCTACTTCGATTCTCATCGAAGTGGTCCGACCTTTCAAGCATAAATAATTCCATTGAACCAGGGTCCATTGGTTCAATTTTATCAACCCACTCAGGATCAATATGCACATGACAAGTCCCACAATTACATGATCCGTTACATATTGCTGGAATTTCTGGGATTTTTAGCTTCTTTGCTGCATCCAGCATTGTCCGTCCGACACTCATTGTGGTGGTTAGTATCTCATCACCCCTGACAAAATTAATTTTAATAGACATCAATTTTCTCCAAATATATCTCGTGTATAAACCCTATTAGAAACTTTATTCAGCTTCTTTGAGGCTCTATTTGTGACAATCAGATTCGTTTTTTTAATAAATAAATCAAAGTTATTAATTATTGAGCACCCAAAAATAGTTTTTTTATCCTTTAGAAGTGGTTCATGTATGAAGATATTTCTCCCATTTTTCTTAAGTAGCCTAATTATATCAATAATACTTGATTCCCTAAAGTTATCTGAATCTTTCTTCATTGCCAACATATATATACCTATATTTTTTTCTTTATGTTTAAGGATATCACTAACAACAAATTGCTTTCTCTGAAGATTTGACAACGTTAAAGATCTCACAAGAGAATTTGGTATCTGTCCAAAGCTTGAGCGAAGCTGCTTAGTGTCTTTTGGTAAACAATAACCACCAAATCCAAACGACGGATTGTTATAGCCCTCACCTATCCTCGGGTCAGATGATACTCCTACAATAATTGATTTAGGATCTAAGTTATTTCCAATGCAATAAGAGTCTAATTCATTAAAAAATGCAACTCGTGCAGCAAGATAACTGTTAGAAAATAATTTAACAGACTCTGCTTCTGTGCTGGACATATAGATTATTTTTAGATTTCTTTTTTGCACAACACTTTTGATGATATTGACGAATTTCAACGAGTATTTATCTTTATTGCCAATGATAATTCTAGATGGGAAGAGATTATCATAGAGTGCAAGTCCCTCTCGTAGAAATTCAGGTGAAAAATATATTTTCAGATCCTTAAACCTACTATTAACCTGAGCTGTGTAGCCAACTGGCAAAGTTGATTTAATGATAATTATTGAAGTTGATTTCATCATAGATAATCTTTTTAAAATTTTATCAATTGACTTAGTATCAAACATATTAGTAGATGTGTGAAAATTCGTTGGTGTAGAAATTATAATAAAATCTGATTGTGATACCTCAGAATCTATTTTAATACCTGTTTTAAGTTTTAGTTTTTTATTTTTAAAGAATTCAGATATCAATTTATCTTTAATTGGTGAACTTCTTTTTTCAATTGATTCCAATTTAGATTCATCTATATCGCAACAGAGTACATCATGCTTTGTAGATAGCATGATTGCATTTGATAATCCTACATAACCCATTCCTATTACTGATATTTTCATATAAAACTTTTGCCTTCAATAATGAATTTTTTATAAACATCAGTCACAAGATACGGACTCTTATAGTATTTCAAAAACTGCTTCATTAGTATATTGCTAATATGTTCATTGCTAGAATTAAGGTCGTCGTGTATGTTCATGCCTTTATTCGTCTCCATAAAAGCAAAACCAGAGAATGCATGAAAACCGTCTACTTTTAGTACAAAACTCCGTGTACCTGTATAGAGTAGTGAAAATCTGAAATTATTATGCTTAGCTGATGATTCTATCCTCCCGTTGTCCTCGGAATCAATACTAAAGTAGAGATTAGTTATCTCTTTTTTGAAATCAGCTAATGGAAGATCTACTTTCGAAGATAATTTAACTATGGAATGAACATAAGGTACCAAAAAATCAATAGCAGATGTTACATTGATCTTTTCAACATCTGTTAATTTCGATTCTATTTGATTCATGAGTAGTCTAATATATTATCATGCATTAGTTGCATGAGTGTTAAAAATATTTATTGACAAATCTATCCAGTCTCAGGTAGGTAAGGGATTCGAACCCTTGTAACGATTACTCGTTAACCACCTTTCCAAGGTGGCGCATTCGACCACTCTGCCAACCTACCAAGAACAATTCTCAATGTTAGATAATATTACTTTTTAGAGTGAACAAAAAGAATAATTCCAAGAATAAAAAAAATGCTAATACTGAGCATTCCAACCCTAGGGTCATTAGTTAAAAAGGTTATCAAACCAACTAATAAAGGTCCTAGGAGTGCAGCAAATTTGCCTAGCATATTGTAGATACCAAAATATTCTGAATGCTTATCATTAGGTATAAGTCTTGCAAAATATGATCTGCTTAAAGCCTGAATCCCTCCCTGAACTAAACCAATTAATGAAGCAATTAAATAAAATTCTAAAATTGTATCAAGGTAATAGGCTAATACCGAGATTACAAGATATGTTATTAAACATCCAACTATAGCTCGTTCACAAGAATAAATTGATGAGAGCCAGCTGATCAATAATGTCCCTGGAAATGCAACGAACTGAGTCACTAAAAGTGCAATCAATAAATCAGTTGAGTTAAACCCAATCGTTAATCCATAATTAATTGCCATTCGAATTACTGTGTCTACACCATCGATATAAATCCAGTAAGCAATAAGGAAATAAAATATAGTTTTATCTAGTTTTATCTCTTTGAATGTATCTAGTAAAGTTGTTGATTGAGGTACACGTACATCTTCTTTCCAAAATAATAGAAGTGGTATCATGAATAGTAGCCACCAAAAACCAGCTAACAAAAAAACAATTTTTTTGGAATAAATTAATTCTAATGTAGAGTCGCTTTGGAAATAGAGAAATAGTAATGAAATAACAAATGCAAGACCACCTCCTAAATAACCGAATGCATAACCAACAGATGAGATAGAATCATATTTTTGTGAATTAAAATTTAATAACATAGAGTCATAAAAAACATTTGACATCATGAAGCCTAGGAGAGAAATAGAGAAAAATACTGAAGCAATAACATAACTATCTTGTGAAATAATTGATAGTAAAGATGTTGATAAAATACTTAAAAGAGCAAAGATAATCAAAAATATTTTTTTGTTAGAAAATTTATCAGAGATGAGACCAAATATTGGAGCAATAAATATTAATATTATACTTGCAATAGAATTTGAGACTCCGAGATATAGTGTACGTTCCGAATCTCTAATAGAAGAGGCGAAATACTCTGCATAAATAATTGGGAAAAATCCAGCTAGGACGATCGTGGCATAAGCTGAATTAGCCCAATCATATAATACCCAACTATAGTATTTTTTAGATTCCAAAATTCTCTTCAGGAGACGGTGGGATTCGAACCCACGAGGGCTTTGACACCCTAACGGTTTTCAAGACCGGCCCATTCAACCACTCTGG
>MDSW01179719.1_pt1 | contig 20451 bp, 17 predicted proteins | sample 811171 | NCBI WGS metagenome assembly MDSW01 (sample SAMN05326641, study PRJNA326480) | marine metagenome | isolation source: seawater | place: Atlantic Ocean: North West | collected 2012 | reverse complement strand
ATCAGAGAATTGGTATAATTTAGCAAAAATAAATGTTGGTATACCCAAGTATTTTGATAAAGCTATTAAGGTATATAGGTCTGATCATGAAAAAAGTAATGTGCAAAAAGTTGAAAAAAGAGGCTGAGGCACTCGATTATTTGCCTTATCCTGGTGAAATAGGAAAAAAGATTCAGGAAAGTATTTCAAAAGAGGGTTGGGAGTTATGGGTTAATCACCAAACTATGCTTATCAATGAGATGAGATTAACTCCAGTAGATCCAAAAGCAAGGAAATTTTTGGAGGAAGAAATGGAAAAATTTTTCTTTGGAGATGGTTCACAAGCCCCTCAGGGTTTTGTTCCAGAAAAATAATTCTTGGCCAGGTAGCTCAGTCGGTAGAGCAGTGGACTGAAAATCCTCGTGTCGGCAGTTCGATTCTGTCCCTGGCCACATGTTATGAATAATAATAAAAAAAAACTACTTCTGAAGAGCGCGTTGAAAGAACACCATGCAGGTAATCTTGACAGCGCTGACAAGATTTATAGAGATATATTGAAACTTGATAGCAAGGATTTTGATGCTAATCATCTCCATGGTGCAGTCCTATCTCAAAATAAAAAATTTGCTGAGGCTGTAAACTTCTTCGCCATTGCTTATGAGTCATCAAATGTTACATGTGAATTGTTGAATAATTATGGAATTGCATTAAGAAACCTCAGAGCATTCACTGAATGTGAGAAAATGCTAAGTCAGGCTATTGAATTAGATAATAAATTCCCTAATACCTATCTTAATTTATCAAACTGTTATGTTTCACAAGAAAAATATAATGATGCAGTAGCTATACTAAAAAAATCTATTGATTTAGATATGAATGTTCTACGTTGTCAAATTGAAATTGTATCTATCCTTTTTTCATCTCTCAATGAATCATTTAGCGAAGATACATTAAATAATTTGAAAGATAATTTAGTTTCATTGAGCAAATCTAATGATGGTGCTGCAATTTCAAAATGCGCTTTAATTTACCATAACATTGGTGAAATTGAAAAATCACTAGAACTTTTCAAAAAGTCTGAAAAAATATTCTCAGAGTCCCTTCCTAATTTAGAGACTCTAAAAAAAATTGAATCCAAAGGCGTTATTGAGAGCTTCGTTAAGCATGAGTTCGAGCAAATAAGACATATCGACTCTGATCAGGATGGTATTAGGAATATGAAAATAACACAAGAATTTTACAATAAACTTGAAAATCTTGTAATAATTCCATCTTCGAAATATTCTGATAATGATTATCTGTTTATTTCAGAATTACACAAAGTTAGATACAATAAACCACCCAAAATACAGAAAAATTATATTAATACTGATATTGATGTTAATTCCATAGAGAACTCTTATTGTGAATCAACACCTGAAATTGCTATAGTTGACGACTTTTTGTCTTTGTCCTTTCTCAACGAACTTCGTATATTTTTTAGATGCGCTAACATATATAAGTATCCCTATTCTCGAGGATACATAGGGGCATTTCTTGGAAAAGGCATGGCTAATAGAGCTCTTCTTGAGTTTAGTAATGAATTAACTAAGAGATTCAAAAAAATTTTCCATGATTATTACTTATCCCAAGCTTGGTCATTTAAATACGATTCAACAAAACCTGGTATAGGTATTCATGCTGATGACGCAAAAGTGAATGTAAACTTTTGGATTACAGACGAAAAATCAAATAAAAATAAAGATAGTGGCGGTATGATAATTTGGAAAAAAACACCTGATTTAAGAGCCTCTTTTCATGACTTTAATTCCATCAAGTCCATCAGCAAGATGAACGAAGAAGTAAAAAATGCAGACTTTGTTAAAGTGCCATATCAATCTAATCGAGCTGTAATATTTAATTCTAAACTATATCATGCTACAGATAATATTGATTTTCTAGATAACTACAATGACCGTAGGGTAAATATTACTTTTCTATATAAATAAATACTATTTTTTCTTATAAATTGATAATTTGTTATTAAATTAATATAATAGTTATATGACAGATTTTCTCCCAAAAAACGCTAAATTTAGTCTCGGTCAAATTGTATATCACTCTAAATTTAAATATAGAGGTGTTATTGTAGACGCGGATCCGAATTTCCAGGGAACAGATGAATGGTACGAGTCTGTGGCAAAGTCAAAACCTGATAAAAATAAACCTTGGTATCATGTTTTGGTTCATGGCCAAGGTAATGAGACGTATGTGGCAGAGTCTAATTTGACTACAGACGACAATATCGACCCTGTTGACCACCCTTTTGTTGACATATTTTTTTATGAATATGACAATAGCGGCCAATATTCGCTCAAACAAACATTCAACTAGCATTGAATCTTCTTAAAAAACTCATTCCTGCTTTCAACGATACTGCATCCGGTGAAATTGTCTCTGATGTAGATCAATTGCAATTAGCAACATGTGTATTATTAATTGAAGTCTCTAAGAGTGATGATGACTTTGATTTAGAGGAGCAAAAAAAAATTAAAACTCTAGTGCAGAAAAAATTTCAAATAACTCAAGATAAAATTGAAAGTCTATTTGCTCACTCTGATGAGAAGCATAATACTATGACATCACTTTTTGATTGGACAGAAATTATTAATAAAGAATGTAGTTATGATCAAAAATGCACAATTATTGGATTCATGTGGGATATAGCATACATTGATGGAAAAATAGATAAGTACGAAGACTTTACTATAAGGAAAGTTGCTGATCTTATTTATGTTAAACATAAAGATTTTATTAGCTTAAAAAATGAGAGAGCTATTTAATTCTGAAAATAGCAGAGACTCCAAATAAATTATTAAAATAATTTGATGAAATATTTCTTCCGTTAGTACTATTTACAACCTCATCAATAATTTCAAAGCTGTTTATTTTACACATTTTTTTGAAATCACTTATTGTACATAAATGAATGTTTGGCGTTGAATGCCAATTATATGGCAATTCCTTAGTTACAGGCATTTCGCCCCTTAAAAATAAATATAATCGTGACTTCCAGTGCCCCATGTTAGGAAAAGATATAATAACCTCATTTCCGACTCGAAGCATTTCTTTTATTAGTAACACAGGGTTATCAACTACTTGTAAAGACTGTGCGAGAATAACAAAATCAAAACTCTTATTTTTGAAGTAACCCATATAATCATTAATATCTACATTTAAAATATTTATGTTGTTATCTAGTGACTTTATGGTTTTGTCGATAGAACTATCTACTCCATACCCTGAGGTATTTCTTTTGACATTTAATAACTTTAAAAGACTGCCATCTCCGCATCCTAGGTCTAATATTCTAGAATTGGGATTTATCCATTCAGTAATTACGTCGTAATCTTTTCTAGCCATCCGTATTTGCCTCAATATAAGTCTTCATCACCTCAAAATAATTATCATTTTTCATAAGGAAGGCATCATGACCTCCATCGGACTCTATACATGCATATGAGACATCCTTATTGTATTCAACTAGCATTTTGACAATTTCCTCAGATCTACTTGGCGGGAATCTCCAGTCTGAGGTGAATGAAATAATTAGAAATTTTGATTTGCATTGGCAAATCTTGTTAGTAAAATCAGCTTCATTTACTGGATCAAAATAATCTAAAGCTTTAGTCATTAGCAAATATGTATTAGCATCGAATGATGTAACAAACTTTTCGCCCTGATATCTAAGGTAACTCTCAATCTGAAATTCAACGTCAAAATTAAAGTTTATTTTATCCTTTTTCAAATCTCTGCCAAATTTCTTAGCCATAGATTCATCTGATAAATATGTTATATGGCCTAACATTCTAGCTAGAGCAAGCCCTCTTTTCGGTGTTTTTCCATGCTTTAGATAGTCGCCATTGCACCAGTCAGGATCACTAGTAATTGCTTGTCTAGCAACTTCGTTGAATGCTATATTCTGTGCTGTTAACTTTGGTGAGGCAGCAATAATAATGGCATTATTTATGTGATTTGGGTAGTCTAGCGACCATTGAAGTGCTTGCATTCCACCCAAACTCCCCCCAATCACAAATTGCCATTTTTTTATTTTAAACTCATCCATTAAAACTTTCTGACTATTAACCCAATCTTGAACAGTAACAACAGGAAACTTAAAGCCATATGGTTGGTTAGCTTTACTATCCATAGTGTTAGGGCCAGATGATCCATGACAACCACCCAAATTATTCATACAAACAACAAATAACTTATTGGTATTTATAGGTTTTCCAGGGCCAATCATATTATCCCACCACCCAGGTTTTTGCTCATCTTTATAAAAACCTGCTACGTGATGATTCCCTGATAGCGCATGACAAATTAGAACTGCATTGCTCTTTTCATTGTTAAGTTCGCCATATGTCTCGAAGACTAAATCATACGATTCTAAAACTTTACCTGAGTTCAATTCTAAAGGTTTATTTATGTGAACTTTTTTCTCTTGAACTTGCATACTATATTATGTACCCCAAATTAATTATTTGTGGAACTAAAAATCTTTCCAAGAGTTGTAAAAAAAATAATATTACAATAGGTGAAAAATCTATACCAGATATTGGTGGAAGCACACTTCTTACGAAGCTATATAAAGGTTCACATAACTCATCTATTAATGAAAATATTGGATGGTTTACAAAGACATTAAACCAGCTCTTGATAGCTGAAATAATAATTAGATAGAAAAATATATTAGTTAGATCCTTAATCAAATAACTTAAGGCTATAACCATAAAACTTGTCATAGTGAAGGATTCAAATGTAGCTAACATAGGAAGATAGAATTTTGCTAAAGTGAATAAATATAAAATTAAAAGTAAAAAAAAGGTATTTAATTTGAAGCTTAATATTTCAAATGGTTTTAAAATATAACCGCTGAGTTTAACGATTGATTGTGTTACAGGGTTATAATAATTTACATTCATCGCTTGGCAAATAAATCTCAATAAGATAATAAATTGCAATAAGCTTATAAATAAATAGATTATAGGTGATATCCCTGACATTATTTTCCTAATATTTTTTTTTGACCTATTATAGGCTTGGTGGATTGCTTTATTTATACTCTTGTGCACTTTGTCTTTTTTTAATTGAGACAATGCTGCTTCAGTCGTCCCACCTTTTGAGGCTATTGATTTAAGTAATTCTTGAGTACCATTCCTTGCTATGAGATTTGTGGAGCCTGACATTAGACTATTAGTATATAATTCAGAGTCTTTTCTATTAAATCCCATCTGTATGAATGAATTTTTTACTATGTCATTAAAAAAAACATAATAAGCTGGCCCGCTTCCATATAAAGCAGTTAATTTATCTATACTATTTTCACTAACGCATCTCTTGATACTTGCGAAAGAAGAGAGGAATTTATTCAATTTTCGAGGAATTGTCTCAGTAGATTTACCAATGAAGTAGAACAAAAAAGAATGCTCAACACTGACTGCTAAATTTGTCATACATCTGATTACTCTGATCTTATGGGTTAGTTCATCTTGTATTTGTCTGATCTTAATACCTGCCATGAAGCTGAGTATAATAGAGTGATCAGATATATAAGGATTGATTGACTTTATTACTTTAACATAGTCTTTAGGTTTCGTTACTAGCATAATAATATTTGATTTTGATATGTTGCTACTATATTGATAATCAAATCCAACATTAAATCTTTTCAAAATAGAAGCTTTCTTTTTATCAATATCTACAACATCGATATTATACAACCCTTCTGATTTTGCCATTCCCTCTAGAATGGACAAAGTGAGGTTACCAGCTCCAATTATTGTTATTTTCTCTCTCATACTCTCTCACCAAATATTCCTTGCCCTATTCTAAGCATATTTGCTCCATTTTCAATTGCACTTATAAAATCTCTACTCATGCCCATTGAAAGAGTATCTAAATCATTATGCTTCTTGTACAAATCATTCATTCTCGAGAAAGACTCCTGACTAGACAATTTATTTTCAGGTATAGTCATTATTCCTCTCAACCTTACATACCTTAAGTCACGGAAGTTCAACTTAAATTTATCATAGTCATCCAAAGCTATACCTCCTTTATTATCCTCATTATCAATATTTATCTGTACACAAACATTCATAATCTTGTCCATACCTTTGCAAATATCATTTATTTTAATAAGATGTTTGTTTGTTGATATAGTATGTATCCAGTTAAAGAGACTACATATTTTTTTTATTTTGTTAGACTGAATTCTTCCAATAAAATGCCAAGTTATTTTATCTATTCTTACTTTATCAATTTTCTGTTCAGCTTCATCAACATAATTCTCTCCAAAGTGTATTTGACCTAGGTCGTTTAGTGCAGTTATCTTTTCTACGCTTTGCTTCTTTGAGACGACCATAAGGCGTATCCTTCTATTATTTGATAGTTCTAATTCATTAATCTTTGTTTTTAGCTCTATATATCTATCGATATAATGGGAAGTCATAGTTCGTTGTTATCAAATAAGATAGACATTATAGCCATCCTAACAGATATGCCATAAGACACTTGATTTAATATCACTGAATTAGGACCATCCGCAACTGAAGACTCAATTTCAACTCCTCTGTTAATTGGTCCAGGATGCATGACTATTACATCCTTCTTCGCTTGAAGTATACGAGTCTGATTCAAGCCATATTCTTCATAATAGGTATCCAATGATATAAGTGCGTCATGCATCCTCTCTTTTTGTAGTCTGAGCATTATTATTACATCTGATTTTTCTATTCCTTTATTCATGTCATTAAAATAATTGACATTCCACTCTGCATAATTATCCGGAATTAGTATTTTAGGACCAACTATATTAATCTGTTTTGCACCAAGCGTGTTTAGTGAAAAAATGAGTGATTTGGCAACACGTGAATGTAGAATATCTCCTACAATAGCAACTTTTAAATCTTCAAATGAACCTTTGTGTTTTTTTATAGTAAACATATCTAGCATAGCTTGTGTAGGATGTTCATTTGAACCATCACCAGCATTAATTACAGCTATGTTGTTGCTAACAGACTCCGCAATATAATGTGCTGTACCTGGAACAGAATGTCTAACAACAAACATATTACAATTCATAGCTTCAATTGTTTTTATCATATCAATTATTGATTCACCTTTAGATGTAGACGAGTTAGCAATATCAATGTTTATAAAGTCAGAAGATATTTTTTTTGTAGCCAATTCAAAAGTTGTTTTAGTTCGAGTGCTTGGCTCAAAGAAAAGGCTCGCTACTACTTTTCCTTGATATTTCGTGATCCTAGAGCTGTCATGAAATTTTTCAGCTCGATGTATGATGTCCTCTATATGGGATTTTGGAAGATTATTTATATTCAAAAAGTGCTTTAGTTTGCCATTTGAGAGCTGAATATCATGATTAATCTTCATTTAGTCAATAATATTTTCATTAATCCAGCTTTGCAAGATAATCGAAGCAGATATATCATCATAATCTTTATTATTTTTCTTTGAGAATCCAAGATTTCTCATCTCTGCAAATGATTTTTTTGCGAGTTCACTCGAAAGTTGTTCATCATAGAGAATAATATTTATAGAGGGATGAATCTTTTTCTTTAAAATGTCTACAAAACATCGAATATCTTTCTGAATCCTACCTTCTTTTTTATGATTGCAGTATGGGAAACCTATTATAATTTTATTTATACCCCATTCATTGATGAGCATATTAATCTCATCAATATAGTTTTTATAAATAATTTTGAGTGGTCGCGACTTTTTAGTCACTCTCTGCGCTAAAGCAACCCCAGTTTTTTTTGTACCATAATCAATTCCTAGATAAAATTCATCTGTCATGATGTTTATGTATAATAGTCTCTAATTTTATTTAGCAGCTCATTAGCTATTTTATTAGACAACCCGTTTCCTATTTGTTGTATACCTGTGGGTGATGTGATATTAACTTCTGTAATATAATCTCCAATCATATCAACACCCGCAAAAAATATTCCATGATAAGTGAGATATGACGCAACTTTTTTTAGAGTGGGCATATGTTTTCTTTTAATAGTATTAATTGTGAAATTACCACCGTTCGATAGATTAGCAATAAAACTTCCTTTAGGTGGAAATCTAGTCAAGATATTTTCTTCTATAATACCATTATAGATTATAATTCTATTGTCTCCATTTTTAATTTCATTCAGATATTTTTGAGCAATGATAACTTTATATTTTTTTAGATATTCAGATATTAATTTCTTATTATTATTCAAAGCTTTTAACTTAATTATCCCCTGCCCAGCCATCATATTCATTGGCTTAAAGACGATATCGCGATGAATATTTAAGAAACTATTAATTCTTTTTGTGCTAGATGTAACTATTGTAGGTATCTTTTGTTCAGATAGCTCGAATCCTAAAACTTTTTCATTATGTTTTAGAAGTGTCTCTGGTGAATTAATTACAAGCGTATTTTGATACTCTAATTCCCTAAAAATTTGAAGTATACCAATATATTCCTCATTAACTGGAGGATCCTTTCGAAAAAAAATACAATCTAACTTTTTAAGATTTATTTTTTTATTTTTTTTTAGTACATACTTTTTCTTTTTAAGAGAGATAATCTCTAGATCATGTATGTTTCCAAATATGCCTGCAGAGTCATAACATAGTGAATTTGGCTCTATTATTTTTATTTTCGCTTTGCCTTGAAGGCTCTTTGCAATGGCAATAGTTGAATCTTTTGAAAAATCCACTTGTTCAAGCGGGTCCATATATATACCTATAGAATACATATTAATCTAAGTTGAAAAGCTCTTTTGCTGCAGCTAGAATTGCCAACCTTGCTATTACACCATAAACATAATACCTGTTGATCTGTGAGTCTACAGGAGTATTCATATCTGGCGATACACATATATCACTAAGAGGTATAGGGTGAAATATCATTCCCGGAGAGTTTAGATTCTCATTATTCGCTTTACTTTCGTGAGCTCTATAAAATCCTCCTATCAAATAATTAGAAAATGAATATATGACCGGTTCAGCTACACTATTGCTATTTTTAATCTCCTCAAAGGAATATACACCTTCTTGGAGAATTACTCTATCAGGCACTATGTTCCCTTTTAAGGACAACATTTTATTTCTTTGTTTCCTATTAAGGTTTTTAATTTGATCAATACTATCTATAGAAATAACACCCATTCCATATGTTCCCGAGTCAGCTTTTATGATTATGTAAGGTTTTTCATCTATATTGTATGTATGATATTTTTCTGAAATTATATTAAATAATTTCTCTGCATGATAAACCAGACAATCCTCTCCTTGTTTTGTCTTAAAATTTATCTCTCCACAATTTCTAAACTCTGGTTCAATCATCCATGGATCTAATTCAAGAAGTTTACTAAAGTTACTACACACATCACTGTAATAATTAAAGTGCTCAGATTTTAATCTAGTCGTCCACCCTACATTTTTTGAGGGCAGGATAACTTGTTTTACATTATCTAGATAATCCGGAATACCTGAGGATAAATCATTATTTAGTAATATCGCATCAGGAATAAAACTATCATATTGTAATAAAGAATTTGTATTTTTGAATTTATTTTTTTCTGTGCCTGGCTCTGAGACTTTAACCTCATATCCAGCTTTTTGTATCAAGGATGAGAGGTAATTTAAACTCTCAAGATAATGTATATTCCTAGTATGATCCTCAGGAATAATGAGTATTTTATCAATTTTCGTTTTCAAACTATCAAGTGTATGCTTTACGGCTGTAATATATAGGGATTCAAAATCTTTATTGAGATTATTAAATCCTGCTGGAAAAAGATTAGTATCAACCGGGGATATCTTAAATCCGGAATTTCTTATATCAATAGAGGAGTAGAAAGGTGCTGGGTATTTTAACCACTGGTTTCTGAACCAGCTTTCTATGTTTCTATGACGAGCTATTATAGTTTCATGAACATTCTCATGATTCTTTCTGCTACTATAAACTATATCTTGAAAAGATGTCATAATTATTCAAAAGTGTAAGAGCAGATATACAGGCTGTCTCAGTTCTAAGTATATTCACATTTATTGTTTTCAATTTCCATCCATTTGTTTTGAAACTCTCGATTTCAGAACTATCAAATCCTCCTTCGGGCCCAACAAATAATGAAATATCATCGCATTGGAGTTCATTTGTACTGAACATCTCTCCATCTTGGTGAAGCACGAATTTCGATAAATTACTTTGCTTAGAGATAAAATTATCACATGCAAGGGGCATATGTATATTCATCAATCGGAGTCTACCACATTGTTCAGTTGCATGAATTGCAATTCTTTTCCAATGATCTAATTTCTTTTTTACGTTTTTGTACTGACTTCTTAGGGTATATGTGGGGTATAAGTCTGTTACTCCAAGCTCAACAGATTTTTGAACTATGAAGTCCATTAATTTCATACTTACGACAGAAATATATAATCTTACTACCTTTGAACTAATGTTTTTATTAAATACTTTTTCTTTTAAATTAACAATTACATTTTTATCAATGATGGAAACATAAGAGAGATATTGATCCATCTTATGATTAAAAACTATTAATTCATCACTATCTTTAATCCTGAGAACATTTATTATCCTATGCGATACTTCCGTTGGACAATTATAGTAGCTATCATTCAGATCAGATTCTACAAAAATTCTATGGATTTTTTTTTGTTGCTTCATCTACACCTTGTTTCATAATTTCAGATACAAAAGATATCTCTTTTTTGGTAATTACATAGGGCGGCATAAAATATATGACATTGCCCAGAGGACGCATTAGAACATTATTTTTAAGACCGTGAAGGTATGCTTTTATGCCCCTTCTTTCCCTCCAATCAAAGGAAATTTTGTTTTTTTTATCTCTAATTAATTCTATTGCAAGCACCATCCCCTTTTGCCTTACATCAGACACGTAAGGATGGTCATTAAGGGACTCAAAACATTTCTTCATATGATTAGATAGTATTCTATTATTTTTAATTACATTTTTATTTTTAAAAATATCAAGAGTTGCATTAGCAGCAGAGCAAGCTATAGGATTCGCAGTATAACTATGTGAGTGTAAGAAAGCGTTTAATTTTTCGTATTCATCATAGAATGCGTCGTAAATATTATCAGTAGTTAGAATTGTAGAGAGAGTCATATAACCACCTGTTATCCCCTTAGATAGACAAATGATATCAGGTGTAATTTTAGCTTGCTCAAATCCAAACATGGTGCCTGTTCTACCAAATCCGACAGCAATCTCATCAGCTATCAAGTGAATTTTAAATTTACGGCATGCCTCACTCAATAGCTCAAGGTATCTATGATGATACATTCTCATGTATCCCGCACATTGAATAAGTGGCTCTATAATTACAGCACAGACTTCATTATGATGTTTTTTAATAGTCTTGTACATTTTATCAAACATGATTTCCGCATGTCTTTCTTCAGAAATCCCCTCAGCTTTATTGTAACTATCTGGCGAGTCTACGATTATCGTTTTCTTTAAAATACTCTCATATGTCTTCTTGTATAAATCAATATTACTCACTGATAAAGACCCTAAAGTTTCACCATGATAGCTATTCGATAATGCTATAAATTTAACTTTCGATTTTTTCTTCTTATTCTGCCAATAGTGATAGCTCATCTTCATTGCAGCATCAATTGATGAGGAGCCGTTATCAGTAAAGAAACATTTAGTGATTTTGGGCGGTGTAAGTTTTATTAATCTTTCTGATAAATTTATAGCAGGTTCATGAGTGAATCCAGCAAGGAGAACATGCTCTAGCTTAGATAACTGTTTTTTAATACTTTTATTTATATATGAGTTTGAATGACCAAAAAGATTGACCCACCATGAGCTTATAGCATCAAGATATTTTTCTCCATCATAGCCATATAACCATACACCCTTACCTGATTTGATAGGGATCATTGGAATCTTTTCGTGATCCTTCATTTGGGTACAAGGGTGCCATACAACCTTTAAGTCTTTTTTAACTAGATGTGATGATTTCATAATTAGCTTATTACTAATTAATATCTATAAGTATCTTTTTTAAACGGTCCGTTTTTACCAACACCAATATACTCAGCTTGTTCATCAGTAAGATTTGTAATCTTTGCATCTAGCTTATCTAGATGGAGTAAAGCAACCTTTTCATCAAGATGCTTCGGTAAGACATAAACTTCTTTCTCATAATTTGTATGATTTTCCCAGAGCTCTATTTGTGCCATTACCTGGTTCGTGAATGAGCAGGACATAACAAAACTTGGATGCCCTGTTGCACAGCCAAGATTAATTAATCTTCCTTCCGCTAATAGAATAATTTTTTTTCCATCAGGAAATGTTATTTCATCAACTTGCGGTTTGATGTTGTCCCATTGATAATCTTTTAAACTGGCTACATCAATTTCATTATCAAAATGGCCAATGTTACATACAATTGCACCACTTTTCATTTCTTGCATATGCTTGTGATTAATCACATTGAAATTACCGGTTGCAGTTACAAATATATCAATCTCACTAATTTTATCCTCAAGTCTTACAACGTCATAGCCTTCCATGCAGGCTTGAAGAGCACATATAGGATCAATTTCAGTTATCATAACTTTAGCACCAAGTGCTCTCAATGATTCTGCAGATCCTTTTCCGACATCACCAAAGCCACACACTATGCAGTGTTTACCAGCTATCATAGTATCAGTAGCGCGTTTTATACCATCAACTAATGATTCTTTACAGCCATATAAGTTGTCAAATTTTGATTTAGTGACTGAATCATTAACATTTATCGCAGGCATCTTTAATGATCCATCTTTAGCCATGTCGTATAACCGCAATACGCCCGTCGTTGTCTCTTCGGAGACTCCTTTAATTTCATCAATCAAGTGTGGATATTCTTTGTGAATCATTGAGGTTAAATCCCCACCATCATCAAGCAATATATTAGGTTTCCATTCTGGATCTCCTTCAATAGATTGCTTCAGACACCAGATGTATTCCTCTTCAGTTTCGCCTTTCCATGCAAAAACCGGTATATTTTGATCTGCTATTGCAGCGGCAGCATGATCTTGTGTTGAAAATATATTACATGATGACCACCTGACATCTGCTCCTAATTTAACGAGGGTCTCTATAAGAACTGCAGTTTGGATCGTCATATGAAGACATCCGATTATTCTGGCTCCTTTGAGTGGCTTCATAGAACCGTATTCTTTTCTCAATGCCATTAAGCCAGGCATTTCAACTTCCGCAATTCTAATTTCTTTATGACCAAATGTCGCTAACGATATATCTGCAACTCTAAAATCATCCTTAATTTTTTTAACTTTATCTGATTCCATATTCACCTCTTATTAATAGCAGACTTTAGTATATCAATCTTATCTGTCTGTTCCCATGTAAAATTCACATCATTTCTACCAAAATGACCAAATCCTGCTGTTGGCTTGTAACTAACATTTAGTAAATTTAGAGAGGTAATTATACCAAATGGAGTTAAATCAAAAACATCATTTATCATGTTTGATAAATCTTGATCAGACACTTTTCCTGTACCAAAAGTATTGACCAATGTTGAAGTCGGTTCTGCAACACCTATAGCATAAGATATTTGAATCTCGCATCTTTCAGCAAGTCCGGCAGCTACAACATTCTTTGCAATGTATCTGGCTGCGTATGCTGCAGATCTATCTACTTTTGATGGATCTTTGCCAGAAAATGCCCCTCCGCCATGTCTGGCCATACCACCATAGGTATCAACAATAATTTTTCTTCCTGTCAATCCAGAATCACCCAATGGACCTCCTTCAACAAAATTTCCAGTAGGATTTATAAATATTTTTGTATCATCATTTAGAAGATCTTTTGGAAATACAGGTAATATAATTTCTTTTTTTACGAATTTTCTCAGATTTTCTAGACTGACCTCGCTTGAATGTTGTGTTGATAAAACAATCGTGTCTACAACTGTTGGTTTATCATTTTCATATTTGAAAGTTACTTGACTTTTTGCATCAGGTCTCAACCATGCTACCTCTTTCCCTCTTAGTAAATCAGTTTGTTTTTCAACTAAACGATGAGAGTAGTATATAGGCGATGGCATAAGGTGTTCAGTTTCATTTGTGGCATAACCAAACATTAAGCCTTGATCACCAGCGCCTTGGCTTCTCTTATCTTCACGATCTACGCCCATTTGTATATCTGGCGACTGTTTGGTAAGTAACTTAATTATTTTACACTCATTACCATTAAAGCCGAGCTCATTTGAGTCATAACCAATTTCTAGAATTGTTTTTCTAATTAATTCATCTATATCGAGAGAACCTTTTGTTGTTATTTCTCCGCCCACAACAACAGTTCCTGAATCATTTGCTTTACCTTTAACGAATGTCTCGCAGGCTACACGAGAATCTCTGTCTTGAGATAGCACATGGTCAAGAATTGCATCCGATAAATGATCACATAATTTGTCTGGATGACCTGGTGACACACTTTCGGACGTAAAATAATACATCCATGCAGTTTATATCAGTATTAGAAAGTAATAAAGCAGATGTTTGTAATAAAATAGTTCATTATTTCTTAAAATTCTTAATGAAATCTCTCTCCTCATCAGATAAATTTTGTCCATTTGTATATCTGTTTAGCAGATCAAAGTAAACTTTCTCATTAGATTTTCTCTCTAACTGGGCAATGATTTTGTTTAAAGTAACTCTGGCTGAATCTTGCGTTTCTTCAACTGAATCCATTGAAACAATTCTTTTAACAACCTCATCATTAGGAAACAGATTAAACAAATTAGCTGCTTTGAAATCATTGTTGTGCTCTATTTCATTTTTTAGAACATTGTATATGCTCATTAGTTTTGTATTTATTATCAGACCGTCACAATTACATTCCTTGATTAATTTCGGATATTCTATAAGTAGATTGATAAGTGTTAGCTCTTTTATATCAAAATCATCATTTATTATACTAGCATCACTCTTCTCATCTTTCTTGAGAGGTTTTGGGTCTATAGCAATTGTCTCACCAGTTAAATTTTGAATTTCTTTCCTTAGAATTTTTGTATACATTATATTTGGCATCTCACTAAGAACTTTTTTTGCTTCTAAAGCAAGCGCTGTCTTTCCTTCAACTGTTGTAATGTCAATATTTGACTTGATATATTCAATTATGTACTTTGAGAGTGGGATTGAGTTCTCGATAAGTGTATTAAACTCTTTGCTTTCATTTTTTATATATGAATCAGGATCACAACCCTCGGGTAAAAATACTAAAGATAATTGTATTTCATCTTTTAGCTCAGATAAACAATTGTAAACAGCTTTCCAAGCAGCAGATTTTCCAGCATCATCACCATCAAAACAGAATATTATATTATTAGTGTATCTTCTAATTTTATTGAAGTGATATTTTGTAAACGCTGTACCAAGAGTAGCAATACAATTTTTTACACCTGCGTCATGTAGACTAATTACATCAGTGTAACCTTCCACTACGATGACAAACTTTTTTGAACTTATTTCTTTTTTACTTTCATAAAGCCCATAAAGTTCGTAACTTTTATGAAATAATTTAGTCTCTGGTGAATTGAGATATTTGGCACCATCATTAGAGTTATATATTCTTGCACCAAATCCAATAGTGTTGCCTATCGAGTTTCTAATAGGAAACATAATTCTATTTCTAAATCTATCATAGGTTTTATTTTCTGATCTAATCACTAAACCAGCCTCGATGGCATTATCTAAAATCTTTTTCTTGGTGAATAAATTCGTCAAATCATCCCAACTATTATTTGATAGTCCTAATTGGAATAAATCAATCATCTCTTCATTTATGTCACGTTTTGAGAGGTAGCTTAGCGCATCAGAACTGTTTTTTAAGGATTTGTGATAGAAATCCACTGCCAACTTGTTAGATATAAAAAGATTATAGGAAGTATCGTTTTTCTTTGTTTTGTCTGGAACTTCAATATTCGCAGCTTGAGCAAGTTTAGTCAGTGCCTCAATGAATGTAAGATGGTCATGTTCTTGAAGAAATTTGATAGCATCACCATGCGCACCACACCCAAAGCAGTGATAAAATTGCTTTGATGATGAAACGTTAAATGATGGAGTCTTTTCATTATGAAAAGGGCACAGACCTTTATAGTTGGCACCATTTTTTTTAAGGTTTACTTTATCTTTTATAACATCGACGATGTCAGTTGATGACAGAACTTGATCAATAAACGCTCTGTCTATTCCAGCCATTATCAAGCAACTTTATTGATTACATTTTTTAAAATATCTTCCATTGATGCATTTATAGGCTTAATTAATTTAATATTCTTCATTTCATTTTCAAAATTTTCTAATATTTTTTTAGCCTTAATACTTTCTGTTTCCTTAACATAATCTGTAACGAGCTTTTTAAAGTAACTGACTGTTGTCTTATCAGCTTGTGAGAGCTCTAGCATTTCTACAGAGCTTTTGTTGAGGTTTTTGTCTAACTTACCTGAGTTATCATAAACAAAAGCTACACCACCTGTCATACCAGCTCCAAAATTATTTCCAACTCCTCCTAAAACAACAACAGAACCTCCAGTCATGTACTCACAACAATGATCACCTGCTCCCTCTATAGCAGCAGTAGCTCCTGAGTTTCTAACAGCAAATCGCTCACCCGCTTTCCCCTCAGCGTATAGCTTTCCACCTGTAGCGCCATATAGACATGTATTTCCAATTATACTGTTCCTGTCGGCGATATTTTTGAAGTATGTTGAAGCTTTGATAGTTATTTTACCACCAGACATTCCCTTGCCAACATAATCATTTGCATCTCCAGTGAGATAGATTTCAATACCACCTGCATTCCAAACACCGAGACTTTGACCGGCAGTTCCATTTAGATTTAACTTTATAGGTGTATTAGTAAAACCATGATTTCCATATTTTTTTGCTATTTCTCCAGATAGACTTGCACCTATAGAGCGATCAAGATTTTTTATATCATAATCTAAAGTTATGCTTTTACGGTTTATAATTGCATCTTTAGAGTCTTTTAGAATTTTTTTTGCTAACATGCCCTTGTCATATGGCTTGTTTGACTTAGTCGTGCAGTATTTTTCAGATTTTTTATTTGCCACTGTTAGCATCTTCTTGAGACTTAACGCTTTATGTTTTTGAGTGATACCTTTATTTATTGATAAGAGATGTGTTTGACCTATTAGTTCATCAATCGTTTTAACACCTAGTGACGCCATTATCTCTCTGACTTCTTGTGCAATAAATTTGAAGTAGTTTACAACTCTTTCTGGACTACCCGAAAAGTGTTTCATCCTAAGTATTTTGTTTTGCGTTGCAACACCTGTTGCGCAATTGTTAAGATGGCATATGCGTAAATACTTGCAGCCTAAAGCGACCATTACTGATGTCCCAAAACCAAAACTTTCTGCTCCAAAGATGGCTGCTTTTATAACATCAAGCCCTGTTTTAAGTCCACCATCTGTTTGTATTCTAACTTTATGCCTTAGATTATTTAGCATTAAAGTTTGTTGAGTCTCAGCAATACCCATCTCCCAAGGGGAACCAGCATATTTAACTGAAGTTAGTGGACTAGCTCCTGTTCCTCCATCATAGCCCGAGATAGTAATTAGATCAGCATAAGCTTTTGTTACTCCAGCAGCAATTGTCCCGACGCCTTTTTGTGATACAAGTTTTACAGATACAAGAGCTCGATTATTGACTTGCTTTAAGTCATAAATAAGTTGAGCTAAATCTTCAATACTATAGATGTCATGGTGTGGAGGTGGGGATATCAAAGTAACTCCAGGGACTGAATACCTGAGTTTAGCAATATACTGATCAACTTTATCTCCAGGTAGTTGTCCGCCTTCCCCAGGTTTTGCCCCTTGGGCTATTTTAATCTGTATTACGTCTGCATTTACTAGATAATGCGGTGTTACGCCAAATCTTCCCGATGCAACCTGTTTAATCTTTGATGTTTTGGGTGAATTATACCTCTTAATGTCCTCGCCGCCTTCACCAGAATTTGATCTTCCTCCAATAGTATTCATCGCAATTGCCAAAGCTTCGTGCGCTTCTGGAGAAAGGGCACCTAGTGACATCCCAGCTGTATCAAATCTTTTAAGTATACTTTTAGATGATTCAACCTCAGAAATAGACACCGCTTTTTTCTTTTTTAGGCCAAACAAATCTCTAAGGAAGCTAGGATCCCTTGAATTTACTAAGTTAGAGAATTTTTTATAATCTTCATAATCACCTGTTGTTACGCATTCTTGTAATGCTTTCACGACATCAGGATTATAGTCATGATATTCACCACCTGCAGTGAACTTGAGTAGACCTCCTTTTTCTATACCATCAGACACTCTCATTGAATATTCTTTATTAATTTTTAAATCGTTTTCAATATCATCAAAGCCTGCACCCTCAATTCTGGAAATATTATTTCTGAAACATAAATCAATTACATTAGAGTTTAATCCAATTATTTCAAAGAGCTGGGCTCCTCTATAGCTAGATATGCATGAAATTCCCATCTTGGACATTATTTTTAGTAGCCCTTTATTGATTCCCTTTATGAAGTTATTAACATGTTGGGCATATACTTTTCTATCCTGATTATTACGGAAAATCATATTATTAATTATTTCCAGAGCTAGGTATGGATAAATTGCAGAAGCACCATATCCAAGCAAAACAGCAAAATGGTGTGAGTTCCAGGTAGATGCTGTTTCTACAATAATGTTGCAGTCACATCTTAGGCCCTCTGAAATAAGTCTATGATGAACTGCTCCTACAGCCATAATTGCAGGAATTGTCATTTGATTGTTATTCAAACCGATATCTGAGAGTATTATAAGAACAGCACCCTTTTTGACTGTTCTAACTGCTCTGTCACAAATTGTATTAATTGCCTCTTCTAAATCAATATCTGAATCATAGTGAAGACTTAATTTATCATTCTGGAATCTCTTCTCTTTTGAAGTAGTAAGTTTATCAAAGGCTTGTTTTGATAATACGGGGGAGGCTAGCACTAATCTTCCAGCATGAAGTGAGGATTCTTCGAAAAGGTTTCTCTCAACTCCTAGACAGGTTTCTAATGACATCACACTGGTTTCTCTTAGTGAATCAATTGGTGGATTAGTTACTTGAGCAAATTGTTGTCTAAAGTAATCATACAAAGATCTTGATTGTTTTGATAGGACAGGCATTGGTGTGTCATCACCCATAGAGCCTGTCGCCTCTAGTGCGAGCTTTGCTAGAGGTAATATTACATCTTTTTCTTCTTCTAAAGTAACGCCGAAGAACTTTTTATAGGAGATTAATTCTGAAGAATTAAACGAGATAGGTTCCTCCTTGTTTTGGTCATAAGTCGTAAGGCTTATTGAGTTCTTATTAAGCCACTCATCATATGGATGTCTATCTTTTATAATTTTATTAATGTCATCAGATAACAGCACTTCACCATTTAGGGTGTCAACAGCCAGCATATCACCAGGCGCTAATCTTCCTTTTTCAATGATTTCAGAATCATCATAATCGTAAACACCAACTTCGGATGCAAGTGTGATATGTCTATCTTTTGAAATTACATATCTTGCAGGCCTCAAACCGTTTCTATCAAGAACACATGCAGCGTATCTTCCATCAGTTAAAACTATACCTGCTGGACCATCCCATGGTTCCATGTGCATGGAATGATATTCAAAACATGCTTTAAGTTTGGCATCAATGTTATTATTATTTTGCCAAGCAGGCGGGATTAATGTTCTCATGGCTCTAAAGATCCCCATATCACCTGCTAATAGATATTCAAGCATATTGTCTAATGAGTATGAATCTGAGTCTTCCATTGAAACAACAGGATGTAATTCTTTTAGTTCCGGTAAATCTGAAATATCCAGTTTACTTCTTCTAGCCATATACCAGTGTCTGTTACCCTGAATAGTATTTATCTCACCATTATGAGCTAAATGCCTAAAGGGTTGAGCTAATTTCCATTGTGGTAAGGTGTTGGTTGAGAATCTTTGATGAAACACACATAATGATGTCTTCATTTTTTGATGTACTAAATCAGGGTAGAATTTTTGTATATTTTCAGAAACAATTAATCCTTTGTAAGATATTACCTTTGAAGACATACTGCATATGTACAACTCGGGTTCATTAAGTATCTTTTCTATATGAAGTCTAGCTACATATAATTTTTTTTCGAATTCATTTTCATGAAGATCATCGCTACCCGTTATTATAATTTGTTGTATGTCTGGAAGACTAGCAAGCGCATCTTTACCACAAACTCTCTTATCAATCGGGAGATTTCTCCATCCAAGTACATTAAGCCCCAGCTTTTTTATTTGAAAAAAGAAAGTCTCTTTTATTTTTTTGTGCTTAGATTTACT
>MDSW01053206.1_pt1 | contig 20452 bp, 19 predicted proteins | sample 811171 | NCBI WGS metagenome assembly MDSW01 (sample SAMN05326641, study PRJNA326480) | marine metagenome | isolation source: seawater | place: Atlantic Ocean: North West | collected 2012 | reverse complement strand
CCACGTTGATAGGCTGGGTGTGGAAGTGCGGCAACGCATGTAGCTGACCAGTACTAATAGCTCAATTGGCTTGATTTATGCACTGAAAAAAATTTTTAAATATAGATAACAAAATGATTTCAAAAATAATTAATAAAGAAATTTCTGAAATAAGTAAAATTCTTGAAAGTTTTAAAGATAAAAAAAATTTAAGTAATAAACAATTTTATAAAATTTGTTATGCTTGTTTAAACGCATTAAACAAAAAAAAAAAAATAATTTTTTACGGGAATGGTGGTAGTGCTTCAGACTCTCAACATCTAGCTACAGAATTTACAATAAGATATAAAAAAAAAAGAAAACCTTTTTCAGCAATTTCTCTATCTTCAGATAATTCAGCAATAACTGCGGCCGGCAATGATTTTGGCTTTAAATATATTTTCTCAAGACAACTCGAAGCCATTGGTCAAAAAGGTGATATTGCAATTGCCTTAACCACCTCTGGTAATAGCAATAACTTAATTGAAGCAACAAAAGTTGCTAAAAAAAAAAGGAATAATAACCGTTTGTTTTTCTGGAAATAGAGGAGGCAAATTAAAAAAGCACGTAAATTTGCCATTTATCATTCCATCAAAAACGACTTCTGTTATTCAAGTGATAGAGTTAATGTACGGTCAAATATTGTGCGAATTTATTGAAAATAGTTAATATTTAAATATTTATATGAAAAAATATTCAAAAATTACTATAGGTTCTAACAGAAGCTTTGGAATAGTTTTTTTTATAATTTTTTTTTTAATATCATTATATCCGACCTTAAATAACGAAAATATAAATCTTTATTTTTTATCAATATCAATTGTGTTTTTAATTTTAGGTTTACTAAATTCAAAATTATTAAATCCTCTTAATAAGTTGTGGTTTAAATTTGGAATTTTATTGGGAAATTTAATTTCCCCTATTATAATGGGTTTAGTTTATTTTTTTGTAATAACACCCATAGCAATGCTGCTTAAAATTTTTAATAAGGATGTTTTAAATTTGAAACAAAACAAAAAAAACACTTATTGGATTGATAAAATTAAATCTGAAAGTACAATGAAGGATCAGTTTTAATTATGAATTTTATTATCGAATTTTGGCGATTTATGAGAGTAAGAAAAAAATATTGGTTGTTACCGATTGTTATAGTTCTGGCTATTTTTGGAGGCCTTATTATTCTTACTCAAGGATCGGCAGTTGCTCCTTTTATTTATACTATATTTTAATATTTAATGAAAATTTTAGGAATTTCAGCATTTTATCATGATAGTGCTGCTACGCTAGTTATTGATGGAGAAATAATTGCGGCAGCACAAGAAGAGAGATTTACTAGAATAAAACATGATTCTGGATATCCATACAATGCTATTGAATTTGTTTTGAGTTTTAAAAATCTTAAAATTTCAGAAATTGATCATATTGTTTTTTATGAAAAGCCTTTTTTAAAATTTGAAAGAATTCTAGAAACTTATGTTGCTATGGCTCCAAAAGGTTTTTTGCAATTTACAAAAGCCATGCCCATTTGGCTTAAAGAAAAATTGTTTCAAAAAAAAATGCTATCTGATTTGCTTAAACAGCATGATAAAAAATTTGATAGCAAAAATAAAATTTTTTTTTCTGAGCATCATTTAAGTCATGCTGCTAGTGCTTATTATCCATCACCATTTAATGAGGCAATTATTTTAACAGCAGATGGCGTTGGTGAGTGGGCAACAACTACAGTAGCGATTGGCAAGAATAATAAATTAGATATTAAAAAAGAAATTCATTTTCCTCATTCATTAGGTCTACTTTACTCTGCCTTTACTTATTATATAGGTTTTAAAGTAAATAGTGGTGAATATAAGCTAATGGGATTAGCGCCATACGGAAATCCAATATATAAAAAAATTATATTAGACAACTTAATTGACATTAAAGACGATGGTTCATTTAGGCTCAATCAAAAATATTTTAATTATGCAACAGGGCTAACGATGACAAATTCTAAATTTCATAATTTGTTTGGAAAAGAACCAAGAGATAGTAATAAAAATCAAATTGAACAATTCCATATGGATATTGCAGCGTCCATACAAAATGTTACGGAAGAAATAATGTTAAAAATATGCAATTCATTAAAGAAAGAATACAATATTGAGAACTTGTGTCTAGCAGGAGGAGTAGCTTTAAATTGTGTTGCAAATGGAAAAATTTTAGAAGAAAAAATATTTAAAAATATCTGGATACAACCTGCAGCAGGGGATGCGGGCGGCTCTTTGGGAGCAGCCTTAGCTATTTGGTATGATAAAAATGAAAGATTTGCAAATAAAGATCAAATGAAAGGTTCCTATTTAGGACCAATTTACTCAAACGAAGCAATTGAAAAATTTTTGATAGAAGTAGGTGCTAAATTTACAAAATTAAAAGATGATGAAATAATTGATAAGACATCTGAGTCCATTTCTTTAGGCCTAGCAGTAGGATGGTTTCAAGGAAGAATGGAATTTGGACCGAGAGCATTAGGTGCTAGGTCAATTATAGGAGATCCAAGATCAGCAAGCATGCAAAAAAATTTAAACTTGAAGGTTAAATATCGTGAAAGTTTCAGACCTTTTGCTCCAGCAGTTTTAAGAGAAAATTTATCTGATTGGTTTAATTTGAATGAAGACAGTCCATATATGCTTATTGTTTCAAATATAAATAAAAATCAGCAATTAGAAATGACAAATAATGAAAAAAATTTGTTTGGTATAGAAAAATTAAATGTAAAAAGATCAAATATTCCAGCAGTTACACATGTAGATTACTCTGCAAGAATTCAAACAGTTCACGAAGATACAAATGAAAGGTTTTACAGTTTAATAAAAAAATTTTATGAAAAAACTGGTTGCCCCGTTCTTGTTAATACCTCGTTTAATGTAAGGGGAGAACCTATAGTAAATAGTCCAAAAGATGCATTTGATTGTTTTATGGGAACAGAATTAGATCTTTTGGTTATTGGCAATTATTACCTAAAAAAAGAAGATCAGAACAAAGATCTTGCAAAAAATTACGCTAATAAGTTTGAATTAGATTAAGCTAAACTTTATACAAATATACAAACTTTCCACGTTTTACCGACTTAGTAAAACCAGCCTTGTATGCCATTTTTAATGAGGGAGTATTATTTTTTTTTACACAAGCTTTATATTTATATTTTTTATTAGTTGTTAACTTAATTAAATTTTGAGTCATAATTCCTTTGTTTTGATATTTTTTTAACAATGCCCAAGAGACAACCTTATTTATTTTTTTTTTAATCGTTCTTATATATCCAGCATTTTTTCCTTTATACTTTATAATATAAAAATTATTATTAAAATTATTTAAAAATTTTTTAAGCCATAATTCATGTTTGTAGATTATTATCTTTTTTTTTGATATTGATTGGTCTCTAACATATTTTTTATTTCTAAGTATATAAATAAAATTTGAAATATTTTTATCAAATTTTTTAACTAAAAATAAACTCATTTATAAATATTTTTAAAGAAGATAGGGTCATTTTTTTTTATTTTCTTTTTCACTTTTTTTCCAAGAATTTTAAAAAAATATTCAGAAGGAATTCCAATATTTGGTCTTAAAGACACTATATTATCTGAATTTATTTTTTCTTTTTTATCGATATTTTTTTTAGCAAAGATAGATCTTCTTAAATTAATATTTATTTTCTCAGTTTTAATCTTTTTTTTATTAATACTTTTAAATAAATCTAAAGAATCGTTTTTTAATTTTTTAAGTTTATTTTTTTCAATTGAAAATTCTGAATCTGGTGTTTTACTATCATTGAGCTTAAAATGTTTTTCAATGGCAACCACCCCAATTGATATTGATGAGATACTTGATTGTATGTCATTTGTGTGATCTGAAATTCCTATTAAATTTTTTTTAAAAACTTTCTTTAAATAATTTATTCTGTAAAGATTTGTATCTTTTAATTTTGTAGGATAATTAGATACACAATGCATAATTATTATTTTGTTATGATGTTTGTTAATAATCTTAATGGCTCTTTTAACTTCCTTAATACTAGACATTCCAGTTGAGATAATTATTGGTTTTTTCTTAGAGGCCACATAGTCAATAAGTTTCAAATCGGTAATTTCAAAAGAAGCAATTTTATATAATTTTACTTTAAATTTTTCTAACAAGTCAACAGCTCTTAAGCTAAATGGACTACTAAACAATATTTTTTTATTTTTTTTTGCTATTTTAAAGGCATCTTCATGCCAAGCAAATGGAGTGCAAGCTTTTTTATATAAATTCCAGAGATACTGGTTTTTCCAAATACCCTTACGTATTTTAAATTTATTACTTTTTTTATTTAAAGTAATATCTTCTGGTTCATAAGTTTGAATTTTTACTAGATCTGCACCATTTTTAAATGCACTCTTAATTAATTCTAGAAATTTTTTTTTATTACCACAATGATTTCCTGATATTTCAGCTATAATCAAAGGAGGGTTTTTATACGAGAGTGTTAATCTTTTTCCTATTTTGATCATTTAAAAATATAGTGTTAGAATAATTAAAATAATATTTATATACAATAAAATTTAAATGAAAAAAAATTATTCAAAAATAATTAATGAAATTCAAAGAATTAGGTCCAAAAATAACGTTAATTGGATGAATATACTAAAGTTAGCCTTTGAGCTTGATCATAAAAGGGCATCAAAGATTATGAAAAAAATTAATTATGATGATAAAAAAATATCAAAACTTCTAAAAAAATTATCATAAATAATCACTCTTTTAAATATTTGTATACTTCTTCCGCTACTATACTGTAGCCATGTACACTGTAATGACCATTTAAATCAAAACCAAAAGGGAAATAATCTAAAGGATTTTTTTGTTTTTTAAAAAATTTATCATAAAGATCAAAATAATTTATATTTAATTGATCAAGAGTTTTCTTTATTTGTTTAAGGTTGCCTGTAAAGTTTATGGATTTTTTAAATCTATTATTATCAGGAATTAAAATAATATGTAGGTTTGAATTATTTTCTTCAGAAAATGATTTTAAATCAGTAAAAATTTTTTTTATAATTTTATTAATTTCAACACTATTTATTTCTTTTTTTTTTATATCATTTTTAAAAAAAATAACTTGTCTTGTACTATAAAGTTTTAACGTTTTAATTATTTTATACGATATGCTTTTTTTTCTTTTTGCTCTTTCTCCTCTTGATCTTTCATTCTCAATAATTTTTTTTCCTATATTATCAACTTCACTTTGCTTAATTTTCAAATTTTGCTTAAAATTTTTATTTTCATAGTATTTTAATAATATATTATTGTTAATTTCATTATTTAAATTTTGTAAATCGTTGCCCTCGAAGTAAAACCATATAATATTTTTTACATTCTTACTTGTTGGAAAAAATTCTCTTAAGGTAGCCAACTCTATTAATGGGCCGTTTCCGCTATATCCTAAATTAATTACATTTTTATTTGATAATTTTCTTAATATTGAAGGTATATCATCAGGTCTATTCACGCAGCTTCCATGGATAAAAGAGTCGCCCATTACCAAATAATCTATTTCATTTTTGTCCCAAACATTATCCGGGTTATTAAAACCATATCTGTCACTTTTATAAATTGAAAAGTAGCCTAATTCATTACATTCTATTGTTTTACTATTGGAAATGCCTGACAAAGGAAATATATTCCGAGTATCATTATTAGTGTAATGTACATTTGGCAGAACGGATACAACTATATCTTTTTCAATCAATTTTATATCATTATAAAATTCGTACCTTGATCTTTTATCAAACAATTTTCCCGTTTTATTTTTATAAATTTTTGCTTTGAGGTTAGTTTTTTCGGGATCTCTTAAAGTTAAGTAAATTTCAAATGCATAAGATGCGATAAAAATTGTTATTAGGATTATGCATGTATATAATTGTAAATTGTTGTTAAAAAAAAGAGCTATAAAAGATAATAATACTAATCCAATCGATAATATATAATAAATGTAATAATAATCTCTAATATTACCTTTTAATACAAACTCAGATTTATAAATAATGTAAGAAAATACTAGCAAAGAAAAAATAAAAAAAAGTCTAAAAAAAAGCTTTAAAAACATGGCTATTTTGTAAGCTTATAAATTGTTTCTGCTATTTTGTTATTCCCCTCAATGGTAAAATGACCATATCTTTCAAATGGAAAAAGATTATTTTTATTTTTTAATTCTTTGAAAATTGAATCATGAAGATCAATCATTTCAATATTTAAACTTTTTAACTTCTCCTTAATTTCAATATAATCGCTATTATTATAATAAAGTGAATTATATCTATTAAAGCTAGGGATGTACACAAAATAAAATTTAGAATTATTTTCTTTTGATAATTTTTTAATTAGTTTTAAAATATTAAAAAATTCATTTATAACTTTTTTTTCAGGTTTTTCAGTTATATAATAATTAAAGTTAAATATAACCCATCTTCTAGTTTTATTAATTTTTAAAAATTTAAAAATTTCACTATATGTGGAAATTTCATTATTAACTTTAATGTTATTAACGTTTAGCCTTTTATAATATTCTTTTATTTTTTTTAAAATTAAATTATCCACTTCTTTTTGTCTAAACTTAATTTTTTGACTAAAATTTTCGTCTTTAAGATATTTTAGTAAAATTTCATTTTTGAGCTCATCTGATAAATTTTTTAAATCATTACCCTCGTAGTAAAAAAACAAAATTTTTTCTATTTTTTTTTCATTTGGAATATATTCTTTTAATGATGCCAATTCTATTAAGGGCCCATTTCCATTATACCCTAAATTAATAACTGTTTCCTTTGATTTTATCCTCAGTGCAGATGCAATATCATAAGGTCTGTTTACGCAGCTACCAAAGGCATATGAATCCCCTAAAATTAAATAAGATATTTTATTTTTATTCCAAACATCATCTGGATTGTTGAAACCATATCTATCACTATCAAAAATTGAATAGTAACCATTTTCATTACAATTAATTGTTTTAGAATTTGATAAACCAGCAAAAGGAAAAAGTTCAATTTTTTTATTTGATAAAAACGAGCTAGGAGAAACTACTATAGAAATATTTTTATTAACTTTTTTTTCATCTCTATAAATCTCTATTCTACTTCTTTTATCAAATTCTTTGCCGGTTTGTTTTTTATAAATATCATGTCTTTTCTTATTTATTTTTGTTCCTCCAACTGAAATTTTATTTAAAGTCATATATGCCTCAACAATGTATAGACCAAAAATAATGCTTAGAGATATGATGATTAAAGTTAAAATAGTTTTTTTTTTAAGAAAAAATGTAAAAAATGAAAAAAATAATACCGCTAAGGAGAATAAATAATAAGGTTTATAGTATTCTCTGTTTAATCCATCCCATATTATTTCACTTTTATAAAATGTATAAATTAAAAGAAAAAAAGATGGAATTAAAAAAAATAAACATAAATTTTTTTTACTCATACTATGATTATTTATATTATTTATGAGTGTTTGACCTGCACAAAAAATTGAAGTATTAAGCTTTAAAAATAAATGAAAAACGTCTTAATTACTGGTGGAGCTGGATATATAGGTTCAATGTTGGCAACCAAATTAGTTAATTTTGGGTACAATGTAACCGTTATAGACTTACTTAAATACGACACCAGTTCTTTAAGCCACTTACATTTTTATAAGAATTTTAGTTTTATTCATGGTGACGCTAGAAATAGTAAATTAATAAAAAAATTAGTTAATAAAAATGAGATAATAATCCCACTAGCTGCTTTAGTTGGTGCACCATTATGTGAAAAATATAAAAAAGATGCAATATCAACAAATTTTGAATCTATAAAATTAATACTTAGGTATATTAATAAAAAGCAAAAGATAATTTATTTAACTTCAAACTCAGGATATGGGGTTGGAGAGAAGAATAAATTTTGTGATGAGAATAGCAAATTAAATCCAATATCATTATATGGAAAAACAAAGTGTGATTCCGAAGCAGCAGTAAGAAAAAAGAAAAATACTGTTTCGTTTAGATTGGCTACAGTTTTTGGGTATTCTTACAGAATGAGAAGCGATCTACTGGTAAATAATTTTGTTTATAGAGCTATAAAATATAAAAAATTAGATATTTTTGAACCAAATTTTAGAAGAAACTTTATACATGTTAGAGATGTTGTTGATGGAATTATATTTGCAATAAAAAACTTTAATAGTTTGAAATCTGAAGTTTATAATTTGGGTCTTTCTTCTGCTAATATTACAAAAATTGAATTAGCTAGAAAGATAAAAAAATATTATAAATCAACAAAAATTACTGAAATAAAAAATAGAAAAGATCCAGATCAAAGAGATTATTTCGTTTCGAATAAAAAAATTGAGAAAAAAGGTTTTAAGGCAAAAATTACTTTAGACACAGGAATAAAAGAACTATTAACTTATTTTGAAAATAATAAAAAAACAATTTTAAATAATTATTAATTTACAATCTTTTTAATTTGTTGAAAAAAATTTGCTCCTGCATAATGAAAATTAATTTTACTTTTTTTTGCAGCTAAAAAGTCAGATTTTTTATCACCTATCATGAAGCTTTTTTTTCTGTCTATATCCCAATTTCTAAATATTTTTTTTATCATTAAATTATTGGGTTTTCTCATTTTACTATTTTTTTTATATTTTTTGAGTTTAGCCTTTGGGTGGTATGGAGAATGCAAAACATCGTTAAAAAAAATATTTTTATTTGCTAAAAAATTTTTTAAATAATTATGTAATTTAAAATAATCAGATTCTTTAAATATTTTTTTTCCTATTCCTGCTTGGTTAGTAACTATAAAAATATAGTAATTTTTTTTTTGTAAATATCTTAATCCTTTAATTACACCTTTTCTAAATTTAAAATTTTTTATTTTGTAAACATATCCAAGGTCGTCATTTATTACTCCATCTCTATCTAAAAAAACAGCTGGTTTATAATGGTTTTTTTTAAGTTTGGTTTTAGCATTTTTTAATGTTTCTCTGGTTCCAATATCCAAGAAAAAATTATTAAATTTTTGACCACTAATCTTTTTTTTATTTATCAAACTAGGTAAAACATCTTCTTCTAAAGAACAGTTGTTATTAGGTACATAATTCAATATTTTTTTTTTAAAAAAATATACTCCTCCATTCATTAATGTCCCGTGTTTTTTATATTTTACAATTCCATTTTTTAAATCTAAAGAACTCAACTTTTTGTTTTTTTTTGTAAGATTATTTAATAAAGCTATTTTTCCTAATGAATTCTTTTTTATAAAATTTAAAAATTTTAAATAATTAATGTCAAAAATTGTATCACCATTAAGTAATATAAAGTTATTTGTTTTAGATTTTATTAGATTTAATGCACCTCCTGTTCCCATTGGTTTTTTTTCTTTTATACATTCTATTTTTATAAAGTTTATTATTTTATTTTTGAACTTTCTTTCTATTATTTCACTTTTATACCTGGTTAATAAAAAAATTTTTCTAAAATTATATTTTGAGATTTGATTAATTAAATAAACTAAGAAATTTTTATTATTAAATTTTAGCATAGGTTTTGGGTAATTTTTTAGAAATTTTTTTATTCTAGTTCCTTTACCACCAGCCAATATAACAACATCTGTATTTTTAAAATTTATTTTATTCATAATTTATTTTTTTTAATAAATAAGTTCTATTAAATATTTTTTTTAAAATTTTAAAATTTAAATTTTTATAAAATAAAATATTTTCTTTTTGAGTTGTTTTTACAAAAGTTTTATTTATTTTTTTCAGTTTATAAATATTTTTTTCAGCTTTATAAACTAACTTTTTTCCCCAACCTTTTCTTTGATATTTTTTTTCGATAGAAATAATTAATAACTCACAAGTATTTTTTAATTTTTCATCTTTATTATTTGATGCTATTAAATATAAAAAAACATCAATAAAATGATAAAAATTTTTGAAGTTAAAACAAATTAAATTAAGAAAAAATTTATAAAATATATTAATAAAATATTTTTTTATTATGACTTTATTAATATTATTATCTTTTCCATATATTACAAATCCACATACATCTTTTTTGTTTTCCAAAACGAAACCAAAATTATTTTCTTTGAGACATATCTGAAGATATACTTTAATCAATTTAGTTCCTAAAATACTATATAAATTTTCTTTAAGATTATTTTCCCAGATTTTTGATATTTGATTAATATGTTTTGACTCAATCTTTTTTACTATCATAATTTAAATTATTTTTTATCTGTTTCTTTTCAAATTAAAGAGTTAAATTGTTTTATATATTAATTATTATAAATACTTTTATTAATTAAAAATTTTATATGAAATTATTAAATATAAACAAATCAATTTTTTTTATCATATTTGCCTGGTTAATATTAACTAGTATTAATATAAATAAATCATTTCATATAGATGATACAGCATATTTGGAGATAGCTAAATGGATAGAAAGTAATCCATTAAATCCAATGTCTGCTGAAGTAAATTGGGGTGATAAACTTCAAGTAAATTGGGAAGATAAAAATATAAATAAATGGCAGTCATTTCATCCACCTTTATTTATGTACCTGATAGCTTTCTGGGGAAAGATTTTTTCATACGATGAAGTAAGCCTTCATATTTTGCTATCAATTTTTACATTTTGGGTAATTTTTAGATTTTATTCAATTTCTAAATTATTAGATAAAAAAGATCCAATATTTTTAACTCTAATACTTTGTATTTCACCAGCCTTAGTTATGGGACAAAATTTAATGCTGGATATTCCGCTTATGGCAATCTGGTTTGAATTTTTATTTTGCATTTTAAATTTTAAATATACCGAAGGCAAAAAATTTTTTTTAGCATCATTTTTATTTTCAATTGGAATGTTGTTAAAATATTCAACTATTTTATTATTTCCTATACTTTTGTATAAAATTTTAATTAGTAAAAATAAAATATTTAATTTAATTTGGCTTTCAATTCCAATTTTAGTTTTATTACTTTGGTCTTTATTCAATATTTATGATTTTGGAGGTATTCATTTTTTGCAAATGCCCCAAAAGACTATTTGGTTATATAAATATTTTGAATCATCAATAGGTTTTATAGTTACAATGGGAGCAGTTTCACCATTTGTTTCTATAATGATTTTAAATATTTATTTAGATAACTCGAAAAAAGTAATTCAACTAATTTTAATCTTTATTATAACTTTATCTCTTTTGAGTGCTCTAACAACAGTTATGACTTATTTTGTAAATTTAAATAATGGGTTCGTGAACAAGTTTCTATATTTTTTATTTTTTTTTAATGGATTAATTATTGTGATTTATTTTTTAATATTTACTTTTAAAAAAATTAAAATTTTTAATATTCATTCAGTTGATATAATTTTTATTTATTTGATTGTATCAATACCAATTTTTATTGTATTATTTGCCCCCTTTGTTGCAAGCAGACATGTTTTGTTAGTTTTACCTTTTTTAATTTTGTTTTTTTCCGAAAATTTAATTTTAAGATCTAAAGTTAAAATTATTATTTCATTTTTCTTTATCATTTTTTCTTTGTCGACAATTATGTATTCAATTTCAGACTCAAATCTTTCAAAAATATACAAAATATATGCTAGTAAAATTAGTAAAGAATTAACTGGAGAAAACAATGTATGGTTTAAAGGTCACTGGGGATGGCAATGGTATGCAAAAAAAAATGGAATGAAACATTTAATTAACATTAATGAGATAAAAAATGGAGACTACCTAGTTATACCAAATAATGTTAGCGGATCATCTTTGCCAGAGTTAGATTTAAGTTTAGTAAAAAAATATACTATTGAGAAAAAATTAAAATATCAAAATTTTTCAACATTATTTTTCTATTCTTATTTTAATTTTTATAATATGAATATAAAACAGAAGTTTTATTCAAATGAACCTATAGAAATATTTAGCATTTATCAGTTAAAAAAATGAAAAAAATAACCCCAATATTAATATATTTTTTTTCAATATTAATTTTTATTTTAAGCTGGGATTATATTAATTTGCCATATGATGAGCAAAATAAAATCATAGCAGAATATTATGAAAAAAAAATTAATCCAGTCAATGACACTTTTAAATTTTTATTATTTATTGTTTTTCCATCTTTAATTTTCTTAACTTCCTATTTTAAATTGAACAAGAATACTTATTCAATAAACCCATTAAATAGAGATTTTTTTTTGATTAATGAAAGCAAAGATATTAAATTTCAAAATTTAAATACTGTTGCTGCAATTATTATTTTTTTTCTAATTTTAGATTATCTATTATTTGACTTTACTTGGTATCATCGAGAACTAGACTTTTTTCATGAAGGTACTCACTTAGTTCCTCCTATTAATTATAAACACAACCAGTCATTTTGGTTATCAACTTTTTATGATTATGGTTTTATTGCAAATAATCTTTCAACTATTATATGGGGCATTATTGGCATTGAAAGTATTGGCTCTTCAAGGTTTATTAATATGTCCATTCCATTGTTAAATAAAATAACTTTAGTTTTTATAGCAAAGGAAATCGCAAATAGGGTAGATCTTAAAAAAAGCTTTAAATTATTTTTTTTTATAATCCTGGCACTAGGTATTGTTAATTTATGTAGATATAAATATTATGGAATAAGTTTTTACAGTATCAGGCATTTAATTTTTTTAATTTTTTTTCTAATTTCTATAATTGCTTTTTCTACACAAAAAAAAAATAAGTTTTTTTTAGTTGGCTTATTTTCTGCGCTAGGACCTTTTTGGTGGCTTGATACCGGTTTATATATCAATTTATTAATAATAGTTATTATGTTCTATTGTTTAATAATTAATAAACCCAAGTTTGCAATTTCAACTTTAATGGGCGTTGCATTTTCGTGGATGATTATTTTTATTATCTTTCCACTTGATGAATTAAAAGAATTTTATTCACAATATCATTTTTTATACAGCGTATTTCCGTATTTACTAGGTATGGAATACTCAAAACCCTTTATAAATATTTTTGATTGGTACACTAGACCATACATATTTTTTCCAATAAATATAATTTTACTTACTTATATAAATTTTGATAAAAAATTGAATTCTAATAAAGAAACTAAAGTAATTTTAAATTTTTTATTTGTATGTTCGGTAGTTCTATTTCAGTCTGCTTTAGTTAGATCTTCCGGTAAACATGTTATATATTCATTTGGCTCAATATTATTTCTTTTTTATTTTTTATCTTTGTACTTATCAGCACGTTTTTTTAGCAATATAAAGTTTTTTGAAAATATTTCTGAAAAAATTTATAATTCCAAAACTTTATTTTTTACTACTTTTTTAACTTTAATTTTTACTTTTATTTTTAGACTTGACATTGATAAGTTTAAAAACTTTCAGAAAATAAAGGAAAACATTGCTGGTCTAATATATTTGGATGATAATAAAACACTTAATAAGGATTATCATTCATTTGTAAAATTTTATCAAAATTTAACTTATGAAGATAATTGTGTTCAAGTATTCACTGACAATGTTTCACTTCCATATTTTTTAGATAAACCAACTTGCACGAGATATTACATTTCTAATAATTTAGTAACAGGTTGGACAGATTTAAGTTTTATTAATGAATTTGAAAAAAATAAACCGAAATATATATTGTATTCAGCGCCAGATAAAATACTTGTTAATAAAGAAAATATGAGTACCGTAATTAGTTACGTAAATAAAAACTATAAATTTCATGTAAATTTTGAAGGATATATAATTTATAAAATAATTGAGTAAAAAATGATAATTACTAAAACACCACATCGAATTTCTTTTTTTGGAGGAGGATCTGATTATCCTGAGTGGTACAAATATTATGGTGGCAAAATTTTATCAACAACAATTGATAAATATATTTATATTTCAATTAGAAAGTTGCCTCCTTATTTTGGATTTAAATATAGAATTGTCTGGTCAAGAGTAGAAAATAATAAAAACCTAAGCTCAATTAAACATAAAGTTGTAAAAAGTATGCTGCCATATATGAAAATAAAAGATGGAATGGAAATACATTATCAAGCAGATCTTCCTGCAAGAACTGGACTTGGTTCCAGTTCTTCTTTTGTAGTTGGTTTACTTAATGGTCTTTCTGAATATAAAAATATAAAAATAAAAAAAGAAAACCTAGCAAAAAAAAGTATTTATTTTGAAAATAAAGTTTTAAATGAATATGTCGGTGTGCAAGATCAAATCTCTGCATCTATTGGTGGTCTTAATAAAGTTTTAATAAATAAAAAAGGTAATTTTAAAATAAAAAAAATATCTTTAAACGAAGAAAAAAAAAAATTCTTTATAAAAAATCTAGCACTTGTCTTTACTGGCATAAATAGGACTGCCAGTGAAATTGCAGGGAAATATGTAAATAATTTAAGAAAAAAATTTTCTAATCTTAAAGAAATAGTCTCACATGTTGACGAAGGTGAAAAACTCTTAATCAATGGTCATTTCAATGATTTTGGAAGACTTTTAAATGAGTCTTGGCAATTTAAAAAAAGTTTAAGCCCAATTATTTCGAATACAAAAGTAGATAATCTATATGAATATTTTAAAGACAATGGCGCTCTAGGAGGTAAACTTTTAGGCGCTGGCGGTGGAGGATTTATGTTATTTTATATTCCAAATCACCTAAAAAAAAAAAATTTTAATGAAAAATAAGAAAATAAAAATTGTGCCCTTTAATTTGACAGATAGAGGTTCAGAAATAATTTTTAAAAATAAATGAGAAATCAATTTAAACATTCTTTGATGGATAATAATATTTTAAGACAAGATCTTAATTCTATAATTAAATTTTTAAAAAAAAAAAATATTGTTCTTACCCAATCTAAATATGTTAGAAAATTTGAAGAAAATTGGTCTAAATGGTTAGGGGTAAAATATAGTGTTTTTGTAAATTCTGGAAGTTCAGCAAATATTTTATCTCTTGCGGTTTTAAAAGAATTTACAAAAAAAAAAGAAATAATTGTACCTAGTCTGACATGGGTTTCTGATATTAATGCAGTTACTATGAATAACTTTAAACCCAAGTTTGTTGATGTTCAATTGGATAGTCTTTCGATGAAGTCAGAGGATATTAAAAAAAAAATTAATAAAAATACTGCAGCTATATTTTTAACACATGCTCAAGGTTTCAATGGATTATCAAATGAGCTTCTAAAATTAATTAAGGATAAAAAAATAATTTTATTAGAAGATGTATGTGAGTCACATGGAGCTACTTTTAAAAATAAAAAATTAGGTACTTTTGGAATGATATCAAATTTCTCTTTTTATTACGCTCATCACTTAACCACAATAGAGGGAGGAATGGTTTGCACAAATAATAAAAAAGTATACGAAATTGCTAAAATTATAAGATCCCATGGAATGTTACGTGAGTCAGGAAATAAAATATATGAAAGCTCAATAATAAAAAAAAATCCTAAATTGTCACCAAAATTTATTTTTCTTTTCCCAGGTTATAATTTTAGAAATAATGAAATAGGAGCTGTTCTTGGACTTAGCCAGTTAAAAAGGTTAAATAAAAATAATAAAATTAGATCAAAAAACTTTAAGTTTTTTTTAAAAAATTTAGATTCAAATAAATACTTTAAAGATTTTAAATTAACAGGTAGTTCTAATTATGCATTTCCTATAATACTTAAAACTAAAAATATTTCCAAAAGAAATTATTTTGAAAAGATTTTAAAGAAAAATAATATAGAGTTTAGAAGGGGTAATGCAGGGGGCGGAAATCAGTTGCGTCAACCATACTTAAAAAATTTGACTAAAAAATTAAACTTGAAAAATTTTAAAAATGTCGAACATATACATTTTTTTGGCTACTACATTGGAAACTATCCAACTCTTACTTTAAAAAAAGTAAAAAAAATCTGTAATATATTAAATTCAATAAAGATTTAATTACTTTATTAATAAATAAAAATTTGACTAAGCTTAAAAATACCTTATTAAGATTATAATTTTATAGTATAATATAGAAACTTGTTATGACAATTAAAGAAGACAGAATAAGAGACGCGAATTTATTAAAAAAATATCATAAATCTTTAGTTTATGATTACACAGAATATCCAACAAAAGGTAATTGGGATCATTCATTTGGATCACAACAATACCAAGATTCTTTAAAGGATTGGATTGGTAGAAACCCAAAAAAACCAATATTATTTTATGTACACACCCCATTCTGTGAACAGCTGTGCTGGTTTTGTTTGTGTAGCAAAGAAATAACCCAAGATTATGAAAAAGTAAAAAAATATCTATACGATTACCTATTTAAGGAGATTGATATGTTATTTAATTTTCTTGAAAAAAATAATTTAAAACTAAATGTAAAAGAAATTTATTTTGGCGGTGGTTCTCCAACGTACTATAAAAATGCTGAATTTGAAAAACTTACAGAAAAATTAAAAAGCTCATTTGATTTTTCACAGGTAGGGGATTGGTCTGTAGAAATAGATCCTAGAAGAGTTGATGAAGAAAAACTACTTTTTTATAAAAATTGTGGTGTAAATAGAATTTCATTTGGTGTTCAAGATTTTGACAAAAAAGTACAGGAAAGGATAAACAGAATACAACCTTCAGAAATGTTAGAAAATTTACTTACTAAGAAAATAAGAGAAACCTACCCTGCATTCAATTTTGATTTGCTAGTAGGTTTGCCAGGCCAAACTACAAAGAGTATATCTGAAACTATGGACAGAGTAGTTGAATTAAAACCAACTCAGCTACAAACAATGATGATGCATTATAAACCTAACACAAGAAAGTATATGATTAATATGCTTCGTGATGGCCCTCTGCCAGATTTTTATGATAGAAAGATTTTATATAAAATTGTTGATGAAAAACTTATTGAAGCTGGATACAAAAGAACAGGTTATGAAAGTTATGCTTTGCCAGGAGACCCAATAGAGAAAAGCTATAATGAAGGTAAAACTTATTATGCAGCATTAGGATCACAAAAAGGAGACGCTACAAATTTTGTAGCTGTTGGCAGTTCTGCACACGGAACATTAGGTGATGATTATTATAGTCAAAATTTTTATGAGCAAAATTTATATAGAAATAATTTAGAAGAAAATAAGTTTCCTATTTATAGAGGCATGAAGCTTGATAACAACGACAAAATTAGAAGAGATGTAGTAAAAACATTAAGAACTTATTTTGAGATAGACTTTGAAGACTTTGAAGAAAAATATAAAATTAATTTTAAAGAATATTTTAAAAAAAGTTTTGATAATTTGAATGAGCATTTAAAAGATAATTTGATAAAAATTGATAAAAATAAATTAACCATCTCAGAGCTTGGTTTTCAATTTTCATCAGTAATTTGTCATGCATTTGATGATAAAAATATTTAAATGGTTAAAAAACTCCTATTAAAAGATCACGATAAGACTTTTTTTAAAAATAATGGATACATAGTTTTTAAAAATTTTTTCCAAAAAAAAAAATTAAAAAAAGCTTGCTTAAAAATTCCTAAAATATTTAATGGTATATATGATACCGGGATATCTCCAGATAAAGTAAAGTGGGACAGAAAAAATAAAAAAAAAATACCAAGACAATTATGTAATGTTTGGAAATCAGATAAAATTTTAAGAAAAATAATTACCGATGAAAATTTAGCAAAAATTGCAGCTGAACTTATGGGTTGGAATGGAATAAAATTAGGACAAGACAGTCTTATGTGGGTACCACCTAAAAATGGTGGAGTTAGCATGCACCAGGATAACCCTTACCAGGATTGGCATAGTGCAAAAAAAACTATTACATGTGTAATAGCACTGAGTAAGGTTAACAAAAATAACTCTGGTTTACAATTTTTAAAAGGATCTCATTTAACTGGAAAGCACAAGCCAATTAAATATTTTTTCAATGGTAATAAATTTGATTATACAATTAAAAATAAAAAATTTATGAATCTTAAAAAAATTTGTGTCGAAGGAGATTCGGGAACTATATCCTTCCATCACGGAAATACTTGGCATGGATCAAATATAAACAAATCCGGGAAAGATAGAATTTCAATATCGGTACATTATATCCCTTTAAGCTCGAAATACTCTAGAAATATTTCACATTCAATATATAGTCATTATAGAAAATTTAACACTTTAAGTATGGATGAAAATTATTTTCCAACTTTATGGTCAAAGTTAAAAAAAAAAAGGAGTAGGTTTTTAGATTAAATGCATAATACTCAGGATTATAAAGAACAAAGGAATTTAAATTTTACACCTGAAGAAAATTTAAATTTTATTGCAGATAATATTGATAAAATTTTTTCTAAAAAAAAAATAGAAAAAGTTTTATTGATTAGTCCACCACAGTTTCAAACATCAAATTTTGATTTAGACATGTTTGAGAGCAGAAGATATTTTAATTATCCACCATATGGAATAGGTCTTCTAAAGGCAGCACTAAATAATACAAAAAGCAAACCTCAAGTAAAAATTATAGACTTAAATCATGAATTACTTAAATTTCTGGATGAATTTTTAAAAAAAAATGAAAACAAGTTTATTAATACTAAATCAAATGATTTCAATTTAAAATTTAAAAATTATTTAAATTCAAATTACGAATATAATTCTTTTGATGCTGATACAGGAAATAATTCTGACTTAACTATTGAAGATATTATGGAACCAATCCTAAAAAAATATTTTAAAGAATATTCCCCAGATCTTATTGGTATTTCATGTATGTTTACAATGACACATAAAAGGATGATAAGAATTGCACAGATATCAAAAGAATGCTTACCAAATTCTAAAGTATTTGTTGGGGGTGTCCACCCAACTTCATCATCAGAATTAATTTTAGATGAGGAGCCTAGTATTGATTTTGTTAGTTTGTTTGAAGGAGACATAAGTTTACCAGCATTTGTGGATTATGTGAATTCATCTGAAAAAGACAGAAAATCACTAAAACAACTAGGAATGAAAGCCGATGGAAAATATTTAGAAATACAAAATAGATCACATCCTTCAGGAGATATAATTAATTTAAGACCTGATTATGGAGATTTGAAAATTAATGAATTCAGTGATCTTGGAGAGATCGGAGCTTACAGGTTTTGGTGGAATAAAAATACAAAGGCCTCAACTATTTTATCTAATAGAGGATGTAGAGCGCGATGTTCTTTTTGTAGTGTAAGAAATTTTAATGGAAAAGGTGTAAGAGGTAGAACATATGAATCCGTAGTTGATGAATTACAATACTTAAATGAAGTTCATGGTATTAATCATGTTATGTGGTTAGACGACGACCTTCTATTTGATAGAGAGAGAACGATAAGCATGTTTAATGAAATGGTGAGAAGAAACTTGAATATTACTTGGGATGCTTCTAATGGAATCATAGCATCAGCTTTGAAAGATGAAGTACTCGATGCAGCAGCAGAATCAGGTTGTATTGGAATGCATTTTGGTATTGAGAGTGGAAATGATGAAATTCTTAAAAGTGTACATAAACCATCAGGAAAGAAACATTATCTTGCGCTAGAAAATAAGTTAAAAAAATATCCTCAAATTTTTACGAAAGGTTTCTTAATGGTAGGTTTTCCCAATGAAACCTTAGCACAAATGCAAGAAACTATTGATATGGCTGTTCAGATAAATCTTGATTGGTATACTATACAAGTGGTCCACCCTCTTCCAAAAACTGAAATGCATCAACAAATGGTTGAAATGGGCTTAATTACAGATGATAAAGTTGAAGATGAAAAACTTAACTATGGAAATAGATCAGGAAAAAGAAAAGAAATCGAAGAAGGTTTGAATATTTCTAAATTTAATGATCCTTTCATAGGAGACCTAAGTATTGTACCCCAAAAAGAAAGCATGGAGGATATTTGGTTTACAGCGGATTTTAAAATAAACTATGAGCGTATTGTCAATATACACGACATACAAAAATTGAAAAAATTAAAATGCTTTTTGGAATTCATATCAAAAAAAATAAGTAAAAAAAATCCTCTAGTGAGCTTTTATAGTGATCTAATTGAAGCAAGACTTAATAACGATGAAACAAAGAAATTCCACCCCAGCTCAATAAAAGGTAACAATTCATTCTGGAAATCAAGATTAGATGTCCTAATGAAAGATACTTATGACATGCTTTAGTGATAATTTTATTGAATAATTCACATCTTAAATTTTAACTTGACTTATAGCATTAAAAAAAATAACTAGACTTCATACTGAAGTTTGGTGGGGAATCTGTGTGAAATTCACTAGCTGTTCCTGCAACCGTATAGTCGGAGCGCCACCCAGTAAAGTCCGCTGTTGAATGAAGGCCAGGAAAAGTCTAGTTCTACAATTT
>MDSW01216213.1_pt1 | contig 20454 bp, 12 predicted proteins | sample 811171 | NCBI WGS metagenome assembly MDSW01 (sample SAMN05326641, study PRJNA326480) | marine metagenome | isolation source: seawater | place: Atlantic Ocean: North West | collected 2012 | reverse complement strand
GGGCCATCCTAGTTTGGATGCGATTGTCAGCCAGACGGCCGCCGCGAGCAAAGAGGCCAGCATGCCATATACCAGTATATTGGCATCATTAACCGCTTCGCTGTCAATTATGCCTTTTCGTATCGTGGCAGTTACTTCACCGCCCGCGAGAAATGCTCCCAAAAATTCAAATATCGCCGCGATAATAATGGCCTGTTTGATTGTTATAGCCTTAGAACCTACCGAGGTAGCCATCGCGTTAGCGACATCGTTTGCGCCGATACCCCACGCCATGTAAAGACCGAACAAAACAGCGAGTGCCAGTAGAATAGTCGTTGCTTCCATTGAGTTCCTTACCCTTTCTTATTTGACCACTAAAGATTCGCGTACCACAGTACGGACTTTACATGACTCAATTGTGACAACCCAAACCAGTCTCTTCCTTCTTCCATATCGCACCGTCGCGACAAGTCTAGCCAGCAAAACCCTTAAACGAAGTCGACGCTTAAGTTTGAGCCGTAAAGACTAGACATGCTGGCGTAAACTAAACGGTGTTGTCACCTAAATGTCATAAAAATGTAACAAATTTGTAATATTTAAATATTTTTGTTATATTTGTCATGTGGAAGTGCAATTGGAGCAGATTATGACCTTAAAAATGAACTTACCTAAATCCGTGTGGACCACGTTGGTAATGGCAACCAGTTTGACTGGGTGTGCCTCTTATCACACAGACTCTCCGACACATAGCTGGTCGTCTGACCAGGCAACTATCAGTGAATATCGCCTCGACAACTATGACTGTATATCTGATGCCAAAACGGAAGAACAAGAATTAAGGCAGAATACTGCGCAATTTCAGGAATACGCTAACTGCATGAAAAGGAGGGGTTACGCTCTGCGAACCTACTAGGCCCTAGACTAGGCGTTCATCCTTTCTTTTGGGATCCGGCAGGTCAGGCATTATGACTGCCCTGCCCCCATTTGATTCACACGACTCGAAAATAGTTTGCTTGAAATAATTAGTAATTCTCGCCTCTGAAACTATCAACATTCCCCGATCCAACCCACCATTGCAAAAGTTGCCCTGCGCTAAAATATTCTTGCTCTCCTGGAACAACCCAAGACTTGTTAGAAACAAAATAAAGAGACCATTAAGCATGATTCGTGACCGATAAGATATCCGAGACTTAGATTCGATCTTCATTGTGTCAATACGATGACAGGAAAATTACAAATCGATGAAATCTTTACGTTATTTATTCAGATTCATATATTTGTCACAAATTGAATACAAACTTTACCCCGGTACGTTTGGAGGAAAAATGGCTCCGTATATTCTTATCGTAGAGGATGAGCCCGACATTCGAGAACTACTTAACTTCACTATATCTCGAGCAGGATTCGATATAGTAGAGGCCGAAAATGCAGAAGATGCGCTGAAGCTGCTTGACCGCGGCGCCCCAGAACTCATGATTATAGATTGGATGCTCCCTGGCATGGACGGCATCGATCTGGCTAAACAAATTCGCTCAGACGATATCTTCAGTAAACTACCGATTATTATGCTGACGGCCCGTGGAGAGGAGATTGATAAACTCAGGAGTTTCGAGGCAGGTGTCGACGACTACGTAACAAAACCCTTCTCCCCGAAGGAATTGACGGCGCGAATCAAAGCACTTCTAAGAAGAACGGGACAACCGGAAAATCATGAGCTTTCTGTCGCTGGAATCAGAATGGACCTCACAAGCCACAGGCTATTTGTGAACGACAAAGAAGTCGCTATCGGTCCCACAGAATTCAAATTGCTTGAACTTTTTATGCGCCACCCAAACAGGGCCTTTGACCGCTCCCAACTGTTAGACCGAGTATGGGGAAGGAGCGTCTATGTCGAGGAAAGAACTGTTGATGTTCATGTTCTCCGGTTGAGAAAGGTACTAAAGCCTTCCGGTAGGGACCATATCATAGAAACAGTTCGAGGTTTAGGTTATAGATTGGCGTCCTAGACCTTGGGGCCAAAGAAACCCGGCAGATGCCGGGTTTCTTTATTGCTACTTTTTCAAAAATCGTACTTAGCCGAAGCACTAAATCCCATGCCGGGCTTTTCTTCAAAAACCATAACAGTTCCTCTCTTTAGCTCTATCGCCTCATCGAGAATGTTTTGAAGCTTGATCTTCACAGTAAAGTTTTCCGATGGATACCAAGCGTAAGCAATGTCCATGGAACTGAAAGGTTGTTCATAAACATCCTGAGTACCATTACGACCTGCCGTATAAAGCCTTTCTCCAAAGACGTTAAACATTAGCGAGGCGGTATGCTCACCACTCTCTGAGTCGTAGCCTAGCATCACATTCACCACATAATCAGAGGCTCCCTGCGCGGGTCGCTCATTATTAGTCGGATTATCTGCCAAAACACCTGCCACGGTCTCAGAATCCTGCAGCGTGGCGTTCCCCTTAACGAAAAGTGTCTCGCCCCATGCGCCAAATCCACCGAGTTCATAAAGGCCTTCCACCTCTAAACCCGTTACAGTTGTCGATTCCGCATTGATAATCTCTCTGGCTCGGTTGGTATCACTTGCGCCAACCTCAAAGAACTCGATTGGATCACTGATGTCTTTATAAAATCCTGAAACCGTGAAGCTATTTCCATTATCAAAAAACCAATCAGCTCTTACATCGAAGTTTGATGATTCAGCAGGAGTAACATTTTCGTTACCGTAGACAATCTCACCCGTAAAAGGATCTTGGTAGCTTGCGTCCATAACTTCTCTCAAGTCTGGCCGAATCGCTGTGGAGCTATAGCCCAATCGAAGCTGGAATGTTTCCGCTAACCAATCGCTCTTGTAGACCATAGAGGCCGCCGGGAAGAATCCACTATCCTCGAATACCGCGTTCGCTAATTTGGCAGCATTTTCGCTCGCAGTATCACTGGTAACATAGTTATAGGGTAGCTGAGGGTTGTCTGCCGTATATCCATATATATCCCAAGGTAGCGCAACTTGCCGATAGTACTCATCTCGTGCACCAACCGAGACGGTGATAGAGTCGCTAAAGTCCCAATCAACGATTGCATAATTCGCATCTGTCATTAGCGCCGCCAGGTAGCTTCTGGTGGCCTGTCCCTGAACCCCAAACTGAAACCCGTAATTCGCATTGGTTATATTCGAATCGGAAAGCACCTCAGAAATGGAGCCTCCCAGTATCCCAACTGCTGACAGTGCAGAGGAACCAACTCCAAACTCTCTTTGTTCGTACGCCCTCATTTTTTGATCATGCTGATAACCAAATCTGACGCTTAATATAGAACCATTGACTTCGAAGGGTATGCTCCCGTTCCATCCGTAACTTACCACGTCGTCTTCGAGATCAGTGAACCGAAAATCAACAGCAGAAGTATCTCTCGACATGGCGGAAGTCTCTACCGCACCGGTAGTGAGATTAGTCCCTGTTAAATAAGCACCTGTAACCTGATTAGGCATTTTCGTTTCAGCAAGGGATTCAGACCAGAACCATTCTATTTTCGACTCCTCCGGTAGAAAGCTCACCAAGCTACCGATGTCGCCTGGTAGGCTTGAAAGGACGTCGCGTGTGTTGAAACCGAGTACATGACTTCCTCTGAACTGAACCACATTTAACTCTCGCTGCTCGTACCTGATACCGTATATTCGGTTTCCTATCCCAGTAGATAGACCAGTATTTTCGTCAAAGTAATCGTATATCGAGACCTCATCGTCTGTGTTGCGAAGGAACAAGTTCGAGACGCTTAGATCATGCTCGTCAAACAGTCTCGCCCCAATTGTTGATGTACCGGTCATGCCTACCGAGAAAGTTGACTCCTCTCGGGTACCGAAAAATTCGGTTGGATCGATTTGTTCGAAAGTCTTCGTTGTTCGTTCTCGCCACTGGCTGTCATAGCCGCCACTAAACTGAAAGCCGAGCATCACTGAATCAGAAAGATCAAAAGTATTCCCAATTGAAAACTTCCCACTGAAGTCCGGACTGCTCTCGTCAGCTTCGCGTATCGCCACGTCTCGATTTAGAGACGCCGCTAACTGCCGATTAATTTCTGAAGCCGCCGCATTAGTAATCCCTATATCCTTAAAATATCCGATCTGCCTTCCTTCTGTTTTCATTAGCTGCTGCGCTATCGCGGTAGGGCTCATTTGTCCCTGAAACTGTTCTAGCCGACTCATTACGAGCGAAGGCATGCCTCGAGTCCCATCATCAGTGCCCCATCGATCATCGCCACCTCCGTTGTAGGTGAGAACGTCACCGCTCAAAGCATTGTTCATCCCCGACCCTAACTCCGCACTGAAGTTAAAACCCTTGTCAGGGAAAGGATTCGTCCTGATGTCGACGGATCCACCCGCGAAGTTCGCAGACATGTCAGCCGTGTAGGTTTTCTGCACTGACAGACTACTTACTATAGATGCCGGAAACAAATCCAAGGGAATAACATTCCGCGACAGATCGGGGGATGGGATATAGGCTCCGTTGAGTGTACTTTGGGAATACCGCTCACCCAAACCGCGAACGTAAATAAATTTGTTATTTATTAATGTCAAACCAGGAACTCGCCTCAACGCTGCGGCTACGGTTGAGTCGCCCATTCTGCTGATCGATTCCGCGTCTAAAACGTCTACAATCGCTTCGTCTTCCTGGCGTTCCAGTAATAACTGTTGAGAAGAGCCTAAGAACCGGCCTAGGACAACCTGTTCCTCAAGAACTCCACCACCCGCATCAGAGCTTTCCTCCTCAGCAAATGCTATCGAGCCTGCCAAAATCGAGCTAAGTATCCCTAGGGATAATAAGCTCTTGTTTATTTGAAAATTCATACCTTGCCTCTCTTTAGTCGATCCAGATAGCTATACCATCCTCTCTTGTGACTGACTCGAACCCAAAAAGGAGCCTATAAATTCCTCACGCTGCGTAAACCAGCACAACCGGAGGCTCTTCCCAGGACACGACAATCGTCGTGTCCTATGAAATGTTTCTTTATCAGTCTGGAGTGAAATGACCTACTCGAACCAAAGAGCCTGACCACGGTTTCCATCAAAGATTCCGTAAGCCCACGAGGCCCAGTTTGTCCCGCCACTTGGTAAGGCGCCACCGGCATATGCGGCACCACCTGCTGGAGTCGCACCCGTTGTCAAACCAAAGATTGCAGGTGTCCCATCAACCAGAACGAGTCCGTCGTCTGCAGCTGCAGTCGGGTTTACAACAACGTTCTCGGCGATGTCAGCAAAAACCACGTCGTTGTTCGCTACAAGCCAATCGCTTACGTTGGAACCAGCTATAGTCTTGCTCGACTTGGTAAACGCTGCAAATACAGCTCCATTTATACTCGCGTTACCTAGAGCAAAGCCATCAGAAGCAACGGTATCGTCGACCCGAATCGCCCAGTTATCAGAACCAGCTTCAGACACCTGCAAGGTTCCGATCACCAATGCGTTCTCGATGGTCGGCCACAGTCCTTCCCTGAGACGGAATCCAGCGCCAGGATCATGAGTTCCGGTGGCAGTAGTCCCAGCCGTTACGTTGTCGCCACCTACTTTTTGAACCGGCGAGAAAATACATGTCAGGTTCTTTATCGTTGGACGACTGTTCAACTTTCTGGTGAACATGTCTTGAATGAATGCATCGGTCTTCGAGCTGTAGCTGCCAATTCCGTCTGCTTCTATACAACGGTTGCCATTTGTCTCGCTCTGAATGACCAATGCATTGGTGATTGTACCGTTGTAACCTTCGTCGATATCAATCGAATCATCGTTTACATAGATAGCTACATAGTTATCCATATTGACCGCTCCGCCAAAAAACTCGAAGCCATCGTCATAAGTGGAATAAGCCTGAGCATTACTAACCGTCGTTCCGCTTCCAACGCCGGTGAAAGTTATACCGTTTAGCTCGTCTCCGTTTGCAACCTGTGCACCGGTGTGCTTCACGATAAAGTATTCCAGCACTCCTGAATTATCAGCGTCATTGTCGCCCCCGTATCGGTTCGTGTCTTGTCCTTCTGACCCCTCCGAACCAAGATCACAGGTCCCATCTAAAGCAAACCCAGCTTCACCTCTCGTTCCTGTGTAACTGCACTTATTGGTGACCGCAAACCCATTGATTACCATTCCACCCCATTGGCTTATTGCCTCTGGAGATTCGATCGTGCCTTGCACATCTGACAAGGACGTAATCGTAATTGGCTTCGCTTCGGTGCCCCTCGCAAAGATTTGAGATCCTCTACCGATGACAAAGAATTTAGTGTTGTCAACAAACGCCATGGTCACGCCAGCTTCTAGCGTTATTTTGGGCCCATCACCACCTTTCGTAATTCCGTCTAGTGCAAGTTCTGCTGCGGTCGCACCGACATCTCCGACGAATACACTTCCGTAGAAAACATGAGCCCCATCATCAGCCAAGTCAGTAAGCGTCATATCGGTAGTAATATTTACACCTGAATCGGCGAACGCTGTTGAATAAAAACAGTGCGGCGCCTCGAAATCACCTTGAATCGTCCCGTTTGATGCACAGGGATTCGTTTGAGCAGCTGCATTGCTGACTGAATTGTCCACCGAAGAGTCGTTCGTTACGGGCGAAATGTTAATATCGCCTGAGCCGCCGCACCCCACAACAACACCGCCAGCCACAACAACCGCCAGTATTTTTCTAAAAAAAGATCCTTTAATGTCCATTTTTTACCCCATAAATGACAAAGAAACACGCAAATCGCGTGCTCCAGAATGCTAGTTTTAGATCTTGAAGGTTACGTGACTATTTGATGTCAGTTTGATGACTAATAAGTTTCAAAAATATTACAAGCGAGGAGGATGAGCCCGAAAGCTCTATTTAGGTAACGCATAGTTAATCCAAATATGTTCGCTCCGGCTAGGTGCCTCACGACCTTGCGATCAATCTGATCGGAGAACGGCTTCCCTCAACCCACAATTTTAGTGACGGCAAGCACTGGCTCTTCCTTCACAAAGTGGACAGAATACGAGCAACGAGCGGGTGCCTAACAACGTCACCGTGACCAAGTTTAACAGCTTTTATTTGCTCAACGGGCTCCAGTCGGCTCACAAGTTCAGACAGCCCAGAAATACCTGGCAGGAGGTCTGATTGATCCGGATCTCCAGTCAGCACCATGGTCGTATGCCATCCATATCGAGTGACTAACATTTTTAACTGCGCATAGGAGCAATTTTGAGCCTCGTCTACTACGATGAACGAGTTATTAAAGGTTCTGCCGCGCAGATAGCCTATCGGCGCGATCTCAACAATACCCTCGAGCAAAAGCTGTCTCAGTCTCGAACCACCCATCCGCTCCGTTAGAACATCATACATAGGCCGTAGGTAAGGTGATAATTTTGCTTCAATATTCCCAGGCAAAAATCCTAAAGACTCGCCCGCCTCGATCGCTGGCCGGCAAAGCACCAGCTTGTCTACCCTCCCTTGATCTAGCGCTTCCACAGCCTTAGATATCGCCAAATAGGTTTTACCGGTACCAGCGGGTCCCGTTGCTAAAACCACGCCAGGGTGACTTAAGGCGTCGATTAACCGTTCTTGTTCAGGACTTTTGGGTGAAATATTCTTTTGATAGCTAGCTAGTTTCGGGGCTATATAATGGGGTTCGGACTGCGAAGATATTCGGGAGGAATGCTCTTCTGAATCCAATAATTGAAAGTTTCGTTGACGCTTACCGCCAGCCCGACGCCGGCCACTTGTTCTTCCCATAACGACTCCGCAAATAAAGTAACTATTAGTTTCCTGCGAAACAACCTGGGTAGTGTGTTCTTCTCGTAGCCTTCCAAACTACGCCAACATGCTACGACATCTTTATTTCAATATTATTAATCTGTGGAAAACAAATATTCTTTTGTCGTACTATAATTACGGATCGACCATACAAAAAAACGCGGCTTACGCCGCGTTTTCTCACCGAGGTCTCCTTCGGGAAGTTGGAGAGGGTGTTGGAGAGCCTCGGTCCCCGGGATTAATGGGAACTCATCGAAGGGATTAAAACTCATACTTAAGCCCTAGCTTGACCTGCCAAACCGATTGACGGTCATTGTTTCGGTAGGACCAGTTATCGTCGGTGTCAACGCCTGTTATAATCACTTGACCGTCATCGTTCACGCCGCCGTTTATGATTTTCCGGCTGTTGTTATAGCTGTACTCCCAGACTTGACCGTTTTCATCATCGAGCATGTTCAATAAGTTTTGAATATCGAAAAATATTTTCGCTTTGTGGCCATCAAGGTTAGGTATGTTTATTTCCTGTGTTAAACGCAAGTCGAGCCTCGAAAACCAACGACTAGTAAACGCGTTTCTTGGCGCTACCTGCCCTTTATACTCGCTGAGTTCAGAGTTGTTAATGTACGTCATCACCGTTGCGGCAGCCTCAGGACTTGAAAACGCGACCGCTGGGTCATCGGCACTCGAAGGAATGTAAGCCAGGGCGTTATCGGAGTAGAAAGCACCACCGTTAATGGCGTTATAACCAACGTCATCGTACATCACACTATAGGGTTCTCCGCTTTTTCTGACGAATACCAACGATATGCGAGACTCATTATCGCCGAACCAGTCGGCCTTAAAATCTATACTGGACACAAACTTATGCTCAGCCATCCAATTTGATCGTGCCGCGGGCAAGTTCTCACCGTCGTACCTTGGCATATAGTTATAATTTGAACCTGCCTGGGATGACGTGGCGCTATATACCGAATTCTTCTCAGTATTCGCATATCCGAAGTAGATAGCCATGCTGCCTCCCATCACATCGTCAAAAGATTGATTAAGAGTAAAACTCAGTGAACGCGCATTGCCTTTACCGGTATTCGTCAGCCAGTAGTCTTCCGCACCGTCATAAACCCCTCTTCCATCGGCCAGCACACCTGTCTGGATCAATCCCAAATCCTGATAAAACGGCGCTTGCCGCGTCTCGTCTTGAACCCACTCAAACGTTAAATCCGTTCCGGTAACCAAACTAAGATCCAATCCTAGGCTACCTCTCCATATAGTGGGTGGTTGAAAATTAGGATCAGTGCCTTGAGCGTCACCGAAGTATGCCGAGCGAACGGTGTAGTCACTAGTCGGACCTACCCAGAAGAATCGAGGGTCCGCGACCGAAGCAGCTGGCATAACCCCTATCGTGTCGCTAAAAGATCTGAATCGATTGTAGTCTGTTAAGCCTCCTGAGCGAGAATAAGCGTTCCCATACCAAACATCGGGTATGCGACCCAAGAAGCTACCAACACCTCCTCTCAAGCGACCGGCAATAATACTATCACTCTCCGCAAACATCGTATTCTTTGCATCTAGGTCAAAAGAAAATCTTGGATTCACTTGCTTGAACTCAAATTTACTGTTGTTCGGCACGCCGTTTCTCGCGAGAAAATTCGGATTCAGCACAGGCTCTGAAGGTGTAGAGGTTTCGACATAACGCACACCGAACATCAAGCTGAGGTCCGGTGTGACGTACCATGTGTCTTGCAGATAAGCTGTCATTTTCTCAACATCAAAATTGGCCGCTGCAGTCTCAGGCTTGTCTATCCCCGCAAGCGGAATGTGAAACCTCAAGTAACTCCATTGACCTGATTCGAAGTCTGATATCGAGTCAAAATGCACCTCTCCATTATATCTCGCGATAAACAGGTTGTAGGTAGAACCGTCCTCAAAATCGAGCCCCCCTTTGATCAGATGGGAGTCCAGATTGTATTCAGCCTTGAGGTTCAAACGCTGGCGATCGACCATAATGTGGTTCGCTCCACGATAACGGTCTCCTCCTAGGTACACATTGTCGCTGTTTCCGTCCTCGTCAGAGACCTCAATGTTCACCTCAGGAAACAATCCGTCACCAATCGAGCTGTCGTCTTCTTCCATCTCATAAGAACTCCAACGAATCTTAGTGGACAGCCTTTCAGTCAAGTCACTCCATAAAGTGACGGACATGGTGTCGATAATCGGTGGCTTTACATAGTAATTGTTACTAAATACTGTATTACCTCGGTTATATCGACGTGGCAACAAGCTTTCGACCTTCGAATATTGGACCTGGCCCCTATGTCGATCACTCAGATTGGCATCGAGCTTCACACGGTATTCGGTTTGCTCCTCTGGGAATGATACATTGCTAATATCACCCGCTTCATAGCCATAAACACTACTGGCTATATTTTTAATCTGATCAGCCATCGCTGTTGTGACCACTTCTGCAGAATTCACTGCGCCGCTGTCCTTGGTGCCGTACAAGGCCGGCTCAGCGCTTTCGAAAGAAGAGTAGCCGGCGAAAAAGAAAAGTCGGTCCTTGACGATCGGTCCGGAAATCCAACCAGACATATCGGTTTCTTCAAATTCAGGGAACTCATTTCCGTTCGCATCTTGCCCGACATTAGCCTCGGTAAAACTGTTGTAGTAGACGCTTCCGTGATAGTCGTTGGTACCCCTCTTCGTGACCGTTAATATTGATCCAGCAGATGTATTCCCTCTGGAAGTATCAAAAGGCGCAATGTCGACCGAAATCTGATCAACGAATTCCATGTCGATCGGGTTACGCATCGTGCCGAATCCATTAGCATTCAACCCGAACGGGTCATTTTGACTGATGCCATCGATCATAAAGTCATTAAACCGATTATTAGCTCCCATGACAGAAATTTCTGTGGACCGACTATTTGCGCTGTTGATAGTGACCCGCGGATCTAGTCTGACGTAATCTGCAATAGAACGGTTAATCGTGGCAATGGCATCGATCTGGTCTCTATTCAGAATTGTGGAAGGCCCAACATCATCTGAGCCGACAATACGCTCGGCGGTAACCGTCGTTTCTTCCATTAGCTCTTTAGACATCGCAAAATTCAGATCTCTACGCTTATCAGCGCTCAGAAAGACATCGGTAATGAGTTGATCCTGATATCCCTCTGCCTCGACTTTAACGGTGTATGGACCTCCGATAGGCAGGAAATACAAGACATAATTTCCGCTAGCGCCTACTTCCGTAGTCTTTTGTAAGCCTGTAGGGATGTGCGTGGCAGTAACGTTTGCACCCGCGACACCTACATTTCCTCGGATTGACGCGGTAGTTTCAACATCTGCGCTCACCGATGAGATTAAACATGAGGCGATGGCTAGAGCCAAGCTGACGCGGGATGCGATACCACTTGAACTAAGTCGGAATAAACGAAACATTAACACTTCTCCATAATTAACTGTATTCGATCAGGACAAAAGCCAGCGTTCAAAAACGCTGAGTTCTAAATCCTATTCGCTTAATGTTTCAAAAGCGTGGAGAAATTATTTCAAAATTATTTCAAAATTATTTTCCAACCACCATGAGGGTCAAGCATCAGAAAAATAGTTGCGAACATGCTATTTTTGACGGATGGATGCAATGCGAAAAAGAAAAAATGAAACTCCCCTCATAAATAGAGAATTCGCTCAACTCGAATTCAATCGACGGGTACTAGCAATGGCTCAAAGCTCAAAGGTGCCCTTGCTTGAGAGATTACGTTTTCTGTGCATTGCGAGTTCCATTCTTGATGAATTCTTTGAGATTCGTGTGGCTGGTCTTGTTCAACAACAGAACCAGGGGTCTTTTCAACGCGCGCCCGATGGTTTGACCGCCTCGGAACAAATGAGTTTTATCGCAGAAGTTAGTGCCAACCTGATTGACGAGATTTATGAAACACTTAATTCAGATTTGCTCCCGAAACTTGCAAAAAAAGAAATCCGAATTTTGGAACAGCAAGACTGGAACAAATCGCAGTACTCTTGGCTAAAAAAGTTTTTTAGAAGCGAGGTGGTCCCTCTCACAACGGCGATGGGCCTTGACCCTAGCAGACCATTCCCCGAACCCCTAAATAAAGGGCTAGCCTTTATAGTTGATTTAGAGGGCGCTGATGCCTTTGGTCGAACAGGAAAAAGAGCGATTGTACAGGCACCGAGATCACTTCCTCGGGTTATGAAAATTCCTCCAACAACAGATTCAGGTAAAAACGACTTTGTTTTGCTATCCAGTGTTATCGAAGCCTTCGTTGAAGAACTCTTTTTAGGTATGAAAGCTAATGCGTGCTTCCAATTTCGAGTTACAAGAAATAGTGATTTGTTCGTGGACGAGGAGGCGATCGACGACCTTAGGTCAGCATTGGAAGGCGAGCTTTCAAATAGGCATCTCGGAACCGCCGTCAGGCTCGAAGTTGCCAAGGACTGCCCAGAAGAGCTCATTGATTTTCTTGCTGCACAATTCCGCCTGGATCGCTCAAATATCTTCGGCTGCGATGGCCCGGTAAACATCGCTCGACTCTCAATCATTCCAGACCTAATCGAGGCTGAAGGATTAAAATATCCGAGCTTCCGCCAAAGCACCCCTAAAGAACTTAGACCCAAAAAGAATTTTTTTAGACTCCTTAAAAATGGCGATGTATTGCTTCACCATCCGTTTCAACCCTTCGAACCATTTATAACTTTTCTGAAACAAGCGGCAAAGGACCCAAATGTGCTCGCCATCAAACAGACTTTATATCGAGCCGGCAACGACTCCCCAGTGGTGGATGCGCTACTCCAAGCCGCTCAGGCGGGTAAGGACGTCTTGGCCGTCATCGAACTGAGGGCCAGATTTGACGAAGAGGCAAATATCGAACTGGCAAATCGACTTCGGGAATCAGGTGCTCAGGTAGTTTATGGAGTTACTGGGCACAAGACGCACGCAAAAATGTGCTTGGTTTTAAGACGCGAGAAAAAACGACTCGTTCGATACATTCATCTAGGAACCGGAAACTATCACCCTCTTATTGCACGCTCTTACACCGACTATGGGCTCTTCTCTGCCCGCTCGCAGCTGGCGGAGGATGTACAGAAGATGTTTCAACAAATCGCGGGCATGGGACAGATAGGAAATTTGAAGCAGATACTACAGAGCCCATTCACTTTACACGAAGGCGTATTGGCGCTAATCGAGAATGAGACGAAGTCCGCCAAGAAAGGAAAGCCTGCCGCCATTTATGCAAAAATGAATGCCCTAATTGAGCCCAAAGTCATTGAGGCTCTGTACCGAGCCTCTCAGGCAGGCGTTAAAATCAAGTTGATAGTGAGAGGAATTTGTAGCTTGAAACCTGGCTTAAAGGGGTTTTCGGAAAATATAGAGGTGAGATCGATTATCGGTCGATTCCTTGAGCATAGCCGCGTTTTCTATTTCTCAAACCGAGGTGACCCTAAAATCTATCTAGCTAGCTCAGATTGGATGGAACGTAACTTCTTTCGCCGAATAGAAATTTTCTTTCCCATAGATGATCCAGTATTGAAAAGGAGAATATTTGAAGAGTCTTTTGAAAATTATCTCAAAGACAATACTCAGGCGTGGAAACTCAAAAAAGATGGAACCTACAAGCTAGTGGAAAGAAAAGGGTCGAGCTACTCTGCCCAGGAGAAAATGCTGAAAAAGTTCGAGTAGCCGATAAGTCAAATTTCTACAATACGAAGTAGCACACGATTTTCCCGAAGTAATTCAGCATCCTCCAGCAAGTCTAGCTGGGTAAGCGGGTGATTCTTCAACCAGTCAGGCTTAAAGCCCATTTCAAGCGTTATCTGTCCCCGAGAAAAATTTGCTCTCATCACGATCTCTGGAGTTTTCTTAAGATTTCGCCCTCTGTGTATTAAAGCTGCTAGCCTTAACAAGACCGCCAACCTGATTATGTTGTCACTCGTGTCCAGAAAATATTCCGGGCGAATCTTTCTTCTGTGCAGCATCACGAGTGTGGCGAGTTGCAATTGCTCAGATTTGGAAAATCCTGGCATTTCGAGATTGGATAATAGATAGCCTCCATGTCGATGATAACTGGAATGAGAAACATCCATCCCTATTTCGTGGAGATCCGCCCCCCAACCGAGTAGCGCTGTGTTGCTCGAGCCCCGCAGGTTCCATTCGGATTTAACTTTTTTAAGGAAATTGAGTGCCGTTTGTTTGACTCTTCCGGATTGCAACTCATCCACGGAAAATCTTCTCATTACTTCAGAGACTGTTTTGTCTCGAACGTCTTCACGTCTCTTTCTGCCGACCAGATCGTAGATAACACCTTCTCTAAGAGCGGTTTGGGCAGGGTCCATTTTTTCTATTCCTAAAATCTGAAATACCGCGATAAGAATTGATAAACCCGCAGGGAACACCTCCACCCGCTCTTTGCTCAAACCCGGCAGCCCATAAGCTGACTTGGCCCTAAGTATTTGATCTCTTATCTTTTTCATCGAGGCCAAGGTAATCCCACTCCCAAGTCCCATTGCCTCTTGAACCGCGGATACAGAATTGATCGTTCCTGAAGCGCCTATCGCATACTCCCAACCTCTAGTTAGGTAATTTTGAGCTATCGGTTCAAGTTGAACCGCTGCTGCCGAGATCGCGCGTCTGAGACGCTTTGCATCAACGCGATCACCAGGAAAATATTCGCGCGCCCAACTGACGCACCCCATGTGAACACTCTCTAGAGTTTTAGCCGTATAGTTTTGTCCGATAATCAGTTCAGTACTTCCACCCCCTATGTCTACAACCAACTGCCTATTGGAGTTATCACCCAAGTCGTGACAAACGCCAAGATAAATCAGCCTAGCCTCTTCACGTCCTGAGATAACTTCTATCGGATGCCCAAGAGTAGACTCCGCATCAACAAAAAACTTAGACTGAATACCTAATTGTCTAAAAGCACTTGTAGCTACGACTCGTATATTTTTATTATCTAGTGGACGAAGTCTCTGCGAAAACCTGTCGAGGCTCGCTAACGCTCTATTGGAAACCAAAGGATCCAAGCTACCTTTTTCAACCAAACCCTCGGCAAGGCGAACCATTTCTTTGTGCTTGTCAACAACTTGGACACGTCCGCCCGACTCCTGAGCAATTAACAGATGGAAACTATTTGAACCGAGATCTAACGCTGCCATTTGTTGAGGACCGGTCTTGACTTTGTTCGGTCTCGACACCACTCCTCCTTCTTCAACCTTAATCTAATTTTCTCCCTTTATTCTTTTCAACCCCGATTCCAACATAATCTGATAAACCGCTACCGAAGCTGAATATTCATAAGAAACTAGTAACAACGGCTTACCATTAGGGCTTAACTTCGCAGATATAAACTCTAGTGACTCAGGCCCTCTATGCCCTCCCCGTGGGTCTGAATGGTATCCTAAAAAAGAACTCTTATGCGGCTTCGTCACATCAAAAATCATAATTCCGGAAGATCTTTCCAATCCGATGAATGCAATTATCCGGTTCATGATATTCGCTATTTCAACCGACTCGGGTTCTGGACCACTCACATCACTCCTTTTATCTAGCTCTGTTATCCCATCACCTCGACGTGACAGTATCGTTTCGAACATATCACCGCTGTCATAGACTAGGTGCCCTTCAGCCCCATCCCATATCGAGAAGGATCTGCCTCCAAAGACTTCTAGGCGGGAACAATCAGCAGGCTCGCCCCGACTATGAGAGATAAACAAACGCTCATAATCCGATGGGTTGTAACCTCTTTTTAGCTCTATGGATCTCGAACAACTAGACTCCCCTAATCTTTGAAAATCCCTACAGTTGCCGTAGTCTCGTCGATCCCCCTCATTAGCAGTGACAATAAAATCTTGGTCATTCACGTTGAAACTGGCCAAACCGTCCGGCATATAGAGACCAAAAACGGGGAGCCTATTTGGGATAAGCCTCCCGTCTGTATCATTACCATCCAGTCCCTGTCCCGGCTTTGAGTGATCTTTTTTTCCAAGAGACCAAATATTCTCAAATTTCATACCTCGCAGAGAGAAAGTCGCGATCGCGTTGTTTTCCTGAAGCGATATAAACGCCCTCTCCCCTCTCGTATCCAGGGCTATGAACTCTGGCTCGATATCCTTCTGAACATCCGGTGGACAACCTGACTGTCTCAACTCCAATTCTGGAGCAGCATGCAGTGGAGTGTTGAAGAAATACTCTCGATGTTCAAATTGAAGTTTGTCCGAGGGTGGGGACCGGATTTCTATTACACTCAAACTCCCAGGTGGATCGAAGCTGTAGTCAGAGCTCGGTTCGCCCTCATTAGCGACAAGCATATATTTGCCCTCCGAATCAAAAAGGAGCATGTCTGGGGTGAACCCGACCTCAACAATCGCGAGATGTCTCAAACTTCGTGAATCAAAGAATATCACCCAACCGCGGCTTTCGCTTCCATTCGACACAGCGACCGCTAGAAGATCCTTAACTTCATTCACGTCTATGCTTGTAGGGGTGACGTCAGATGCAGCAAGGTTTTCGAAAAGCAACTCATCTATCTGGATAACTCTTATCGGATCCAGGCGAATACCAGTTCCTTTCAAATCAGTCGTTAAACTAAATGACTCGATGCTCGAGCCAAGCGAGTTTACAACGGTCATCACTTTATTGTCGAAGTCATACGCTAAGATTTCGGCACTCGCACCTGAATCGGTCCCAGTTACACTTACAGACGACAGTTCTACTAACGCGACCTCACAACCATAAGCCCTTGAGAAAATTCCCATCGGAAACGTGAGTAACAGACTAATAACAGTTGGTTGCGCAAGATAAAGCAGAATGTTCTGCATTGAGAATTCCTCAAATTTGAAAACCACAATTTTAGTCAAAGCGAAAAAGATTGATGCCTCTCGACTCCGCTGTAATCAAATATTCATAAATTCAGTAACCAAAGCTTCACATCCTTGTCATACAGTCCATCCGCACGAAATTTTGGAGAGCATAATGCGCGTACTAGGTCTCTGTCTTTTATTTACTGGAATATCAACATCTTTTACGGCCTATGCTGAAGAAGATACTATGGAAGAGCAGATTGTTGTTGGGACTAGGGCGTCTCTTATGTCTGCCATCAATAAACAGGAAATGGCTGACTCAATTAAGTCCATTGCGGACTCAGACGCTTTAGGTGATTTCCCAGATACCACCGCGGCAGAGGCGATTCGTAGACTATCTGGAATCTCGATTGAGAATGACCAAGGAGAGGGTCGTTATGTCACCATCAGGGGTCTTTCTTCTGACCTGAATGCTATAGCCGTAAACGGTGCTTCTATCGTCGCGCCAGAAAACGGCCGCTCTGTTCTACTCGATGGTGTTCCGACAGAGTTACTCGACTCGATCACTGTGTCCAAATCACTAACACCCGATCAAGACCTGGATTCCATAGGGGGTCGCATTGACTTCAAAACAAAGAACCCCTCTGACCTACGTAACTCTTTGTTCAAGATAAAGTTAGACACCCAATATAATGAACAATCTGATTCACCCAACAACCCGCGAGTCGCGGTCACTTACGGAGATAGTATTAATGATTCGATGTCGCACATCCTAGGAATCACTTATTCAGCAAAACAAATCGTAACTTATAACAACGAAACTGGGTTTGGTTGGGACTCAGATGGTCTGATGGATGATGATTGGGAAATGCGCTACTACGATATCGAAAGGCAGAGGGCTGGCGTAACTTACGACCTAGACTTCCTGCAAGGGGATTCCACCAGATACTACCTAAGCGCCTTTTGGAACGAGTACACCGATGACGAACTCCGTTGGAAAGATGAATACGGAAAGATCAAAGCAGTGTCCGCCCTACCAAGCGGCGTTAGGAGCAGCAGAGTTAGGCACCACGCTGAAACAAGAGTTCGAAGCGAGGTTCGAACGATCTCAGCGTTTACGCTGGGAGCTGAGACCACCGTGTCTGGCTGGTCGACTGATGCGATGTTGAGCTACTCATATGCAGAGGAGAACGATTCCGATAATGCAGATGTGACCTTCGAAAACTACGATAAGGAGCTTGGAGGAGACTTTTTCTGGAACCGAAACACCAAGCCATATGTGGTTGCGTTAGACGAAAATCTGCGTAATCCAGCTGATCTAGAATTTGATGAGGCTGAATTTGAAGACGCAATATCAAAGGATAGCGAAACGGCTCTCTCCGCTAACGCCGAACAAACATTCGACTTTGGAACCCTGAAATTCGGGGCAAAGTATCGAACCCGGGAAAAAGATAGGGACAACGATAAGTACATTTACAAAATGGATGGAACATTAGCTGACTTTAATCCACAAACACTAGATTGGCCTTTTGCCAATCAGGTATTTGGGCAACAAGCAGACCCGGGGATGATCTACGCATTAAGGGATCAAAGATCCTCTATGGAACTAGATGAAGCCGAAACTTTTGTAGAGGACTTTATCGTAGCTGAAGACATTTTCAGTATCTATGGTATGGGCACTTTTGAGCTTGGGAACGCGCTTGTTGTGGCTGGAGTGAGAATCGAAAATACGTCAGTTGATGGTGAGGCCTTTGATCAAGATGGCGCCAAAGTGACCTCCAGCAACGAGCATACTTTTGTATCGCCCTCTGTAAATATCAAATACGGTCTTTCGGACCAGCTGCTTCTGAGAGGAGCATTTTGGAGATCACTAGCCAGGCCTGGATTCAACTCTATCGCACCAGCTGTGGAAATAGAGGTTGATGGAGACGAAGTATCAGGAAAGGTTGGTAATCCTGATCTTGAACCCTATGAGGCAAGCAACTTTGACATCTCCTTAGAGTTTTATGGAGATGGCATGACTTATATCGCCGCGGGGGTTTTCTACAAGGATATCGACAACGCAATCTACAAAACGATTCAGAAAACGGGTACTTTTAATGGTGTCACCTTTACGGACGAAGTTGAAACTTGGCTTAATTCCGATCAGTCAACAGTTCTGGGTTTGGAATTAAATTTCCAATATGGGCTTGAGAATGGACTCTTCATCGCAACCAATCTGACGCATATGCTAGACAATGAGAGCACATTCCAAAACGACGGGGACTCTACTTTCACGACTCCATTTAGGAAATTAGCTGACGATACCGCTAACGTGAGCTTCGGTTTTGACAAAGGAAAACTGGACGTTCGACTAGCTATGAACTATCGGAGTGAATATCTGGATTCCTTAGCTGACGGCGAGGACGATATCGATAAAGTTTCAGGCGATAACTCGCGCTTCACGGACTCACACCTTCAGTGGGATCTCACTGCAAAGTACAAGTACAATGAAGATCTCACCGTGAAATTTGAAGCCATAAATATCAACAATCGTCCGGAATTCTATTACTGGGGCAGAAAAACGAGGCTTTCACAATATGACGAGTACGGATCCAGCTATTCTCTTGGAGTCATATACAAACTCTAACTTGTACTTTCGAATTACGGGAAAAAGGGCCTACTATTGGCCCTTTTTTAATCAAGGAGGTAGTTAATGTTTAGGTCTCTCGCCACAATGGTCACTGCAGCTCTCTCCCTTCCAGGGTGCGCACTACAAAATAAAACAGAGGAATTCCAAACAGTACCTTACTTCGAGGTAGCAGCCGATTTTGAGACCGAACCGGTTCTAGACCCCGATGATTCGGCAGATGACATCGCGGTCGCTTTCTCCATGGAATTGGAGAAAACATGGATTATAGGAACCAACAAAAGAAGGGGCTTAGAAATCTATGACATAAACGGAAAACGTATAATGAATATCGATCGTGGAAGACTAAATAATGTAGATCTGAGGCGTGGTTCCCACGAACATATATTCGAGGTCGCGGCATCTAACCGCACGCTCAAGTCACTAGATATATTCGAAGCCAATCTCGAAACTGAAACTATAACCTTAGTAAATAGTATATCTCTGGATTACGAGGACCCCTACGGTGTATGCGCATCTGATTCAATCGTTTTCGTTGGTGACAAAAAAGGAAATTTACAAGGTTGGGGGTGGGACTCACAGTCCTTAGATTATGAAATCCAGTTTAACAGTCAGACCGAGGGTTGCGTCATCAGCAAGGACGGAGAAACACTTTTCGTTGGTGAGGAAAATGTTGGGATTTGGTCGGTCGATATAGAAAGCGGACTAAAGAAACAACTGCTGCCCATATCTAGAAATCTCTTAGTTGCGGATGTCGAGGGGCTCACGATATTCGAAAATGAAGAGGATTCCTATTTGATAGCGTCAAGCCAAGGAGATAATTCCTTCGTTATCTACTCACTTAATAGAAACGAACCAATTGCCAAATTCAGAATTAGCAGTGGTATCGATCTCGACCCCGTGTCAGAGACAGACGGAATCGATGCCTTTTCTACTGCATTACCAGGCTATCGTTCAGGAATTCTTGTGGTCCAAGACGGCGTCAATACGAACGAGAAAAGAGATAGGGGATTCAGGAATACAAATGAAAATCAAAACTTCAAAATAATAGCTTGGAGCAAGATTGAGAGGGAGTTGTCCGAAATGGGATTCAATTGATTGGCACCCAGGTATGTATGGTAGATTGTATGTCACTTACTCATTACTACCGTTAAAAAGCTAAAGTTCGATCATCGTTTGCCATTGTCGGCTTTCCACATTACGATCTCCCTCATGCCCAGGTGATGGAATTGGTAGACATGCTAGATTTAGGTTCTAGTGTCCTTGCGGCGTGAGAGT